>JGI10211J34971_10002562_pt1 | contig 14789 bp, 17 predicted proteins | sample Etolagsediment_FD_34971 | JGI IMG/M metagenome (IMG submission 34971) | reverse complement strand
GAGTACTCTAAAAACATAAGAATCAAAGAGAAAAGTTTAAAAAACCATATCTACTCTACCAAAGATATAAAAGAACATAGCAAATCAAGAAAGTATGTGTCTATGCTTGTCTTTTTAAAAGATCCCGTAGGTGAAGTTGAAGATCTTTACAATGAGTATGAGCTCTCTTACAATTATCACTATGGACACAACAAAGCTATAGTAGACGACTTAAGAGCTAAAAACCAATACCCATGATTATCCTTTTTATAATTTTAGATGCATATAGCATGACATCCGTGATATTATGATATAATCTCATATGATTGTTTCTTTTAAAGATGTAGTAACAGAAAATATATTTAACGGTGTTACTAGTAAACAGGCAATGAAACGATTGCCAAATAAACTATGGAAGATAGCTGCGAGAAAACTTGATCAGCTTGATTCTGTAATAATATTAGATGAACTAAAAGTTCCTCCTGGGAATCATCTTGAGAAACTAAGTGGTGACAGAAATGGCCAGTACAGTATTCGTATTAACCAACAATACCGAATCTGTTTTATATGGACTATCAGTGGTCCAGACAAAGTTGAAATAATAGATTATCATTAAAAAGGAGAAAAGATGCGTATTCCAACTCATAGAGAACCAACACATCCAGGTGAAGTGCTTTTAGAAGAGTTTTTAGAACCTCTGAATCTAACACAACGCATGCTTGCTGATGCGATACATGTTCCTTATCAACGTATTAATGAAATCATCAATATGAAACGTGGAGTGACACCTAGTACAGCACTGAGACTTGCAAAATATTTTGGTGTCAGTGAAGATTTTTGGTTAAACCTTCAAACACGCTGGGATATATATCGCTCTAAAAAAATTGAGGCTGAAGAGCTAGAGCGTATCAAGCCTTTAGCTTCTTAAAATAAGAGCTTGTTCCAAAAAGAACAGGTTGTTGGAAATTCTGAGCTTCATGGAACTTGGGTATTCTTTTCTTCTTTCGTCTGTACATTATAGGGAGTATTATTATGTTGTTTGTGGCACTTTTTATAAAGAATCTCTCAGCGAATGAAAGAGAAATTATCCTTGCTAGTGGCTTTAAAACCTACTTGAACTTCACACCCTCATATCTATCATAGAGCCACTCAGCAACCGCTTGTTTTTCATCTTCATTTATCTTGCCTTTAAGTGAAGGCATAGTTCCAAAATGCTCTATCGCACCACTGTTGCACATGGAGTTGTCAAGCTGAGGATTAACTATGTAGTCTTTTACGAAAAGTATAAAGAGGTAACGATTGACATCATCTTCTTCATCAGTAGTTTTGATGTTTTCTTTAAGGCGACCTGAGACCTCTACCATAGGTGGTGCTTTGAGGTTTTTAAAATTATGTAGGGCATCTGTTTTTGACATGACTTCGACATGACATGAGGCACATTTTTCTTTATATACACTGTAGCCATCTACTCCTTGGGCAAAAAGAGAGCCTGTACATAGAAGCAGCAATAATGATTTTTTGAGCATTTGTTTTCCTTCTTATTTATAATAATTGTCACATATTATACATATACTACCTTAACATAGTATATATATTTTTACAATATTACCGCTAGATTTTGGAGTAAGGTTCTGGAGTACAAGTCTAATCTGTTCCCCAAAGTGTTCAAAAAATAAGAAAGCTCTAAAAAAGTGTCCCTTGTCCTAGCTCTTTTTCTTGATGCTCAGTTATACATATGATAGTGTCATTTTTGACACTGTTGACCATTTCACTCACAGGAAAGTATCTTATTTTATCACTTATATGTGGGGTAAAGAGTTTGTTGAGTTCATGAAAATCACTTCTATTATCAAGCCACAACTCCCATTGGTCTGCTTCAAGGATTACAGGCATGCGGTCATGAAGAGCTGCTATTTTTTCATTTGGCTCAGTAGTAAGCAATGCAGATGTAAGTATGCTTTCTCCTTTTGTATTGTCATACCAAGATTCATAAATCCCAGCAAATACAAAATAATCTCCACTAGCAGATACTATAAAATGAGGTTTGCTTTTTTTAGTGAGGGGGTCTTTTTTCCATTCAAAGTAACCATTGAGAGGAATGAGACATCTTCTTTGTTTATAGGCTTCTTTGAAACTACTCTTTTGAAAGACTGTTTCGCTCCGTGCATTGATTTGCATACTAGAACGATTGGTGGCCCATGAGGGTATGAGGCCAAAATGTGCATAAGTATAAAGCTTAGTGTTTGTATATATAGCTATATTTAGTGTCGGAGCAATGTTATATTGCTTTTTTAAAACGCCTATAGTATCTCTAAAAACCCCAAACTTATTTACAATGTCTCGTTTAAAAGAGTCATCATCAAACATGCACAATCGTCCAGGCATCCACTCCTCCTATCTCTATGTCACCTGATTAAGCTTTTAACTAGTAAAACTGGCTATTACACTCTCGAGCGTTTGTTTCTCAGCTTTAGCTTCACACTTAAACCCTTTATCTGTAAGTGATTTTACAATCATTAAGATATAAGCTTCAAAGGGTTTAAAAAGAGAGTCACTTAAACCTATTTTTGGTTCTATGACATCAGGAATGATTGCAAAAAGGTTAACTTTAGGTAAGTTGATATTTTTTTGCTCTATTAAGTTAAGACATCCTAAAACGCCTGTCTCATCATTGTCTTCATTTGTACTAAAAGTACGAAATGTTGACATAGGAAACTGGTATATTGAACCAGGAACGTCTTCAATCCCAACAACATCTAGGACTATTACTTCTTCGTAATCCATAAAAATATTGAGCAAACTCTTACCCTGCGTATCGTTATGTATAACATCTATACGTGGGTCTAAACTGTAATTAGACTCTAGGTATTTACTTGCATACAAAGCAATACCCTCGTCTTTATTTAATATATTTCCGATGCTTAAAATAGCTAATTGTTTTTTATTCATGCCGAATTCTAACTAAATATTATAATAAATATATAAAACAAATTCCAACAAGATAACAGTGTTAGTTTTATCAAAGAAATAGCTATAGTATCAGTTGAATTAAAACTGCTAAACAGAACTTATCTCTAGATATATTATGAAAAGTATACTAAAACTCCATCTCCACTTCTTTTGATTTTTGGATGTAAAGTAAGGCGTTTGTGAATGCATACTGATCCATCTCTTCTATACCGCCATGTTCGTACTCCATCAAGTACTTGAAGCCATCTAACTCAATGCCTTGAACTTTTTTCAAATGTACAATGTAGAGTAATAAGTCAGCTAAATCACCAACGGGAATAATCTCTCTAAAATCTTTGTTAAACTCTTCAATATAATCTTCACATATAGTTTCATTGGACATAAGAAGCATCCAAAGTATAATTTGATCTATCTCTTGAGGTGCATTAACATCCTTTAAAAAACGCTCGTAAATCTCTTTATTTTGAGCGATTTCTTCAAGTTGTTCTTTGGCTTGATCAATCAAAAAGTTGATTCTTTCATCACTAAGTTTTTCATTTTTGTAACCGTCTAATACTGGGTTGGCGATCTGAAGTGTATGCATCTTTTCTCTTTTATTTTAATTATATTTTGTATTGTACATAAAAGTTCTAAAAAGGAGATTTAGATTTTTTTGAACTATTTGCAATAATAAAAAGATAAAAAACTAAGAATTTAAATAAGAATCTCTTAGTTTTAAAGCAACTTTTCTAAACTCTCCTGCATTTAAACCTAACTCTTCGACTATGAGTGAAGCGCGTGAAATTGATTGATCTGTAAGAATTTCACGTAAATTTATGGATGTTCTCACAATCTCAATAATTGCAACATACTTTTCTAGTGACTCCTTAGAGTACTCTTTATAATCTAAGGCATGCAAAATATCTATATACAAGGGTTCAAGGTTCCAATGCTCAAATAACAAGGCACTTATTTGATAAGAAGTACTATCTATTAGTTCTTTTTCAAATTCTTGAATATTTGCACATTCTATAAATGATTTTCTAAAAATATCTGCATATTCACTCTTTGCAACTTCCATAGATAGTACTAATTTACCAGACTCCATCATTAAAGCTAAAGAGGAAAGAAGTCTCGCGTCTTTAAGGTTTATCTTGCCATACCATTGCATAACTAAAGAGCTTTGTAACTGACACATCTCATTAAATTGAGTACTATTAAAGCCATATATTTGAGGATCAGCTTTTAAGTTTTCTTTCATTGCATAGTTTAGTACTAGAGCATAAATTGTTTGAGTACCTAAAAAAACAACAGCCTTAGTAATTGAGTTTATTTTTTGTGAAAACGCATATAGAGGAGAGTTTATCATTTTTAATATATTTGCTGTTAAGAGTGCATCTGACTCTATTAGTTTGACAAGTTTTACAATATCTTCATTATGAGATTTATCGAGTTCTTGGACTAATATAGCGATGTCAGATAGCGGTGGTAAAGAATCAATGTTTTTTATTATTCGCTCTAATGTTGGGTTAGCCAAAGGTTTCCTTTTGATATATTTAAAATAATTATTAAAAACAATAATACATTTTTTTAATTTATTATACTTAAATAATTAGTTACCAAAAAGAAGAGCTATCTCAAAAAAAGAAAATCTAGTATTTTTCGCATTTGCTTCGACATTTGTGTTAAAAATAATCATATTAAAATCCAAAATGTAATAAAATATATATATAATTATGAAAAGGATTAAACAATGGCAGTAAAAGTAGCAATAAACGGAACAGGTCGTATAGGTATGATAGTAGCTAAAATAGTTACGAGCAGAGATGACATAGAATTAGTAGCGATAAACACGACTGCAAAAGCTGACATGCTTGAGTATCTTTTCAAATATGACAGTGTTCACACTGGTGTAAGTGCAAAGGTTTTAGATGAGAAGACTATAGAGATAAATGGTAAAACTGTGGCAATGAGTTCTACTCGTAACCTAGAAGATTTAGAGTTTGGAAAAGCTGGTGCGGAAGTTGTTATTGAGTGTACTGGTGTGTTTTTGTCAACTGAAAAAGCTAAAGCATACTTAAAAGATGGTGTTAAAAAAGTTGTTATGAGTGCACCTGCAAAAGATGACACGCCAACTTATGTTTTAAACATCAACACTGATGATTACAAAGGTGAAGCGATTATCTCAAACGCGAGTTGTACTACAAACTGTTTAGCTCCACTTTGTAAAGTTCTTGATGAAGAGTTTGGAATTGAGAATGGTTTAATGACAACTATACACTCTTATACGAATGACCAAAATATTCTTGACGTAAAACATCCTAAAGATATGCGTCGTGCACGTGCTGCCGCTGTAAATATGATACCGACAACTACTGGAGCGGCTAAAGCTATCGCTCTTGTAATGCCACAACTCAAAGGCAAGCTAAATGGCTATGCTATGCGTGTTCCAACTCCAGATGTTTCAGTTGTTGATTTGACTGTAAATCTTGCAAAAGATGTAACAGTTGAAGAGATTAATGCTGCGTTTGACAAAGCTTCAAAAACAAACTTTGCAGGTCTCTTAGAAGTTGACTATGACAAAAGAGTTTCATCTGACTTCATTGGTTCAACTTACAGCTCAACTTACATCCCAGATATGACAAGTGTTGTAGATGGAAAAACTGTGAAAGTTCTAGCATGGTACGATAACGAATGGGGTTATAGCTCAAGACTAGTAGATATGTGTGTTTTTGTAGGAAACAACTAAGCTTTCTTACAGTAATTTTACTAGAAGCAAACGCTTCTGGTAAACCTGGCTTAACAGCTAGAACAAACTTCACCTATATCTTCATTCCAAATTTGAGGATATTTTTCTATAAAACCATTGAGCAACTCTTTACACTCTTCGTTTTTCATAACTACAACTTTTACTCCAAGCTTTCGTAAAAAATCTTCCCCTACTCCAAATGTTTCATTTTCTCCAATGATAACAGTTCCAATTTTAAACTGTCTGATGAGCCCACAACAGTACCAACAAGGAGAGAGAGTTGTGACCAGAATCGTTTGTGTATAATCTGTTTGTCTTCCAGCATTGCGAAAAGCATCTGTCTCTCCATGTGCTGAAGGGTCATCATTTTGTACCCGTCTGTTATGTCCTTCCCCAAGAAGATTTCCATCTTTATCAAAAAGTGCCGCTCCTATTGGAATACCACCCTCTTCTAGCCCAATTTTGGCTTGTTTTATAGCAACCTCTAACATCTCATCATTAGTTTTCATTTGTAGACTTCCTTATATTTAGCACTATTTTATCTTAAAACAGTAGATTTTTAAATGAGAATTCGACTTAAACTCTTATAAAACAAGAGCTCTAAACTAGAGACTATGGTACATTTTATAGTAAATATTGTTACAACAATACAAAATATATTTATGTAGCAAAATAGAGGTTTACTAGTGAAAGTAATACATCAAGATAAGATAATGTTTGATGCTAGCTATAGTCCAAACACAGAACTAGCAAGAAAAGAGAGAACGAAAAGTGTCTTTGTTGCCCCCTCCTCCTCTGATATAAGAGTTTTTAGTTATCACTCTATGTACGAGATCGAAGATCAAGCCACTCTTATCAAATGTAAAAATAGTACACTTTCACACCAAGATGCTTTAGAAGAAGCTACAATGAACTTAACCGGTCTTAGTTTAAAAGAGTACTCACAAAAAATAGATGAACTTTATCTGGAAAAAAAAGAGTCCTATAAAGAGATGAAAATGATTTGGGAAAACTACAACTTTCCTACTCCTGACTTAGATTTTTCAGATTTACCAAACTATGCTTCTTTAGATATCTCAACATTTCAACCAAAACATATGTTAGAAGAAGGACTAGAGTATGTCCGAGACAAATCACTTTACAATCTCAGAAACAAAGATTATAAAGATATCTTTTTTATATTTGAAGATCTGCCTCTGTTTTTCTCTCATTTAGATGAGATGCAAAGTGATGAACTACTCTTTTTAAAGTACATGAACTTTCTACATAAAAAACAAGAAAACGCAGACGAAGAAAATATACACAAACTTAGTGAAAAGAGTTTAAATGAGAGCTTCTTAAAAGCTGCAAATGCCATTGGCGTTTTAGATACTAAACGCGAAGAGTTTATAAAGCTTGCAAAGAGTCTCTTTTTGAGTGAAGATACAAACGAAGACTCTTTTACTCAAAAAATAGTTTATACTTTTTGGAACTTTCAAAAAAAGCTCAAAGAGCATCTCCTTCAAACCAGAGAGAGTAGCGTTTTATACTATGGCAGATATGCGAAAGATTTTATAAATCTTTATGAGAACAACTTCTTTCAACACCCTCAAAAACACGATAAAGATTTAAAATTTGGTGTAAGCATATGGGCGGAGCTAAATGCTCAGAGTCTTAAAAAGAGTAATGATTCTGGTATAACTAATAGCACTCTAAAAGTCTCTTTTGCAAAAAGCTATGTTGATGGTTCATATGAAAGTGTTGCAACGCTTTTGTTTGACTACACTATCTGTGCCTATAAAAAAGAAGATACTCAAGAGCAATTTTTCTCAAATGACGAAGAGATATTAGCAGCAACTTCAGAGAAGATTTACAGTCTTGTATCTCAGCAGTTTTATCCTCTTTTTGGCATCACAAAAGAAGAAGGAATAGCTGAGTTAAGTAAGCAATTTCAAATTGATGATGGAGAAAGAGGAGGAATTTTAAACTTACGAGACATTAACATCTCAGCTAAGTACTCAGATAGAATTATTCCAGAGCTAATCAAAGGAGTTTACGACCTTGTGAACTTTGATAGCTACTCATCATTTCCTCTTTTTGCTTGTATGGTTGGAGGAGATATCATTGTAAACGATGAGCTTTTTCCACTCATAAAGTCTCCACTCTTAACGGTAATCTCTGCTGAGTACCTCACAAATAGAATAGAGAAAATTCAAAAAGATAAAGCAACTCAAAACTCTAACTATTCTGACTTTTTCTCCGAGTATAATAGCAATGCTTATCACTACTACAACAGAATGACTTTTGATCCATTACGTCCTATTTTTGTATACTAGATAAAAAGTTTTTCTCTAAAAGTTTAGTGAACTTTTCAAGCTCGCTAGCTAAACCCAAATCACCTTTAAATATCTCATACATAGTTTGTTCCATAATCCCTTAAGCTTTATGAAACTTTGCAGTTTTTACTTTTTAAACACTTTGTGGAACACAAAAAACTTATGATTGCTACTATCGTTACAAATTTAAAAGATAGTTGAATACATAAAACTGTCTAGTTTATGGGAGACATTCCAATGTTCAATTAATTTAATACACTTCTTCATGGGAACCTATCTCTATAGGAATAATCTCTTTTTCTGTGATAATCATTTCAAGGGTAATACGGTAGCTAATATTAATCGAGACCGAATGAAGATCACAAAGTTTTCCAGAAAGTCTATGTAACCTTAATGATGGGTGATGGGGATTCGCTTCAAGAAGTCTAATTGTCTTTTCATACTGAGAAAGTAATTCAGGATGCTTCTTTATAAATTTTCGTATTCGCTTTTCATATTGCTCTGTAAAGATTAACTTATAAGTCATCGTGAAGTGCCTTGATATGCTCATCAGCTGTCAATACTTTCGATTTTCCTTCTTCTATCTCTTTGTGTGTTTCTATTAATGCGGCTTCAAGCTCACATTCTCTAAGATAATTATAATGTGCTAAATCCATTACAACATATTTAGATTTACCTCGTACACTGATAATCGCTTCATCATCTTGCCCAAGGGCTTCATCGAGAAGTGTCACACCTCTTGTTTTAAGGTCATTTGCCATAATAGTCATAAAATAATCCTTTTAATAGTATTGTTAAAAGTATTATAACACATATTGTTTACTCTTTACAATTTTCATAACATATGCAATAAACAGTTCAATATTATGGTGGACTTTATTCGTGAAGGAGATATACTTTTTATCACTAAGCTTGATAGATTAGCAAGATCTGTAATAGACCTTCAAAATTCAACTCTATTTGGAGCAATATTTCTGTTACTGAAAATTGCTCCAAAAATAAGAGATAAAAGGTTAAACTTTAGAACTAGTTAAAATTACTAATAGCTATATTTTTGCAAGTTGGGTTTTGAGATAAGATAAAGAGTAGCATTCTAATTTTTAGTATTGTTTAGATACTTTATCCATAGCTTTCGATAGTAAAAGAACAATTAACCAAGCTATAATCATAGTAATCACAGTATGACCTAAAAAATGATCACCGATAAGCATTTTATATATACCCATACTCCAACCAATTCCAAGTGCACCAATTAAGGCAATAGTTTTATTTTTTCTGGTTTTAAAAAGAAAAAATAGACTTAAAAGTGCAAACCCACCACTTGCATGCCCTGCCGGCCAACATTTTATAGTATTTAATTGAGTAAAACTTTCAGGATAGCTTTCCCATACTTTAGTTGATGGGTAAATACCGCCATAATGTATTTCATTTTTAGGACAGGGCATATTTGTGCATTTCTTTAATGAACCAATTACAAGGGGTATTATAATAGCGGAGAGTATAACGACAATCATCCCTTTTTTATACTTTTTTATTGTTTTTTTATTTCTAAAAAAAATCAAAGCAATAAGGAGTGATGAAGCAAATAAAATTAGTACTGTTTTGATACCATCATAGAATATGAATTTATATGGTTGAAGTTGAGCATCTAAAATCCATTGATGTGTTTCGTAGTCAAACATAGTATCTTGAACTAGTATATTTATAGTTGTTAGTTCAAAAAAAACAATAGATAATATTAGAATAAAAAGAGTGAAAAGAATCTGTTTATTTATTGTCATATACAATATCCATCTCTTTTTTATAAACCTTTGATTGCACCTCAAATAAGCCTAAAAGTGTATGAAATAAGTTATCTTGTGAAAATTCTTTATCACTATTTTCTTTTACCTTTTCAATATTAATATCTTCACTTAGTTTTTCACCAAACCATATAAAAGATGCTATATGTGTTTGAGCATCTGGAGCCATAAAATAAGGTAGTCCATGAAGATATATTCCATTTTCTCCTAAACTTTCTCCGTGGTCACTCATATAAATCATACCTACTTCATGTGTCTTATCATATTTTTTTAAAAAGTTAATTGTTTTTGATAAAAAGTAATCAGTGTAAAGAATAGCATTATCATAGGCATTACTTATCTCTTCTTTTGAGCACTCTTCTAGTTGGTTAGTTTGACATACTGGAGTAAACTTTTCAAATGATTTAGGATAGCGTTTATAATAAGCTGGACCATGATTTCCCATTTGATGAAGAATGATTAAAATATCTTCACCTTTATTTTTTTCTATATACTCATCTAGACCAACTAGCATACCTTCATCTCTACATTCACCATCAATACATATTGTGTTGTTCTTAGGATCTCTATAATCTTCAAATGGCACTCTAAGAGCGACCCCTTTAGAATCAGAATTATTATCTCTCCAAAGTATATTTACATAGTCAGTATGAGAAAGTACATCTAAAACATTTTCAGTACTAACCCCTTTTTTATAACTATAATTTGATTTATCAAATATAGAAAACATACAAGGCACAGATTCTGCAGTTGAAGTTCCGCAAGAATACATGTTCGAAAAGTTTATGATATTCTCTTTGCTTACTAAAGGATTTGTTTGTTTAGCATAACCATTAAGTGAAAAGTGATCAGCACGAGCCGCTTCACCAACAACTAATATTATTAGCTCATTTTCATTCTCTTCTTGTGCATCAATATGTATTACTTTAGCATCTCCTCCTGTTGATGCAAGAGTAACTTCACCATTTCTAAATGTTAAGTTCATATATTTACCAACAGAATACATCCAGTATGTAGGATTAACCGAATACCTTAGTGGTTTATGCTCCCTTAGAAATGATGTGTAATGTTTACTAAAGGATAGAAAACAAGCAACTATAACAATTAAAGAAATAGTAATAATCTTTGCTTTTGAAATAAATTCTTTTCTCATAGTTTTATATTTTAAATTTGATTTGTATATTAAAACAGATGGAAGCACACCAAAGATTAAAAAGTATAGAACTTGTTTAAAACTAAACAAATCAATAGATTCATTTATATTAGTCTGAAGCATATTTCTTATCATGGAATCATCAATAACAACATGATAAGTGTTCATAAAATAACTTGTTAATGAAGATACTAGAAAAGTTATAATTAATATTGCTTTTACGGTATATCTTGAACTTATTAGTGTAAAAAATAATATATTAAAAAATATTAAAACGATAACTAATGAGATTAAAAAACCAATGTTTTTTAATTCAAGTGGGTAAATAACTAAAACATTTGTAAAAAATGAGTAGTTATAAAATAGTGTTAAAAATAAACTTGCATAGATGATAAGTCTTCGTCCTGATATAGTAAACATCTCTTCCCTTCGACTCTAAATTGAATAGTAGTATAAATGATTTTAATAAATATCAGGAAAATCTAATGAATAAGGTTTTATATCTTTAACTACGAATGCCTTGATGCTTAATACTGAGAATTAAGCTCAATAAGCTGTTCTATTTAGGACCTTTTTCATTTGCTTTATGCCTTTTGTAGTATCTCTTCGATTACATCGACTGAGTAGACTTCACTCATCCCCCATACTTTTGCTGTATCACTTGCGTTTAGAGCTATATCTCTGATTTCATCTTTAGGAATTTTTGCATCTTTTAAGCTCACTGGCGCGCCAATCTTTGCGAACCATGCTTCTAAAAGTTCTATACCTTTATCTGCACTTTTTTCATTAAAGATTTCTTGTGCAAATCTCTCATACTGTTTTATGTTTTGATTTTTGTGCCACTTCATCCAAGCTGGTATAACTACAGCTAGTCCTGCTCCGTGAGCTACGTTATAAAGAGCTGAGAGAGAGTGTTCTATCATATGGTTTGGAAAAGTTCCACCTGCCGTTCCTGCTGGTGTAAGTCCGTTGAGTGCTTGAATTGCCACCCATGCAAACTCTGCTCTTGCATCATAATCGTTTGGATTTTTTAAGAGTATTTCTGTCGTTTCCATCACTGTTTTGATGATAGACTCTACTATGCGAGAGTTAAAGTGAGGATGATCAGTCGCAGTAAAATAAACCTCAATGCTATGAGCAATGATGTCAACTGCCGAGTAAGCTAAATAGTCCTGTGAAACCGTTGCCATCAATTCAGGATTTACAACTGACAAACGAGGGTTCACAACTACTGTACCAATAGAGTACTTCTGTTTTGTTTCATCATTCATAACAACTGAGTTTCCATTCATTTCGCTAGCAGTTGCGGCTAAGGTCATAACTGTAAAGATTGGTAATGCTTGAGCGATTTCTTCTTTATGCATAAAAAAGTCCCACACATCACCATCATATAAAGCACCAGCAGCGATAGCTTTTGCAGAGTCAGCAACACTTCCTCCACCTACTCCAAGAACAGCTTCTACTTTTGTCTCTTTGGCTATTTTTATACCATCATTTACACGACTTAAAAGTGGATTACTCACCACACCATCTAGTTCTTCATAAGCAATGCCCTGTTCATTTAATGAACTAATTACTCTTTCGTATAAACCACTTTTTTTGATACTTCCAGTACCGTATACTAGTAAAACTTTTTTTATATTTTCTTCTTTTATATAAAGTCCTATATTTTTCTCTTTATCTTTTCCAAATTCTATTTTTGTTGGGTTGTAGTATGTAAAATCGTTCATTTTTAAATTGCCTTCGTATTATTTGATAAAAACTATATAAATTATGTACTTAAATACCTCTTACAGCAACTGAAGTTCAAAATAGCATTGATTTCACTTTATTATATAATCTTACAAAAACGAAACAAAACAGCTGTTAAATATAATTTTTTAACTTCTTTTTTAGAAGACAAAAGCTTATTACGCTATTATAAAAAATATTTTATAAAGGTCAAAAATGAAGTCAGTAGATATCTTTCCTTGGAACGATAATTTTAATACAGGTGTTGCAATTATTGATGAGCAACACAGAAAACTGGTTGACCTACTCAATCGTCTTGCAACACAAGTTGCTTATAAGACAGATGATGATGAACTAAACCAAATCTTTGACGAACTCGCTGACTACACTATATACCACTTCCAAACAGAAGAAGGACTTTGGAATCGCTACCTTAGAGAAGACCCTCTTGATTCACAGCACCAAGCAATACACCAAATGTTTGTTGATAAAGTTCTTGATTTAAAAAGACAACAAAAGGTCAAAGCTACAATCGATATCGTCGAAGATGCCTTAGCATTTTTAGCAGATTGGCTAGCATCTCATATACTTGAGACTGACCGCTATATGGCATACATCATTTTAGCAGTGAAAGATGGTACGACTCTTGAAGAAGCAAAAAAAATTGCTGAAGAAAAAGTAAGTGGATCTGGTCATGCATTTATTGAAATCATGCTTGCGACCTATTCTACTCTTTCAAAAAATACTATTGAGCTTATTAAAGAGTTAAAAGTGCATAAGAAAAATGATGATATGCATCTCTACGAACATCAATACCGCCAACTTCTACTTGACCTTTCGACTTCTTTTATAAACCTTCCAATTAATGAACTTGATAATCAAATCAATATCTCTCTTGAACAGATGTCAAATTTTATAGGAGCTGACCGTGCTTATATATTTGACTACAATGTTGAAAATGCAACAACTAGTAATACTCATGAGTGGTGTGCTCAAGGGATAACACCTCACATAGAAGAGTTGCAGGGTCTACCTATAAACTTTATTCCTGATTGGCTAGAAACACACAAAAGCGGTAACTATGTTCTTATAGAAAATGTAAGTGAACTACCACAGAGCTATATAAAAGAAATTTTACTTCCTCAAAACATTAAAAGTTTAATCACCTTTCCACTTTTTTTACACAATAACTGCATAGGCTTTGTTGGCTTTGATAGTGTCAAAGAACTGCATACATTTACTGAGAGTGAGATTACTATTTTAAAGCTTTTTAGTACCCTTCTTGCAAATGTAAATGAGCGAAAAGAGACGGAAACTTCACTCTCTTATGAAACAAACTTTTTAAAAACACTTATCAAAACTATTCCTGATTTAATATGGCTAAAAGACACAAATGGAATATACTTAGAATGTAACAGCCGCTTTGAAGATTTTTTTGGTGCAACAGAAGGTCAAATAGTAGGAAAAACAGACTACGATTTCAAAGATAAAGAACTAGCTGACTTCTTCATTCATAATGACAAAATTACTATGGAGAGTGGAAAAGCGCATACAAATGAAGAGCTTCTTACTTTTGCATCAGACGGACATCAAGAACTCATCTCTACCACAAAAGTTCCTATGTACTCCAAAGATGGCAAAGCCATTGGCGTTTTAGGAATTGGGCATGACATGACTGAGCAAAAGAGAACAGAAGAGTCTCTGCGTTTAGCAGCAAGCGTTTTTACACACAGTCGTGAAGGGATTATGATTACATCTCCTCAAAACACCATTGTCGATGTAAATGACGCTGTTACTGAGATAACAGGTTACACAAAAGAAGAGCTCATTGGTAAAAATCCAAAGATACTTAGCTCAAACACAAATCCCCCTCTTTTTTACGAGCAAATGTGGAAAAAACTAAAAGAAGAGTCTTACTGGGATGGTGAAATATGGAATCGTCATAAAAATGGAACTCTTTATGCTGAAATGGTGACAATTAGTGTTGTCAAAGATGACAAGAATAAAATCGTAAACTACTTAGCACTTTTTTCAGATATCACACCTATTAAAGAGCAGCAAAAACGCCTTGAATACATAGCACACTATGATGCACTTACAGGTCTTCCAAA
>JGI10211J34971_10002561_pt1 | contig 14792 bp, 22 predicted proteins | sample Etolagsediment_FD_34971 | JGI IMG/M metagenome (IMG submission 34971) | reverse complement strand
GGAAGTAAAAACAAGACAGGAGAAAGTCCAATGAACATCCAAACTTATGTAGCCTTCTGCTCAGTCTGTAATTCCTCCCAGAAGCACTATTGCTATTTGGCAAATCGAAGAAGGGGAATGAAACTTGCCTGTTTGAAATGCGGAAATAAAAAAGAAAGGTATACCAAAAACCCTGTGAGGTGGCAAGATGAATAGTCACGTAATTAAATCGCAGAGAGGTTGTGACGTAGGCGGTGGTTCGCTTGCTCTTGGCAGAATCCTCTCTGCACTAATTAAATCGGAGGATACAAAATGAAGTTTGAAGAAGCTTTAGAAAAAGCAAAAGCAACGGCATTCAAAGACTATGATGATGAATGCAAAAGGCTGAACATAGACAACGGCTACAACGCTACAAGAACTTGGAAGAAGACAATCGGTGAAGACCATATTGTTTACGCTCTAAGTGGAACACCACCAAAAGCGTATCTGGTGATTTTCAACGGCAGAAATAAAATCTTGTGCAGAAGAAGCCCTAGCTCTACAGCGTTTGCTGTTTTTGGTTTTGAGGATGAGCCTTCGGGCTCTTCTTCGGATTTTAAGGAGGAAGAACAATGAACATCCCTGAAAACATAAAACAATTAGCTATCAAAAGAATTGACGGCATAGGTATATTACTAAATGATGAATTAAAGGATGGTGTAAAGTTCTTTATCTCTGGTGGAGAAACAAGACTGGAAGAAGAAAACGATAGCAGACTATCCTTCATTCAATCAGTAGAACACTTAGCCTCATTACTTCTCCCCTACTTCGATGATAGGATGCAAGACTACTATTCAAAGAACATTATATACTTGGAAGGATGGCACAGTGAGATTTTAGAGTTAGTTAAAGATGAACATTTCAAAAAGGTATACGCAGACGCTCCTCGAACTTCTGATGATAAGAACATAAAATTAAAATCAGATATTATGATAACTCTCCAAATTAGAAAAGCTAAACAGATGTTCAATGAATTAAACCTATTTATTCAAAGGAATAATATTTTATCGGATGTTATTAGAATGGAGGATGAGAAAAGATGAGTTCAGAAGAAGGCCAAGCATCATTCAATATGTCTCTTCAATCTTTGAAGAGAGTAGATAGTTTACTTTGGAAGATTAGTATTGCTGCTATAAACAAAGACTATGAATCGTGGAACACAGCACTTCAACATTTGAGAAGAGAGGCCTCGCCATATTTAAAGAAAGCAAAAGTTTTTGACGATATAACAAAAACATTTGACAAGCTAGAGGCCTTAAATTGGTTGGTAATTGATGAAGATGGAAGAAAGACTGTTGAAACTTCAAAGACAAAAGAGGTTGAGAAAATACTCGATGAATTAACTATTGAACTTCAAACAGGACTATACGACAGCGGTATATTAATGGCGAAAACAGAAGACAAAGGATTATCGGTGGTGACCACATGAAGTTCGCTAAAGAACATTTCCCAATGGGCACATATCCTGGTCAATCTTCTCCAGGGTTGTATATTGACGAGACTAAAGCAAAGAACTTTGATGTAATTGCAAGAGCCATGAAGAAAGATTTGTTCCCTATTGGTATCTATTCAGGAGATAATACAAGCGGCACAGGAAAAACTACCTGTATGACTCAGGATGCCTGTTACTTTACTTGGAAAATCAACCAAGTGTATGGTTTGAATAACAAGTTTACCAGTAGAAACATATTCTTTCAAATAGATAAGATGCTAAAGGAGGCTCCTATCCTTGCAAAAGAACAACCTTATTCAGTATTATGTTTAGATGAGCCTGATGAATTGAATGAGAACCAATTAAGAAAGAAAGCTTTTGAATTAAAGTCTGCATTTAGAAAGTTAAGGCAGTTGAACCTAATCTTTTTAATAACGAGCCACTCATTCTTTGAACTACCTAAGTTCTATGCTCTCAATAGGGCACAATATCTTGTCAATGTACAGTTTTATGGGGAGTTTGATAGAGGTTTCTTTAAATTCTATGGTCCGAAAGCTAAGAAACTTCTCTACTTCAAGGGTAAGAAGGAGTGGAGTTATGATGCTTATCCTTCAGACTTTAAAGGAAGGTTCGGCCCAGCATATTCTTTCTTCCCTAACTGCAAGGAAGAGACTATAAAATACAAGAGAAGGAAGGAGCAGGATATGTTGGATGAATTGAGCGGTGCTAACAAGCCCCAAGTGGTAGATGAAAAACAAATAACCAAACAATTATTCTGCGATATCCACAAAAGATTACCCAAATTACCCATAAAGGAATTAGCTGAGGGGTTTGCAGTCTCTACACGTACAGGATTTAACTGGCTTAGTGAAGAGAAAGCAAAAAATCAGAGTGAGGACAGTAGTGCAGGTGCATCGCGAACAGACTATACTAATAATCTTATAGATAAGGAAGAAAACGTGGCGGTAAGTGCTGAGAAGGAGGTATACCAAGATGGATGAGCCTAATAAAGAGCAGATAAAGATAGCTACAAGCAGTGAGGAGCGTGTGAGTGGTATGCTATTAGATGCCCTGGAAACCTTCAATCAATTCATGAGTGTAGCTCAGGGCCTAGAAGATTATGACAACTCTAGCCTTCTTACTAGGGGCGGAAATGAAACCTATATTATTACCAACAGAAGATGCGAGGCCTTAACCAAAAGTGCAAACGCTTTGAAAGGTGTTGTTCGAATAGCCAAGCCAACCCTTTCTCAAGTGGTAGACATATCTAAGGAAGGGAATGACATAGAAGAACTCGATGCAATAAAATACTACCTAAACCAAATACTATCCCAAATAGATATGGCCGAAAGAACTCCCACTAAACAAGATGACCTAGTATCGATTAAAGAAGTGGGGAATGAATTGGGTTATAATTATTCAGTAAAAGAATATAGGCTTACAAGAAACTTTTGGAATCTAGTTAAACAGCTGGAGGATTTATATGATGGAACTTATTCTATCATCTTGAAGAATGGACTAATCACCCCTAAGATTAAACCAAACCAGATTAGGAGCAAGACAAATGAACTCTAAACTAAAAGCTATCTGGCCCACCCTTTGGTTCGTTAGATTTTGGAGGTGGTTATTCAAATGAAAGCGATAATATATCTTAGGACTTCCACCACTGAACAATTCCCAGAGAAACAAAAGAAGGCTTGTGTCCAGTTTGCAGAAAGTAGGGGTTATGAGATTGTAGATATACTTCAAGAACAACTATCTGGTTACAAAGATATCAAGAGGCCTATGTATGAGCAGGTTAAATCAAGAGCATACAAAGGAGAGATACAGGCAGTTATTGTTTGGGCTTTGGATAGATGGGTTAGAAACAGAGATACTTTATTAGAAGATGTTACAACTCTAAGAAACTATGGATGTAAACTTCATTCAGTTCAAGACCAATGGGTAGAGAATATTAATATTGAAGGTCCTATGGGGAAAACAATAAGTGAATTCCTATTAGGATTAGTAGGATGCTTGGGAGAACTGGAGAGTATGAGAAAAGCTGAGCGAACTAAAATGGCTTACAACAATAGAAAAGGTAGGTGGGGAAGAAAGACCCTACCCCAAATAACAAAACAAAAAATCATAGATGCCTACAAAGAGGGTTTAAGCTTAAGGTCCATATCTAAACAAGTAACTTACTACGATAAAAACAAACACCCCAAAACCGTATCAATAGGTGCTGTTCATAAAGTCATAGCAGAATTTAAGCAATTAAACAATACGCAGGAAGGCGTTCATAATGGAGTAAATAAATGAAAGGGGTAAGATATATGGTTGCGGACACCGCTATAAAAGAAATCAAAAGTCTGAAAGTTAAGTGTTGTATTTGTAATCGTGCATACGCTAATAGTTTCTTCAAAACAAAACCATTCTGTTCTAAATGTTGGAATAGGAGGAAAGAAAAATGTGGAAAGAAATAGTAGTAATCTTATTTGTGTTACTGGTCCTTTGCATATTTGCGTTTTGGTTATACAAAAGAATACAGAAAGATAAGAAGCAATATCGTTCAGATTATTCTTGGAGTGTTGCAGATGCACTAGATAGAATATTTTCTAAACCAATAGACCTAAGACCTAAACTTCCGTCTGGATATAACGCAAGAGGGTGGTTAGACAGGAGTTCTTACAGATGAATGGCGTTCCTATGTTTGTTTCAGAAGATTTCAAGGACTTTGTTAAGGAAGTTCAAACACAAAGAAAGAAAGTGGATAAAGACAAACCCAAATCAAAAATGAGTTATACAGAACTAACAGATGTTATAGTTCATAGGATATTAAATAAACCTCGAGTTGTAGACTTACTTCTTACGGCCAGACCTTAGATTTCTTGCTCTAACTGCCCTAGCACGTTTCAATCTTGCAACAAGAACTCTCTTCTGTGTAGGAGTTAAGGTTCTTTTTCTTTTAATAGTAGTTTTCTTACTTAATCTCTTAGCCCGACTTCTTATCAGTTGTTTATTCTTCTGCATTCTAGCACGTCTAGCTCTTTCTAATGCTCGAAGTTGTGTGGGAGATGCTTTTCTTCTAGGTTTACTACTATTCTTCCTCTTAACACGCTCACCTGATTTATCAAGTGAGTATCTAGTCTTTTCAATATATGTATCTGCTAGTCCTACTTTCTTTTTCTTCCTAATACGATACCTTCTAATTTTATTACTGTGTTTACTTGAGTATCCAGCAACCCTAGGTTCAACCCTAGCAACTTTCTTTGTTTTACCTAACTTAACTATCTTACCAGTTCTAGCGGTGTTATGGTCTAAATTATATACCAGAATGTCTTTAGCGTTCCTTGCAGTAAGGGGGGGTAATCTTAATTTAACATATTTATTACCTCTCTTAATCATTACACCATAAGTCATAACTTGTTTAGATAGTGTTCGAGTCTTTTCTTTTCCACTCAAGGAAGGTATTGCGATAGGTTTCTTCTTTTCTTTCTTTGTTTTATACTTACTTCTCAATGCAGGTTGATTCTTTTGTCTTGGTTTTACTTGCGATGCTGTTAAAGGAGTAATCCTTTGAGATGTATTCTGGGCAGTCTTAGACACCAAACCAGTTCTAGGACTTGTTGCACTTCTTATATCCTGTCTACTCCTCAATGCACTCCTTGATTTACTAGCACTCCTAGTCAAGGTTAATGACCCTGCGGATAATGCAGACATAGAGAATAAAGAAAGTAGACTTGCCAAGGAGAGAGAAGGTTTGGTTACTTGTCTAATAATTAGAACTTTTGTTAATACTTGGCCACTCCTAGATGCCTGTTTTGATTTTGTTGCCTGTTTAACCCTTTGTAGCATAACTTGTTGTCCAACTTTTACTTCAACATATTTACCTTCTGGTGCTTTAACCTCAAAATCCTTTATGGTTTTTATTGTCCTGGCCCTCTTAACAACTTTATTATTCTTATCTACTACGGCCTCACTACCCTTAACCTTAAATGTATTTTTCTTCTTATCAAGTTCCTTACTTAATCTAAGTACGGCTTGTTTAAAATTATTAATGGTCTTATAATCCTTATTCTTGATAGCCCTGGCCATCCCCTTTTTCAAAGCATTCTTCATTATTTTATACTGGGGGTTCTTTGTATTCACATTTCTCCTCTTGGCCAGTTCTCTGAACATTGTATCAATAAACGTATTCATTTTTCTATATGTCAGACCTTTACTGGGTTGGGTGATTGTTTTTATCTTAACTGTCTGATATGATTGAGAACTCTTAGGTCTCCATTTGTTTCTTCCTGCTCTGACATATTCTTGACCAACATACTTCCCTTCCTTCTTGAATCTAGCACTGTCTTTTTGATACTTCTTCATTCTCTTTACATATTGTTTCTTACCCTTAGCCCTATACTTCTTAGCATTTCTTTTTGCTATCTTCTTCATATCAGCCTCTTTTATAGAGTCCCTCACACTCTTTATTTTATCATTCTGTTTTGATTTAATTCTATATCTTTTACCCCTACTCTTTGCCGCTTTCTTTAAATCAGCTTCTCTAATTGCCTCCCTCACACTCTTTATTTGTTTTGATTGTTTAGATTTAATTCTATACTTCCTAGCATTTCTTTTTGTTGCTTTCTTTAAATCAGCCTCTTTTATGGGTTCCCTCACCTGTTTTATCTTAGCCTTCTGAATAGCCTTAACACTTTTCAACTTTCTCAATCCTTTATCATTCACTTTACTTATTCTATTCTTCAAATTCTTTAAACCCTGTTTCAAGATGTATGAATTTTTGTATCTATTAAGTTGGACTGTAGTTTCAATATCTTTCTTCGCTAACTGTTTCAATTTCTGGTATACGTCTGAATTTTTATATTTCTTCTTAAATGTTCTATGTATCTCGTCAAACAATTTCTTCTCCATTTGTTTGTTCACCTTATATCCCTGGCTTCGCAGTTTCCTTATCATTCTTTGACTCATTCTAGCAGTTTTAACTTCTATTTTGCTATCTAACTCTTTTAGAATCCTGTCCACTCCTAACTTTCTTCTCAAAAGTAATGTTTTACTACTCTTATATTTATCAGCACCAGTTCTCTTTAGAGCCTTCTTCTTAGCAATAGCCCTATACTTCTTAGCATTCTTTAAAGAAGATTTCTTAATGTCCGCCCTTTGTATTGAACCCCTTATTTGGTTTATTTGTTTTGATTGTAAAGTTTTATATCTAAAGTTTTTACCTCTGACTTTCTGAACAGCCTTAATCTCATTTACCTTTATACCGAGGGCTTTCATTTGCTTAGAGTTAAGGGCTTTGTTTCCCAGTTTTACTCCTCTCTTCCCAAGTTTTACTCCTCTCTTTGCAAGACCTGGAATAAATAAGGATTCAACTACCGCTAGGTTGTAAGGAGAAGGGTCTTTTACAAATTCATAAACCGCCTTACCCTTAATAGCACCAAAAGCTACTTTAGCGGACTTCAAGGAATAGCCTCCAAGAATTGCTAATGCACCAGTAATCGCAAAGTTTTGATAATCGGGGTCTTTCCAAGGGGCTGTTTTGTAGTTATACTTTGCCCACTTCTTAATCTTCCAACCGTCAGTGATATATGTGATTTTCTTATTTTTAGGTATTTCAAACTTCAGTGTTTTGTAATTATATCTAATGTTAAAAGCAACACCTGCATTATCAATAATATACAAACCAGTCTTCACTGTTCCTCTACTTAGTGATTTAGTATAGTCCCATAAAACTTTTGGAACTTGTTTGGTAGAAGAGGTTAATAAGTTCTTTAGATTGACAACACTTCTTGAAACCCCTTTACTACTACTTAAATCAATAATATTTCCCCACCTAGCTCTTTTCTCTCCAGAGGACTGAGGGACAGGGAACATCATTAGCATTCGAGTATTATATAATTCTCTGCCTTTTTGTGTGTAAGGGAATGTTTTGTCAAGTGCTTTGGATTTTATAGATACTATTTTATTACCTGTTGAATCATAAATATATTTTTCTCCTGGTTGTAGATTTTTACTAAGGTCGTAATCTGGTTTTGTAGTCTTCTGTTTTACTATTTGTTTGAAAGTAGGTTTATTCTTTGAGATTGCAAGGCCTCCAAGAGCAGCTATCCTCTGAGAATAATATTCAAGACCCTGCTTCGTATAAGGGATTGATTGACTTAATAAACCACTACTAATCCCTTGTATATTATAATTTTTATCAAGTATAAACTTCTCTCCAACAGAAAGAAAATTCTTCTCAACTTCGTCGGCAGCTTGTTTCTTTAAAGCATTAGAAAGGGTTATTGGTTTGTTACCTGGACCAATTATTCTATTGCCTACAATCTTAACTCCCTTAATTTTTCCAGCCCTAATTGATTTAATAGCGTCGCTTCTTTCAGTAGCTTGTCTCTCCAGTGCAAGTTTACTAGAAGCGTAGCCCTGCTTGATAAGTTTCCTTGCTATTTGTTGTTCAAGGCCTTCACCAAACGCAGCAACTGCCCAAAGCATTCCTTTTCTATAATGTTTCATAACTTGATTGTAGGCTGCCTCATATCTTTTTGCACCGTAGTATTTGTTAATCTGGTCTAGTTCTGCCTGTGTTACTTTAATGAACCGTCTATACTGTTGAGGGATTTGAGATAACTTAGAATATTTTCCAGCCTCAATATCTTTTACTATTTTATTCACTTGTTGTTTTGTAAACTCCGCTTCTCTCTTCAACTCCACTTGTCTTTGAAAGTATTTAGAACGTGGGAGAACCGAAGGTGTTCTTGTTGTAGAAGTTCTTCTTCTTTGTGCAGCAACCCTACTTCTTTGTGCTTGTCTTCGTGCAAGTTGTGCGTTTCTTGCCATTAATCCTTCCTCCCTGTAAAGAACCAGTAGATTGTATAAACTAACATAACCAAAAGCGTAGAGCCGATAAGGTCACCTGCAACCAGACTAGGAACATTCTGTAAATCCCAGACTATCATTCCTATCTCTCCAATAACTAACCTCATAACAAGGAAGAAAACTGCTCCTGCAATATATATCCATTTGTTTCTCAGAACTGCTTTTGTCCAGCTAACCATAAAGAGAAGTGTAGAATTTCTTTTATAATGTTTTTATAAAAACTAATTACTACTATTCTATTAATTGTCCTTAATCCTCTTTTTCAAATCCTCTAAATCACTACCGTCTAATTTCCCTTTAGTATTCAATACATCAACAAACTCAAGTACTCTTAGAACTACATCACTCATAGACTTCATTTGTCTTTGAATATTCTGTAACTCGTCTCTTTGTTCTTTTGTTAATGCTTTTACTTTGTATACTTCCTTGAACATAGCATCTCTAACGTCGTCTTTATCAAGGTGGGAATACCTAGTTGCTGTTTCAAGAGAATGATCCATGAATTTCTCGTAAACTTTGCCTGGAAGTTTCTTTTGAAGTTCCGTCGCCCGAGTGTGGCGAATCAAGTACATCCATATATGCCTATTCAAAATCTTCTCACCCAATCTCCTTATGAATAATCCAGCAGCAACCCTTGAGATATGTTTGTTTCTATCTTGATAATTAACAAATACAAAATCGTCTGCTGTTCTTTCAGGGAAGCGATATTGTTCCTTCCATTGTTTTAGGTGTGTTATAGAATTTTCTAAAGGATTAATCCGTAGTTGTTTTGTTTTTGAGGATACCAACTTAATGTCTTTCTCCTCTAGGTTTATGTCCTTCCACCTAACCTTCAATAATTCTTCGGGTCTAGCAGCACTTTCAAATAAAGTCATAATGAAAGCCTTATACATTAGATTATTGCAACCTCTCATTAATGCTTCAATCTCATTAGGTCTTAGAATAGTATTAGCGTTAATCTTCTCTTGATTTACTTCCTTCTCTGTCTTAATATCCTTTAAGTTCTTGAACCTGCTCACCCAATCGTCATAGTTCTCCCGAAGAAATCTCTTTAATACTTTCTTAATCTCGTTCTTTGTTGCAGGGAGTAAATCTTGAGAGTTGTTTAAAATCTTAAGGAATTCCCTCAACCTCTCTAGATCAATCTTATCCATATCCCCTCCAAACACATCAACAATCTTGACTAAGACCGCATGATATTTAGAAACAGTTGTCTTTCCACCAGAACCTGCACAGAAAGTAAGGTATTTCTTTATAAGATCNTTGTCCTTCTGTTTAAACTTCTCCTCGATTGTTGCTAATGAACCTCTTTGATAACGTGGGAATGTTTTCCTCATAAATATACTATAGAAAGCTTGTTTATAAGGTTTAGGGTTTTAGTAACATATAGACTGAACCCTGGGAGAGTTGTTTCAATGTGTTACTAAAACCCCTATTTTACTACTATTTTAGCTGTTGAGCATACCAAATAGTGAAGATTAGAACTAGAATAGAAACAGAACCCATAATAATTGCATCTAAGTCAGGCCAGTTCAGAAATCCAAACGTTCCAGTAACTCCTGCTAATAGGCCAGAGAAGAATAGGATAAAGGGATTATGGTTCATTTAATCATTTTTACAGGTTTAGTTGGAATTGTTTTTATATAGACCACCGACCCTTTTTCCTTATCAATAGAAGGTGTCCCTTTTACAAGACCTTTTTCAAGAAGCATATTGACGTGTTTCCATGTGGGACTATAACTTAACCCTATATGCTTTTGTATATCTGTAATAGTCCTCTGCTTCATTGCACAGAACCTGATTATTTCTTGCCTCTGAGGGTTAGAAATTATGTTGTAAATATTGTCTTTATCGAAGGTGTGACCTAGTAAAATAGCCTTTACAATTTCTGCAGGGGTATAGTAAATACCTGTCGCCACCTTCTTACTCATACTAATTATACTCAAAAGAAGTTTATAAATCTATTGTATAGGGTTTATCTATTTAAAATAAATAGCACCGAAAGGTTTAAATACTCTATCTACATAGAATAGATAAGATGGATAAAGACAACCAACTGAATATAAAAGTAAGTGATGAAGAAAAAGAGAAACTCCGTCGTGGAGCTGCACTCAATAAAGAAAATATCTCTAGTTTTATGAGAAGAACTTCTTTGAAGAAAGCGGATTTTATGATTAAACAAGAAGGAGAGGTTCTCCAATGAACCAGGAAATAGCTTCTTGGGTTGCGCAGCAGAAAGAAGAGGTTTTGTCTATTCTACAAAATTGCGGTATCGACCAGGAGGCAACTGCTCAATAATTTTTAATTAAAGAGCGTGATACTCAGATGGTTGATAAATTGGTTGAAGAGAGCATAAGGATTTCTATTGGAAAGATTATTGTTTATTGGGATTTCGCTGGACGAAGGTTTGAAGGTAAGATATTAGATTGCTCAGACGAGTATATGAAAATCCTTGATACTCATAGAGGTTCTGAACGTTTCATTAAGTTATCTGAATTGAAGGAGGCCGAGTTAAAATGAATGCTGAAACTAACCCCCGATTAATTTACAATCTTCCAGAGCAGGAACCAACTAGGGAATTGAAGCCTAGTCAATACTTCCTAGTTATTTCTGCTTCTGGTGATGTTCTTAAAACCAAATACAAGCCAGAGTTTAAGATTGTGAAAGAATGGAAGGGTGTTGTGTTTGCAGATATTGTTTCAAATGGGCAGACATTATTCTATCTAATTGGTTCAACTGAATATTCTGAAAAGATTAAATCTTTGAAAGTATCTGATGCCTTTTCAAAAGATGGATGCTTCCATTTTACAGACCTTCAACATATGGGTCATACAATTAAAAAGTGCTGGATTGAGCAAACAATCCCAAAGAGGTTGAGTTTATGATAGTTGATAGGGGGTCAGGTGTCGAAAATGGGTCTGTCAGATACCAAAATATGGCTGTTAGAAGCCTTCTCTTTTCACTAAATAGCAATAAGTGGTATATTTCCCCACTTACCCCATTTTATGCGTATTTTCAAGTAAATTTTGGAGGAAGAAAATGGAAGAAAAATTGATTGTAGTAGTTCGTTCTAATGTTGCTAAAGCTATTAAAGAAAAAGGTTTCAATATGAGTTCTGCAGCACCAACTGCTTTGAATGATGTTGTGCTTGATTTGATTGATAAGGCTACAAAAAGAGCTGAACTAAACAAAAGAAAGACAATCTTTCCACAGGACTTATAAGATGGCAGATTGTAAACTTTGTTTTTTGTGCGGTGGGTTATGCTCACTCGCAGTTTTTAGTATGTTTAAACAGATGGGAGGGGTTGAGAATGAATAGTGCTGAGTTATACGCCTTAATAGAAGTTGGAGAGATTGATGTAGTTATCCCTGAAGTCCAAAACTGCTACACTTGTGGAAATTGCCATCAGGAATTTAGGTCACTAGTAGAATTAAGGTGTGACCCTAAAAATCCGAACTTCTGCTCTGATTTATGTAAAAGAAGGTATATTTTTAGCTTTTTGAAAAGGCAGGAGTTTAGCACAGAAGAAGTTAAGTTAATGGTAGATAACCCTTCAAAATATACAAAAGAGGGGGAGTTTAGTGTTTCTCTTGCTTTGTTTGGTTTGGCTACTAAGTTAAAAAACAAAGATATACCGACTATAAAAGAGAAGTGGACAAAGAGACAAGCTAAAGAGACAAAGGGACAAAGCTTGACAAATGGACAAGTGGACAACAAACGAGTGTGTATATTATACACACGTTGTCCCTTGTCTTGTCCACTCACAGACCCTTGTCCCAAACCAGCACTTGTCCCTTCGTTTGGTTTTGATAATAAAAAACAGGAGCAAAAAAAATGGTTTTAGAAAAGCAAGGGTTCTTAGGATTGAAGGTTCAAAACCCTGAAATCTTTAATCAACTAGCAGAACTTGTAAAAGCAAATAACTTAATACCCTATGATGGTTCTTACAAGCCTTACAAGACATACCACTTAACAACTTGTAAGCCAGGGGAATACTCAAAGCTTAAATGGTCAGGGCTAGAAGTTGAAAAAGCTAAGATTGTAAAGACAACTATATTCTCAGATAAGATTGTTTTTGTTTTGGATAATAAGAAACACGTCACAGTAGCAGAAGGTTCAAATGTGAGAAACGTTCTATTAAAGAACTTCAGGATGTTTGAAGATTATGTAGGAAAAGAAGTAAGCTTTGGGAAAGAAGAATTTATTGAAAAGACTTCTCTAAAGGCGGATACAAATTCTCTGCAATTCAATAAGCAGGATGTAAAAGACTACATAGACTTCTTAGGGCATAAAGAAACAGACTGGCTCCATGCATTCAAGCCTTCAATAGATGGAGAAGCTCAAAGAGGAGACTTAAAGAGTTTATTTTGTGAAGTAGGTAAGGGTGAAGAACAGCTCATTAAAGAGATTGAATCTCTAAATGGTCAAGGTATAGTGTGCTTAGCTGTAAACGAACGACCAAAAGGACAAACAAAGGGAGACGACATAAAAGAAATTAATGTCTTGGTTTTTGATATAGATGTAAAGAAAAAGCTAAAGGTTGGTTATGTTTCTACTCCAGAACACCACGAACACGCAATAAAGAAGGCTCATGAACTAAAAAAACATTTAGAAGAGACGGGTTTTAATGTTGGTCTTATTGTTGATAGCGGAAACGGAGCTCAAGTTTATTGTAAAGTAGCCCTTGATTTAACAAAGGATAGGGAGACTATTCTAAATAAGTTAACTTCCTTAGAGAATGAATTAAGACCTCTGATTGAAGATGAGATTGTAGAACTTGATTGTATCACGAAAGATATAAACAGGAGAATGAAAATCCCTGGGACTATCAATAAGAAGGACACCAAACAAGTGGAGGATAGGGTTGCAAGGATAATATACAAGGGAGAAGCTAATGAGGGAAATAATATATCTGCTTTTAATAGATTAAAAGTAAAAGAACCTTTGTCAAATGTCGACAACCCTTCACCTAACTTAGAAGAAACAAAAGATGACGATAAGTCAAGGAGTGCAAAAGAGTTTGGAATTATTATCAAACTGATAAAAGAGGGCAAGAATAAGGAACAAGTATTCCAAGATATGATGCTTTATTCTAAGTGGGCAAGTTCTCCTCCGCAGTATAAGGAACTAACTTATAAGAAAGCTCTCAAAGTAGTAGACACAGAACAACCCAAACAAGAGAAGCCTTCTCCGCAACATAAAGTTCACTTAGATGTTTTAACTTATGAAGACTTAAAAAAGTTTAAGGTAAACAAGAATTTTATTGTTGAAAGCTTCATCCTTCCTGGAACAGTAACAATGGTTTATTCTCCTCCTGCACAATTTAAGAGCCTTATATCTGCAGGGATGAGTTTTGCTATTGCGAATGGTAGGGAGTTTTTAGGAATGAAAACCAAGAAGTCAGGAGTTTTATATTTGGATGGAGAAAATTCTCAAGGAATAATGAAGGAGAGGGCAGAACAAATTCATAAAGGTTTTAGATTGAAACGTAATAAATTCCCTTTATTCTTTTTACAAGGTGGTCTTCTGATGGATAGCAAGAAAAATATAAACCTTCCCTATCTGGTTGAGATTGAAGCTTTAATCAAAAAAGAAAAGATAAAAGTTATAATCTTCGATACCCTTCATAGGTTTTGTTTGTATGATGAGAATAGTTCGGATGATTTAAACAAACTTTATACTCAAGTGTTCAAACCTTTGGCAGATGAGTTAAAAGTTGCAGTTGTTTTTTTACACCACTCTACAAAGAACGGAGGTTATAGGGGCTCAGGAGACTTCTTAGGAATGGTGGATGTTTCATATAGAGTTGAGAGAAAATACAAAACAGACGAGTTCAAAATTATAAATGAGAAATGTAGGTCTGGAGAAATCCCAGAGATTGCTGGTGAAATAACTTTTGGTGAGGACTACATAAGGTTTAATCGATTAAATGAAGAAGTTGAAGAAGAAAAATCTCTGGATAAACAGAAGACAGTTACTCAAAGAGTAGAAGAATTATTTGAAGATGGTCAGAAGTTAAAGAGACAAGATATAATTTTCTTCCTAGAAGAAGCTAAGTTTGACTATGGCTCTAAGAAAGCAATAGATAGAGCTTTGAAGTTCTTAGTAGAAAAAAAGAAAGTTTTAGATAAATTAGGGAGGGGAGAGTATACTCTTATTTTAAGATGAACCTTTCAACATTCCTTCCAGGATTAAGTAAGTGTGACAGATGCGGAAAGGTTACTGATGAACTTTCAGACTACTTCGCCCTTTTATGTTTTGATTGTTGTCAAGATGTTTCTAGTGGGAGATGCAATCTTAACCAACTCTTAGCGGAAGTAAAAACAAGACAGGAGAAGTTACAATGAACCTCTACATAGCCTACTGTTCTAAGTGTTTGAAAGCAACAAAGCACTACTCATATTTAACAAACAGATTGAGAGGAGTTAAGTTGTGTTGTCTATCCTGTGGAACTCAAAAGAAACAATATACTAAACACCC
>JGI10211J34971_10002558_pt1 | contig 14801 bp, 10 predicted proteins | sample Etolagsediment_FD_34971 | JGI IMG/M metagenome (IMG submission 34971) | reverse complement strand
CGGCAGACAATAGCCGGGGGATAGCGGACGGGGCCACAGGCCTTATCTCTTCTGGCCTCTCTAACAAATGCTTGTAGCCAATAAGCGAACGACCATGGTGGATTATCTGTAATGCCGCTTTTGCTCCATTTTCATGAATAGCATCAGCCACCAGCCTGAGGGATGGTATGAATTTGTCGTCGTAGACCGAGCATCTTCCTGGCATGCGGCTTTCCCGCATTATTATACTCGCCTGACAAATGATCAAGCCAACACCACCTCTAGCCCTGGTAGTGTAGTATTCTGCTATCCGTTCTGTCAACTTGCCGTCCGGTCCGTAAGCGCCGGTAACCATCGGCGCCATTATAATTCTGTTACGCAGCTCCATCTCGCCTAATCTTCCGCGCTGAAAGAGCATAGGAAAATTGTTCATTTTTAATTCCTCCAACTCATTAACAAAACTCTCATGACATCTTTTCTGGTTTACACATCTAGCCATGTGCATAGACACAATTGTGGTAGGAACATCTGAGAGGGGATTCTATGTCGAAAGGCTCAATTTGGGTGGAATGTTTCCGCGGCTCAGTATTTCGATGTCTACAAACTTCAATGTTAAGAATATGTAGAGATGAAATATTACCGCTGCTAAAGACCACTGTGATTGCTGGACTCTATTCATCAGCCTGAGTTCCAGATATCTTAGGGCATCGGTTCTATCCAGAAATACCTTTCCGACACCCGGCAATTACCAGAAATAGACAGGTGTTGAGAATATCAATTTATTTGCTTCCAGCAACTCAGGGTAGATCTCCCGCATGTTCTCGTTAATGCTTCAAATCCTAGTCGGCACTCCAGGCAACCTTTGCCGGGCTCAACTTTGACCCCTTTGAGCGACAAGAATTCAGTCTCGGAACCGCATTCTTTTGCTCCTCTCAGCACTTCATTGAGAAGGATCTCCGCGTTTTCGCCTCTCCTTTGGCTAAAGCAAACACCTATCACCTTTATGAAATTACCCCTTGCAATAGCAGTAAAAGAAGACTCGTGTCTTATTTAGCAAGAAGCGGAATCAATTCTTTCAATCAATCGCTATCTGTTTTCATTCCGTAGGAATATCCGAAGTCTCAAGCTAACAGGTCCGTAAGTTCCTTGATATCCTTTATTTCCTCCAAGTTCTTGACGGCTTCGACAACCTGTTTTTTGTTACTCTCGCTTAGATTGGAGGCAGCAGTCAGCGTGTTAAATTTCTGCAGAACTTCTTCCCAAGAGAGAGGATTCTTGGGATCTCCCTTAGCATATTTCACCTCAGTTGTGTATACGTTGCCGTCATTCATTGTAATAGTTACCCGAGCAGGCCAAGCTTCAGGAAAATACCGGTCTAAGTCAGGGTCATGCTTTACTGTAATTTTCCTCATAAATTCGCGGATATCCTGCCTCATAATTGATGATTCACTATACTCTTCCAGGAACGCCTTTCCCTCAATGCAAGCTACAGCCACACTATAGGGTGCACTAAACTGAGCGTCAACAACATTCTTCGGATCAAACTTGATTTCGGCCGGCTGCCCCACAATATCATAGCCAGTCTCTGTTAGCTCCAATAGCACTGATTTAATGTCTTCAGGACTGATGTTATTGCCAGCGCAGTTTTCCAATGTCGCATCGATTGGGGTTTGATTGAATCTGCAACATGCATGCGGTTTGAAACTGATTCCCTCTATTTCGAAACCATCCTCCTTGATGAGCTCTTCCGGTCTGGGTTGGTCGCAATACGCGTGAAAAAACCCCCTTGGCCCCTCAAAGATGCCTTTAGGGCCAGTATACCCCTTGGCTGCTAGCGCTGCTGCTGTCACCCCAGAAGAGGAAGCGATGCCAGGCTGAATCCGCTTTGTTAGTGTCCCATCGCTATAACACTCTAAATTTCCGGCGACAAAACTCCCGACTATCCCAAGTGCATTGGCTGTCTGCTCAATGGTGAGGCCCATCAGACTCGCTGCTGTAATAGCAGAGGCAAACATACCACATGTAGCAGTAGGATGAAGGCCCCGTGCTAAATGAGTCTGTGGGTTGGCGGCTTTACCAGCCTTTATGTGCATGTCGTAACCTATGACTATTGCCCTCAAAACCTCAGCGCCTCCGAGTCCTAAACTTTCGGCTATCGCGAGGGCCGTTGGAATGACAATTACACCCACGTGCAGTACCGCTTCGCTACTGGTATCATCTAGTTCCGGACCATGCCCAGCAGTGCTGTTTGCAAGACAAGCTCCAGCAGGCACAAGTGTCACATCATTCCCTATTACAGTACAATTTCCTCTGGCATAATTCTCCAAAGCGAACTCCCGTGTGATTTGGCTTGAATCAAATGACAGTCCGCCGTAAATGCAGCTAAAACAATCAATAATGCATTCTTTGGCTTTTTGTATCGCATTAGCAGTGAGATCAGTGTATTGAATCTTGGAATACTTTTCTGCTAGAAAAAGACTATACGTCATTTGTGGCCCCTCCTCTCTTATTCAACATTGGTTGTGAAAGAAACGCTTATCTTTTTATGCATAATCCAATTTAGCATCATCATTGGATCGATGTACCTTAGTATTAGCGCCTCATGTGTCTTAGGTGACACTTGAGAATAGTTTGGGGAATGCGTGTTAATTGCGTGGACGATTTCTAAAGGGAGTTTTTCTTCTAATGCTAGGGCAGCGGAAAGGGTCGTATGAGCGAAAAGTTGACCAAAACGTGTCGCTTGATCCGTTGCTTTGTGAAACAAAAGAAGTTTATCAATATCATGAAGGACTGCCGCGGCGATCAGATGATCCAAGTTGATCTTGATTTTTTGAGTTTCCTCAATGACTTTTGCCACTGCTATTGCACATTCAACAACCTGGTTTGTGTGGTCTACATTGGATAGGCTGAGCTTTTTTCTTTCAGGCGCCCATGCACTGTGTTCTTCTATTCTTTCATAATCACTCATCTTCCAGACCTTAAGGCAAACATTTACAACCTTTTCCCTAATGCCCTCATCCGTTATGTCGTTTATACGGGGAAATAGCTTAACAATATATTCTTGCTCGTTTCTTGCCATCCTTCCGCCTTTGGGGACATGTTATTAGTGTATCACTTTTGTCCATCGACTCTTACTTCATTTTGCTTATACTAAGCAATTGAGTCTTTTAGGGACATTGGCCAAGCAATTCTATCAGGTTTTTCACACTGTCAGCTTTATCAAAATCTTTGAGTATCGCAATAAGCTTATCCGTTTTCTCTTGCCCGAGGCCAGCCTCTTCCGTGACTTTCTTGACTAATTTGATATCTTGTTCCATGTCAAAGTTAAAATAATCTGCAGAGACGACCATTTCTTTACTCAGCTTCTCGCCCCCTTTGATTTGAACATCTAGTCTACATGAGAATTGTGGCATGTTCTCGTCAGCAATCCGCTCAGTTCTATTAATCAATCCCAGGATATCTTTGTCCTTAAACCGATTAAGGCCCTCCAGTGTAACATCCTTCTCAACGAACGCCAGCGCCAAACAGAAAGGCGCAGACATGAGCGTGGAGCCAATAGTTGTGAATGGCCCTCTATAGTTCATCCCTGGATAATGATACTCATGCGGGTTAACATAGATCTTGATTTGCTCAACTGCGTTAGGCTCAATTTTATGCTTTGTTACTATATCTAACATTGCCAAAACAGGCGTCTGGTTAAAATAGCAAACGGGGTAAGGTTTGAAACCTGCAGCCATGATCTGCCAACTCTGTCCCAAATTCTTCGCAATCTCTTCACTGTGCTCGATCGCATTAGCGAATGCATCCAGGAAGCCACTTTTACCTTCTAAAGCTGTCCTGGACGCTTTTGCGCCGTTCTTAGCAATAAGGCACGCAAGAATACCGTCCCTACATGCCACTCCGACTTCAAACCGCCATTCCACGGTTCCCGCTATGAAACATTCCACGGTTCCGCTAGCAAAGGCCGCTGCGAGGCCTACCGCATTGACTGTTTCTTCCTCACTGAGCTTGAATAGTTTGCTTGCTGCAGAAACACTTCCGAAAATCCCAAAAATTGAACTAGCCCTAAATCCTCTAGGTGTAGTATACTTGGATAACATCGAATCAAGACAGCCCACGACCTCATAGCCGGCAACTACGGCTTCTATTACTTCTCTGCCGGAATTTCCTTCTCTCTCAGCGATAGCAAGGACAGCCGGAATAACTATTGTGCCTGCATGGGAACTCCCAAGGGTATCCTCTTGTGTCCTCCCATGAAAGAGACATGAATTCGCAAAAGCCGCTCCCATCACTGAAACCTTAGAATAATCGCAAAAGATTGTTGCTGATTTATTGCTGACCATATTAGACTCTTCAGCTTTGATTGTCCTTCTAGCAATTTCCGCAAATTCGGTACCGTAGCAGGATATCCCAATACCTATCCCATTAATCATACATGTCTTGGCCTTTTCTATCACTTCTTCCGGAATTTCGCCATAAGTGAGGCTGTGGACAAATCTACCTATTCTTTCTGAAATCGATTCTTTCATGACTTACTCCATCTTGATTCTGGAGTGCCTTGAGGCAAGTTCAAAGTTTCCTTTTTATATTATCATTGAGGCATATAGGTCGTAGTTCTTTCCTAAAAACCCAGATAAGATTCTTTGACAGTCTCATCCTTTAACAGATCTTTCCCCACACCACTTAAAACAATCCGCCCATTTTCCAAAACATATGCGTTATCAGCCATTCTTAGTGCGTGCTCAACATTCTGCTCAACTAAAGCAACTGTGATGCCTTCAGCATTAATGTCTTCGATTATTTTGAATAATTCTTCTATGATGAGCGGAGAAAGTCCCAACGTCGGCTCATCCAACATCATGAGTTTTGGGCTTAGCGCCAAGCCCCTCGCAATTGTAAGCATTTGTTGCTCACCACCACTCAAATTCAATGCAAGCTGTTTTCTTCTTTCCCGTAAATTAGTGAATAAGTCAAAGATTCTTTCCAAAAGGATATCTTGCTCCTTTTTAGGTTTTCCGCTCTCGTAAAATCCTATCTGCAAATTTTCCCAAACCGTCATGTATGGAAACAAATGGCGCCTTTCTGGGACATGAGTGACACCAAGTTGCACTATCTTGTGAGGCGGAAGAGAATCGATCCTTTTCCCGTCAAAAGTTATAGAACCTTGCTGAGGTCTCAGTATTGCTGAAATTGTATTAAGAATTGTACTCTTTCCAGCCCCATTTGAACCAACCAGAGAGCAAATATGACCCTTTTTCACACTGAAGGAGACATCCCATAGTGCTTGCATCTTACCATAGAAAACTGTAATTCCCTTAACCTGCAGCATAAGCACTCCCCAAATATGCTTTAATCACATCCTCATTGCTGACCACCTGCTCGGGGCTTCCCTCGGCAATTTTCTCTCCTTGGTTTATTACGACAATTCGTTGGGAGAGAGACATGACTCCTTTCATTACATGCTCCACAATCACGATGGTCACACCTGACTTATGTATTTCCTTTATTAGATCACAAAAATCGAGAACCTCCCTAGCATTCAGGCCTCCCAAGGGCTCGTCAAGTAACAGTAGTTGTGGCCTAGTCGCCAAAGCTCTCGCAATATCCAGCCTCTTACATTCCGAATAGGTTAGGCTTTCCGAGTAAAGATCTTTCTTTTCAACCAGACCAATGAATTCTAGCCATGTCTTTGTTTCCAACCTCGCAGCGCTCAGGTTTTTAGATCGATAAAGGGCTCCCACTAACACGTTTTCAAAGACTGTTAATCTTTCAAGTATCTTCGTAAGTTGGAAAGTTCTCGCAATCTGTTTTCTACAGATATAGTGTGGGCTCTTTCCAACTATGTTCTCATCATTAAATAAAATGGAGCCGGATGAAGGGCGATAGACCCCACTGATAACATTGAAGAGCGTCGTTTTTCCAGATCCATTTGGGCCTATAAGGCCTAGGATTTCGCTCTCAGCGATATCGAGGTCAAACTCTTTGACTGCACCCAATCCCCCAAAATACTTTGTCAGATTCCGAATTTCACAGAGCGACATTTTTCCCCTCTTTCATTTTAACAGATCGAAAAAGCCTACTGATTACACCTATCGCCCCATTAGGCAAAAACATTATGAAAATTATCAGTAAAACACCGTGGATGAGTAGGTGAAACTCCCCGAAGAATCCTGTAATGATCTCAGTCAAGAGTATGTATATTAAGGCACCAAGCACTGGCCCCCATAAGGTTCCTATCCCCCCCATGATCACAATCAGAATGCACTCTAATGATATTTCATGTCCATAAACAGGCTCAGGTGCCACCATCCCCATATAGCTAGAATAGAGAGCCCCCGCGATAGCAGTAAAAAGTGCACTCACTGAAAGGGCGAAAATCTTGCAGGTTAGGGTATCTATCCCCAAAGATTCCGCAACTTCTTCATCCTCACGGTTAGTCATCAAGTAATACCCCATCTTCGAATTTGTGATAAAATGTGTAATTATGAATAGGACCAATGCTATTAATAAAGCTATATAGAAAAAGGCCATCTTATCCGAAAAATTGAGGATTTCAATATTGAAGATATGAAAGGAGGGTATTTTGCTAAGTATCACGCCCTCCTCACCCCCTGTAACATTCTTCAGATTTCGAGCACTTACCCTCAGTACTTCTGCAAATCCAAGGGTCGCTATGGCAAAGTAGATACCCTTTAATCTTAGAAAGATATATCCTATAAAAACCGCTAAGAGGATAGCGGCTGCACCTCCGACTAACATTCCTATCCACGGATTGATGCCTATCTTAACAAACAATAGCGATGAGATATAGGCACCAGTTCCGAAAAATGCAGCGTGCCCGAACGAGAACAGACCACCATATCCTCCCGATAAGTTCCAGCTTTGGCCCAGAATGATTCCGACACAAAATGATATCATAACATGTTGATACATTGTCGGCATCCGCTGAACCAAGAGTGCCAATACAATTAACGCGATTGCTGGAATTACGAACTTATGAATGAGTGGAGAAGTATTCTTAAATCTCTTCATCACAGGTATATACCTCCAAAACATGATAACTCACCAAATTCAGCACTCCACTAAAACAGAAGAAATACAAACAAAGATTTGCTCTCAGAACCAGTAACCCCGAACTCAGTCATACTTCCGATTCCTTCAGCTATGGCAACATGGAAGTTTAAGCCAAAACCAATCACCTTACTCGAGAGGGAATACTGGTCGAATAGCCGGATAAATAACTAAAAGTATTCCTTGAAATCATCCAACAGTTTGACCTATCTCTCCTGCTATTATTTGACTATTTCGTATATCAACTCCTATTTAAGCGCCATGTTTAAATCTCAAGAAGACTATGCGACGTTTCTTCTTTCTTAGACTTTCCGTTACTCTTCATCAGTCCATTGGCAACAGTTGCGCTGTGGGGTGCCATCGCAATCTTTACAGGCCATATCGCCCAAATAATCCTGTTGGCCGAATGAGAAATATGACCACCAGAGCAAAAAAACTTATAGCTTCTCTGTATCCAGGAAAGAAATAGACGCTCCAAATGGATTCTACAACGCCAAGCAGAAGTCCCCCCAATAATGCACCGCCGATAGATCCCATCCCACCAAAAACAACGATCACAAAAGATTTCACGGTAACGTGACTTCCGACCGCAGGAAAAAGATTAATAAAATGCACGAAAAGTGATCCAGAGATTCCAGCCATTGCCGATCCGATACCGAAAGTAAGGTTGGAAACCCGATCCACGTCAATTCCTATTAATAACGCGCCTTTCCTATCCTGCATGCTAGCCCGCATTTCGTAGCCGATTTTCGAGTACTTGGTGAAAACAATCAAGGCTCCTATTAAGGACAATGCTATGATCAGCACGATTAGGCCTGGAAAGCTGATAAAACAGTTAGCTAATTCGATATTTTTAGAGTTATATTTAGTAGTTACCCATAGATAGTCTGACCCAAAAATAAATTGGGAAAGGTTAATAAGGACGAAAGACAATCCCACTGTCAAAAGAAGAGTAGCCTCGGGTGAAACCTTGCCTACGTATTGGACAAAGGCCTTATTAATCAATATTCCAAATAGAAATAGAGCAGGGGCTGTAAAAATGATGGAAATGAATGGATCCAAATTCAGAAACGTAAAAAATAGATAAGTCAAATACATAGCTATCATCATGAATTCGCCATGCGCAAAATTAATGACTTTCATAACGCCGAAAATAATGGTCAACCCACCACCCATCATAGCGTAAATAGATCCTATCAATAGTCCCAAGATCACCGCTTGAAGAAGCATTTTAAACTCCTTTTCAGATACTTATTTTTCGAACTGCACTGTTAATTGCTTACCGACGCGAATTCGATCCAAATTGTTACCTTGGTTAACCCGATCTCTCAGTCTCTCTTTCGGCATGGGCTTATTAAAATGTGGCCAGCATGATTTCACGAAGCTAATTCGCGAATATACTATCCAATTGTAGGTTAGATGTTATAATCCAAACCCTTTCAACAACCTTTGACACTTACCAACCAAGAGCCTAAATCTCATACCTTCAGTAGACACTACTTGGATCCTAAAATAAACGCCTTAATCAGTTGCTATACTATGAGTGCTTCCATTCATCTGTATTACTCATTTGGTAATGGCCGTGCTCCAGTTTTGTTCTGGCATTTTCCTTTAGCAATTCTTGAACAACAGCATTCTGAGGGTCAATCTCAACACCTCTTTCAGCAATAGATAGGGTTCCTCGATCAATGTGATTCTACTTCCTACCGCCTATTGTCTTTCGAACTGCCTGTCTTGCCTGAATGTGATAAGTTTTATGTTGTCGACAGGATAAGATCTGGCTTGGCCTTCTCCTCTCCACCTATTTTAAGCTTTAGGATTTTACCTCATAATCGCAGCTCAATGTTCAGTCAAGCTACTCAAGAGCTAAAGGATGTGCTCGCCATACTTAGCCCAAATTACCTCTACAAAGCCAAAAATTCATGTTCGGCTATTTTTCATTCCATTTTGGTATCGGATAAACCGCTTTGGAAGTAGCCAGATCTTGCGGCGATACTACCACATATTTCCCCTTTTTGATCTGCAACATCAAGAAAGGTCTGTGGTTTACGTTTGTGAATTTTCCCCAATTCTCAAACTTAACTGGCCCCATCACCGTATCGATGCGAACTTTCGCAATTGCGTCTCTTAGTTTAATTGGATCCGTTGTATTCCCTTCTGTTATGGCTTTCTCAAGAATCTGCATAGCACTCCATGCTAATGCTGAATGATAGCTAGGTTGAGAGTTCCATTTGTTGACGAAGTCTTTAACAAACTTCTCATTTCCTGATGTCTTCAAGTCCGTACTCCAATTCGATATGGTAAACAGATACTCGCTTAGTTTACCAAGACCCTCGCGAAAGGAGGGTATTGTATACCCAACCTGGCCGATTATCCCTTTTGGAGCGAAATTCACTTCTGCCATCTGACGCACCCCCAAAACAGCGTCGTGAATTACGGCAAGATGCAGAAAAACCTCAGGGTTCTTGGCCTTTGCTCGCAATATCACCGGTCTTAGATCTATGGCCTTTGAATCATATGAGTCATAAGTCAGGACTTCGATCCCTAACTCGGCTGCACGCGCTTTCGCTGCTTCCGCAATCGCAATACAGTATGCGTCTTCCAAATAAGCTATGCCAATATTCCTGGCTCCCAGTTCCTTCACTGCGAAATCTACAGCAGTCACTCCCGCATAACTGGCGGGCATCACATTGAGAAAAGTATATTTGTATCCTTGGGACATTACGAGATCACCGTATCCCCCCCCATTTATTACTGGAACCTTATATTTCTCGCAGATCGGGAGAACGACATGCGAGATATTGGTTGTATAGCCGCCATGTGCAAATGCTATGACTTTGTCGCTCGTAATCATTTTTTCCGTTTCGGTAACCGCATGCGTTTGAGTTGTTCTGTCGTCCCTATAAACCATTTCAAGTGGTCTGCCCAGTATCCCACCTTTATTATTGCACTGCTCCTCATACAGTTTGTATCCCTTCACGTACATCATGCCATTCGGCGAAAATCTCCCTGACATAGCTGTAATGACACCCATCTTGATCGGCTTTTTCCCGGCAAATCCATCGCAGGGAATAAATATAACTAGCACTGCTACAGCAATTACCAGACTTGCTAATCTCTTCATCTTAGTTCTCCTTATTTAGTAAATTTTATTGTGCTTTGAAAATTTTTTCTTTTCATCCCATGCCTTGGCCATCCAAAGGTTTCCTAATTTTACTCTATTTTTTCCACCTTCACCTCCTTTCACAGGTTATTCACCAGCGTGCCCGTCTCTGCCTTTGCTCTAGGCTTTCTGCATAGCGAATGCCTCGATTTCCCGAAAGCCCACACATGAACCTGACCAGAAATACTGTTTCTTAGCGTTCTAAACCCAAAAAAATTAACCATCCGTATATCACTTTGTTGAGATACAGTCAACCTTGATCTTTTCTTTGATCTTTTCTTTTATTAAAATTTATTTATCCCATTCTTTAAAGAATACCAGGTTATTACGCACTTTTATTATAGGGTTTGGCTTCCAATGTAATTCCATTCACAAAGAGATAAAAGCCAGGAGAATATAACATTCATTTTCTCCAGTTACAATCTCCATCGGCTTTGTTCTGCCTTTAAAAAAGGTACCCTCTAACTAAATACCGCTTTCTTGATTTCTCAGAAATTGCACTCTCCCAACCGCAGCGTCTGCCACCCCTAAGAATTCCCCAAAACCCTTTCTTCGAGATTTTGGTATTCTTTTAAACCCAGGAAATCAAGCATCTCCTCAAAAGAGAAGCTCTCTCCTTCCCATTGTTCCACGATTCTTTTTTTCTTTAACTCGGCCAATTTCTTCCTTATGGCCATCATAGACGCTGTAAAACAAATTGATGGATAGATAGCTATTCTGTAGCCCATATTCTCATATTCCTTGAAACTTAGATTCGGTGTCCTTGGACTCACATTGATTAGCACAGGCCCCTGGATAAACTTAGGGATCTTTACCACCTGCTCCATCGTTCCAGGTGCTTCAACAAAAACAACATCCGCTCCGGCTTTCAAATAGGCATTTCCTCTTTTGATTGCTTCCTCAAAACCAACAGCTGAGATTGCATCTGTTCTCGCTATTAGAACAAAATCCTCATCTTCCTTGGCTTCAGATGCAACTCTGACTTTTGCCACCATCTCCTCCAAAGAGATTAGTTGATTTCCACCCATATGTCCGCATCTCTTTGGAGAGATCTGATCTTCAATATGCATACTGGAAACGCCTGCTTTTTCGTATTCTTCTAAGGTTCTCTTAACATTCAGATGATTGCCGTATCCTGTGTCTGCATCCGCTATGACCGGAATCTTCACCGCATCAGCTATTCGCTTTGCGTTTTCAACCATCTCTGTCATTGTAAGCAGACCAATATCAGGCAGGCCAAATATGGAAGCGGCTGTCCCAAAACCAGTCATGTACACTGCTTCAAATCCCCCTGCTTCTATCAGCTTTGAGCTCAATGCATCTACAGCACCTGGCGCTACTAGTATCTCTCTCCTATCTATTAATTCTCTAAGCCTACTCGACCTTCTCATTTCCGTCTGTCTAGAAAAATAGCTATTTCCACAAAATAAATCCTTCACTCTTCGCGAATGCCCATATCTTAACGAAGTGCTCCTTTCTCCTCCCTCTGCCAACTCAAGCTCCTGATAAGTGTCCCCCAAGAAACAAGCAATTCGCTTCTCCAAAACTATATGCAGTTCCTAAACAAACCATCTCATACTGAAAAGCCAGCATTGAAGCCCTCATGAATCGCATGCAACGCGTTTCGAGGAGAAACACAATCACCAACTGAATGTATGCTGAGTTGATGCCCTTTCGAATCTCTTTCCAACTCTTGCCTTAAAGCATCATTTGACTCGTATCCCACGGCTATTACATAAGATCTAAAAAAATCGATCAATCCTGGGTCTGCTTTACCGTCCCGTTCAACCATTGCCTCGCTCCCGTCAAAACCGCTCACTTTACATCCACAATGTATCTGAATTCCCAGCTCCGACATCTTATCAATCCAAAATGCCCTGTTTATGGCACCCATATCCAATCCCAGCTCCGGAAACATCTCAACAACCGCAACTTCATGCCCGTGAATTCTTAAGAAAGCGGCAGTCTCCAAACCAACAAATCCACCTCCAAGCAAACAGACAGGGCTTACTAAGTGCCCTAGTTTCCCTAAAAGAACATCCTCGGCTAGCAAAACCTGATCCGTCCTTGCGTCAAACACATCTGCCATTGTTTTGGGCCTGGCCCCCGTTGCTAGAATAACTTCATCAGGCCCGAAGTCCTTAATACTCTGCGCCGTCCCCTCCTTATTTAACCTGATCGAAGTCCCAAGCTTTTGAACCTGATAGATGAGGTAATCAACCACGCCCTTGAATTCCCTCTTCCATGGTGTAACGGAAGCAAGATTGGCATTCCCTCCTAAGGACGTGTTCTTCTCCCATAATTCAACTTCATGTCCCCGCAACCTTGCAACCCGGGCCGCCTCCATCCCAGCAACTCCTCCCCCTATAATGAGCACCTTCTTCTTGCGCTGAGCCGTATTAATTGCCAATTCCCGCTCTTTCCCCACAGCTGGATTATGGATACAGGTAACCTTTTTTTCCTGAATCAAGTATTCCATGCACCCTTGATTACATGCAACGCACCGCCTTATCTCATCGACTTCACCCTGCTTGGCCTTATTTGCCCAGTGCGGATCAGCAATTAAGCCCCTTCCGATTGCCACCATATCAGCATCGCCCCTATCCAAGATTGACTCAGCTACTTCAGGGGTGTTAATCCGGCCCACACATATCACTGGAACATTTACCACCTCTTTCACAGCTCTAGCCAAATGCGCATAACAGCCCCGAGGGGCAGACATAAGGGGGATCAATTTTCGAGTTGTTTGTGGAGTTTGGCCACTTCCGGTGGATACATTTATTAAATCAACATATTCAGCGATCTTTTGAGCAAATGAGGGACTTTCATCATAATCCAATTGAGCGCCTGGTTCGATAAACTCATTACCGTTCATACGATAACTGATAAGAAAATTATCGCCAACTTCCGCACGAATACCTTTTACCACTTCGAGTGGAAACCTAATTCTCCCCTCGAATCCTCCACCGTACTTATCCAGCCTTCGATTAGAATAGGGATGGGTAAATTGAGTCAATAAATAACCGTGAGCGCCATGTACTGCCACCCCATCAAACCCTGCTTCTTTAGTTCTCCTCGCTGCACTAATAAATTTGTCTCGGATCTCCGCAATCTCATCAACAGTTAGTTCACGACATGGTTCTCCTGTGAGCGGGTGAGGCAAAGAAGATGGGCCAACTGCCTCCTTGAATTTCAGAGTTGTACCGGAAACGAGCTCCCTTCCCACATGGACTACCTGTAAGAAAATCTTAGCACCTTCCATTTGTACAGAGCTAGCCAACTTTGTTAACCCCGCAATGAAGTCGTCATGATAAACACATAGCTCACCCTTACGTTTCTTAGCTTTTGGATCTACAGCGGCCGCGGAGGTTATAATTAGCCCAACCCCGCCTTTTGCCCTCTCAGCATAATAATCAGTAAGTTGATTTGTGACTTCACCTTGGGGACCTGCATAGTCCGTATTCATCGGTGCCATTACGACCCTATTGCGGATCAATGCCTCTTTAATCTGGATTGGTTTGAAAAGGTTCGGGAATTTCCTGCTCATGCCTTGTCCTTGAGGATGATTTAGCTATTGTTAGTTATCATGATCGTTTTGGTTCAGCAAATCACTGGCTCCAAAAAGTCAAATGGCTCCTGCTCCAATTTATGCCTTTTTGTCTCATCAATTCTCTAATGTAGGCAAGTTTCATATACCTACGTCTTGTCGGCTTTATTCATTCTCAACACTTCCGCAAAGGTCTCTATCTTGGTTCTCATAGATTCAGGTGTGTAATTACGGGTGTCATACAAATCCTGTTCCAGCAGAATCGCAGGTATACCTTCATTGTCTAGTAGTTTTTTTGCAAGAGGCGCATAGATACAAACCCCTCGGCAAGAGAACATAAATGTCAGAATTACACCGTCAACGTTCCATTGTTTAGCTAGTTCGAGGTGCTCATGTGCCATTGCTATATCACTATGTCGTGTGCCTCTGCCAAGGCCTGAAGCACCAATTTCCTGATAGTAGGAAGGAAATCCCCCCTCGGGCCTAAAGAATGATGGCACTTTGACATTGCTATGGGTGGTTGCAGAGATGGCTAGACCCGCTTCTTCAATCATTTTTTCTAATCTTGGATCCGTAGTGGGGTGAAATGAAAGTGCAACTCGAGGGGATCCTTTTTCAACCACCCCTCTCCCTTCAGCAACTCTCTGTTTAACCTCATTAACTAAGGTTTCCATTACCTCAGGCCCTTCCTCAATAACTGTCCTCAGACATGACCTCACGAGCCAGTTTACGATACCCATATCAACCGAGCTCAATGGGATCGGGTCTGCTCTCAGAAGCTCATTAAGTTCCACACGGGATTTAAGAAGACCAGAGTATTTCTCTATTCCAGTGGAAAGCATTTGTTCTGTAATTAACTGACCGGTCACTTGTTTGAAGGTTTTAACCGCATCTTTTAAGACTGCCTCAAAGTATTCGAGTCTCCGGGGAGCGGCATTGGGCCATCGCTTCCAATCGTCATCAACACAAGCGTCGAGATATGCTACCGGCACACCATGTTTCTCATGTAATAACACCTCATCAGTCTTTGGTGCTTGATCG
>JGI10211J34971_10002557_pt1 | contig 14802 bp, 15 predicted proteins | sample Etolagsediment_FD_34971 | JGI IMG/M metagenome (IMG submission 34971) | reverse complement strand
TATATTATGTTAAATTATATACCTTAATTTCTTCTTAAAGTTATTCTTTAGTATAAATATATATATGTATATACATCTTATGAAAATTTATTAACTTAAAGTTTAATTAATTGGTGTAAAATATTGATATATGGCTAAAGAAGATAATCTAGAATTTGAAGGTGAAGTTATTGAAACGCTTCCCAATACTACCTTTAAAGTAAAATTAGAGAATGATCATATAATTGAAGCTCACATTTCTGGCAAAATGCGTAAACATTACATCAGAATCTTAACTGGTGATAAAGTTAAAGTTGAGATGACACCATATGATCTAACAAAAGGAAGAATTACTTTTAGAGGCCGTTAGGCTTTAGATTTAACTGTTTTCTTTTTAGCGCTAAATGTTACTTCATTGGCAACCAAATCAACTTTGATCTGACCCCCCTTACTAAGCTCACCAAATAAGACCTTATCAACAAGTGGTTTCTTAATTTTATTTGTAATAAATCTCTCCATAGGCCTTGCACCCATTTCTTTGTTATAGCCATTTTCAGCGATCCAGTTTAAAACTTTTTTAGAATAAATTAACTCTACATTCCTAGCATCAAGTTGTGCTTGAAGCTTGGTAAGGAATTTATCTACTATTGATAGAATGACTTTCATTGGCAGATAGTTAAACTGAATAATTTCATCTAACCTATTCCTAAATTCAGGAGAAAATAGTTTCTTCAGAGATAACAATGCATCAGATTCATTGGATTGATCGCTGAAACCAATACTTTTCTTTTCTAATAAATCAGCACCTGCATTAGTAGTCATGACTACNATGACATTCCTAAAGTCTGCTTTACGCCCATTGTTATCTGTTAAGACTCCAGAATCCATAATTTGCAGNAATAAATTAAAGATATCTGGATGAGCCTTCTCTATTTCATCAAGCAATAATACACAATGTGGATTTTGCACAACGGCCTCAGTTAATAAGCCACCTTGATCAAATCCAACATAGCCAGGAGGCGCCCCAATCAGTCTTGAGACAGTGTGCCTTTCCATGTACTCTGACATATCAAATCTCACAAGTTCGATACCCATCATGTTTGCCAATTGGGTTGTAATTTCTGTCTTACCTACTCCAGTTGGACCAGCAAATAAAAATGATCCAATGGTTTTATTGTCATCTCTGAGCCCTGCTCTAGATAATTTAATAGCGTTAACCAAGCTCTTAATAGCTGTATCTTGACCAAAAATAACAGTTTTAAGATCAGATTCTAATTTCTGGAGATTGATTGACTCTTGACTAGATATAGTTTGCTCAGGAATTTTAGATATTTTTGAAATAGTTTTTTCAATATCTACCTGTTTTACGGTTATTTTTTTTGAATTTTTTCTTGATATATTTAGTAAAGCACCTGTTTCATCTATCAAATCGATTGCCTTATCAGGCAAAAATCTATCATTTAAAAAGCGCTTAGATAGGGTAACAGCTGAATTTATAGATTCATCAGAATATTTTACATTGTGATGTTCCTCATAATTGGTTTTAAGACCATCTAGTATTTGTATGCATTCATCTACAGATGGTTCTAAAACATCAATTTTTTGAAACCTTCTTGAAAGAGCTTGATTTTGATTGAAAACACCCCGGTATTCTTGAAATGTTGTTGAACCAATGCATCTCAACTTACCCTTACCTAAAGCTGGTTTTAGTAAATTAGATACGTCTAGGCTTCCTCCAGAGGCTGAACCGGCGCCAATAATTGTATGAATTTCATCAATAAATAGTATTGGATTGTTTTGCTCATCTAGGAATTTTAATACTGACTTAAGCCTCTTTTCAAAATCTCCTCTATATTTGGTACCAGCAATCAAAGCCCCTATNTCTAGTGAATAGAGTTTTGATTCATGCAAAAAATCAGGCGTATNCTTAGAGTTAATTAAGTGCGCCAAGCCTTCTGCTATAGCAGTTTTACCAACCCCNGACTCACCNACNAGCAGAGGGTTATTTTTAGTGCGCCTTGCTAAAATTTGGATGATTCGTTCAACCTCGTCTATGCGCCCTACTAACTGATCTACTTTATTTGATTTAGCAAGTGCATTTAAATCAATTAAAAACTCTAACTCATTATTGTTTGATGCAGACTCAGTCACAATCTCTTCACCCGATGATTCAGAATCAGTCTCGGCTTTATTTCCACCTAGCTTTCCATGAGAGATATAAGAAACAATATCAAGCCTTCCAATACCTTGTTTGGAGAGCAAGAAAACTGAATGAGATTCTTTTTCAGAGAATATAGCTACTAGTAGGTTAATGGGTTTCACAACACCCTTACCTGATGACTGAACATGAAAAACAGCTCTTTGAAGAACTCTTTGGAATCCTAGAGTTGGTTGAACAGGTTTTTTTGCATCCACCTTACTGGGTGTATTGTCTCTAACATGCTCTTCAAGATTTTCTCTTAAAGTAGCTATGTTTACATCGTTTGTTTCAAGGGCTTGTCTCACTTCAAAATCAGAAATAAGCATTAAAAGTAGATGCTCTATGGTTAAATATTCAAGATTTTGATCTTGGGCTTGATCAAATAAATTTGCTATGGATTGTTCTAATTCTTTACTAAACATTAATCTGTTAAAGGTTCAATTTCACTTATGAGAGGATGCTCATGGGCTCTTGCCATCTCATTAATTTCATGGGATTTCATTTCAGCAATCTCTTTAGGAAATATACCACAGACCCCCTTTCCTTTTGTATGTACAGCTAACATAATTTGAGTTGATCTCTCGTGCTCATAACCAAATATAGCTTGAAGGATGTAAACAACAAATTCCATAGGTGTGAAATCATCGTTCAATAGAACAACTTGGTACATTGGAGGTTCTTTAAGATCAGGTTTGTCCTCTAGGACAACAGTACCTGTATCACCTAGACCATTGGAACCGTTTGATGATTCTGAAGACATAGATATCCTCACATTCTTTTTATCATTTCCTTGGCAAAGCCAGAGCAAGAAACTAGATTGGCACCATCCATTAACCGTTCAAAATCATAGGTGACCATCTTATCGGTAATTGCTGCCTCCATTGAAGAAATAATTAAATCTGCTGCTTCAACCCAACCTAAGTGCCTTAGCATCATTTCTGCTGATAGTATTAATGAACCTGGATTCACCTTATCCTGGCCAGCGTATTTTGGAGCGGTACCATGGGTTGCTTCAAATAAAGCTGAATCATCTCCAATATTTGCTCCTGGGGCAATACCGATTCCTCCAACACACGCAGCTAATGCATCGGATACATAGTCACCATTAAGGTTCATAGTAGCAATAACATCATATTCTTTTGGTCTAGTTAAAATTTGTTGTAAAAAGGCATCGCAAATAACATCTTTTACAATTATATTTTTGCCATTGGTAGGATTTTTTATTGTGACCCAAGGGCCTCCATCCAAAAGCTCTCCATCATAAGAATTTATACTTAATTCATAACCCCAATCCCTAAAAGCTCCTTCAGTAAATTTCATGATATTACCTTTATGAACCAATGTTACTGAGGATCTATCGTTCTTGATGGCATAATCAAGAGCTTGCTTAACAAGTCTCTCCGTTCCTTGCCTAGATATTGGTTTTATGCCAAGTCCAACTTCTGTTGGAAATCTTATTTGAGTCACGCCAAATTGTTCTTGGAGTACCTTAACCATTGCTTCTGATTCTGGAGATCCTGCTTCAAATTCCACACCAGCATAAATATCTTCAGAGTTTTCTCTAAAAATAACCATATCAACATGGGATGGGTTTTTCACTGGACTTGGAACGCCAGCAAAATATCGTATGGGCCTTAAGCAAACATATAGATCAAGAATTTGACGCAGAGAAACATTCAAAGATCTAATTCCTCCTCCAACAGGAGTAGTCAAAGGTCCTTTTATGCTAACAATGTATTCTTTTAGAGCTTCAATGGTTTCATCAGGTAACCATGTATCTGCATCATATATTTGAGTAGATTTTTCACCACAAAATACTTCCATCCATGATATTTTTTTGGTTCCCTTGTAAGCTGCTTCGACGGCACTGTCGACCACATCTATCATTGCAGGTGTAATATCTATTCCGATTCCATCACCTTCAATGTATGGAATAATTGGATTATCTGGAACTTGAAGAACCCCGTTCTCTAATGTAATTTTTGAACCCTCTTCTGGTATCTTTATATGCTTGTAACCCATACTATCCTCTTTCAAACGAAAATATATTGTAAAATTTGGATGAATTATACTCTAAAAAAACCTTTAAAATTAGGGTTTGTAGATAAAATATGACAAATAAGAATAAAACAGTTGTTGTTGGAATGTCGGGTGGCGTTGATTCATCCGTAGCGGCGTATTTGTTAAAAAAACAAGGTTTTAAAGTTCAAGGTTTATTTATGCAAAATTGGCAGAATGAGCCTGGTGAAGTATGCACATCTGAGATTGACTTTGCAGATGCTTCAAAGGTTTGTGATCAACTAAATATACCTTTGCATAAAGCAAACTTCAGTGATGAATATTGGGAGAGAGTCTTCAAAGAATTTCTTTCTGAACATGAAAAAGGCAGGACTCCAAATCCAGATATATTGTGCAATAGAGAAATAAAATTCAAATCCTTTTTAGATTACGCTTTAAAAATTGGAGCTGATCATATCGCAACTGGACATTACGCAAGACTAGACCATAAAAACGATCATGCTCTTTTAATGAGGCCAAGAGATCTAAACAAAGATCAAACATATTTTTTGCATGAAGTTAGTGGTGTAGAGTTTGCGAAATGCATATTTCCGCTTGAGAGTTTGACAAAATTTGAAGTCAGAGAGATAGCTGAAAAAAATAACTTCGTTAATCATGACAAAAAAGATTCAGTAGGCATTTGTTTTATTGGAGAAAGAAACTTAAAAGACTTTCTTAAAAGATTTATCAAATTTGAAAGCGGCAATATAAAAGATTCAGAAGGTAACGTTCTTGGAACTCATCCAGGTGCTCTTCTTTTCACTCAAGGACAAAGGCAAGGTTTAAATATTGGAGGTGTCAGAGATAAACCTGAGTTGCCTTGGTATGTGTACGACAAAAATATTGAACTTAATGAGGTTTATGTGTGCCAGGGTGAGTTTAATGATTTGCTGCTTAGCGATGGCTTGTTGATGGAAGAAATGAAATGGATAAATAAAGCAGTTGTTCCCAAGCAACTTGATTGTGAGGTACAGGTTCGTCACAGAGGTAAGCCTGTTTCATGTGTTGCACATTTTATGGACAAAGGAGTGGAATTATCATTCTCTGAAAAAATCAGAGCAATCGCGCCTGGTCAGTCCGCTGTACTCTATAAAAATAATGAGTGTTTAGGTGGAGGCATCATAGCAAAAGCATTGAAAGAGTAGCTATAATTCAAACTATGAAACATCAAGAATTACTCTCCCCTCTAGACAATCGATACAGTAAAAAAATTATTGATCTTGCTAATAATTTCTCAGAATCTAATTTAAATAAAACTAGATTTGAAATTGAAATTGATTGGATTATTTTTTTAACAACACAATGTGGAAAAAACTTTAAGCCACTGTCATCTGCAGCCAAAAATAACCTTTTGGCAATCAAAAAAAGCTTTGATAGCAAGTCAGCAAAAAGAATTAAAACCATTGAATCCAAAACTAATCATGATGTTAAAGCTGTTGAATATTTTATTAGAGAAGAAATGAATAAATTTTCTAATTTAAAGAAATATCAACATCTGGTTCATTTTGCATTGACGAGTGAGGATGTTAATTCTTTGTCTTACGCAGTCTTGCTGAGAGATGCTAAAGACATATATATAAAAAAACTAGATCTCCTTATCAAAGATTTAAGTTCTAAATCAAAAAATTGGGCAACATTACCCCTGCTAGCCAGAACTCATGGACAAGCAGCCTCTCCTTCTACCATTGGAAAAGAAGTAAAAGTATTTCATCAGAGATTATTGAGACAAAAAGACATATTGAAAAAGATTAAGCCTATGGCTAAATTTGGTGGTGCTACTGGTAATTTTCATACCTTAGATTTATCTGATAAAACATAGATTGGGTATCAAAGACAAATAAATTTTTATCTACATTTAAGGTAGAACAGAATGCTATAACTACTCAAATTGAACCGCATGATGGTATAGCAGAAATTGCTCATTGCATTCAAAGAATTAATAATATTTTGATTGATCTCAATCAAGATATGTGGATTTATATCGCGAACGATATTTTTAAACTAAGATTAAAAAAAGGTGAAGTCGGCTCATCGACTATGCCTCATAAAGTTAATCCAATAGATTTTGAAAATTCAGAAGGAAATCTTGGATTATCAAACTCAATGATGAGTTTTTTTGCTGATAAATTAACTAAATCCAGACTTCAAAGAGATCTATCTGACTCAACAGTACTAAGAAATCTTGGTGTAGGTTTTGGATATGCCTATCTTGGAATTCACTCATGTCTGAATGGTTTGAGTAAGATTCAACCAAATAAAGAGACTGCTAAAATAGAATTAGCTAATAATTGGCAAGTTCTAGCTGAGGCGCTTCAAATAGTTATGAAACTTGAGGGGCATGATAATGCTTACGAAGAAATAAAGGCTAAAACTAGAGGCCAAAGCATCGATAAGAATTCATACCTAAGTATCGTGAAGAGTCTTGATATTAGTGATAAATCTAAAGAGAAATTAACAAAACTAACACCCCTAAACTACCTTGGCATAGCTGCAAAACTAGCAAAATCATAAATTTTGTAGTTAAACTACTAAAAATATTACCCTAAAATGCTATTTTAAAAGTATTTATGTAGATTATTGACAATTTAATTCTAATAAATTCCAATGCACTACATACATATAGGGGTATATTAATGTCAAAAAATAAAATTACATCCGAAATTGACAAGCTAAATGCTATACCTGCATTTAGTGGCTCAAACTGGAATTCAATTAAGCCTGAATATGCTGCCAGAATGAGACTTCAAAACCAATTTAAATCAGGGATCGATATTGCTAAATATACTGCATCTGTAATGCGAAAAGATATGGATGCCTATGATTTGGATACTTCAGCTTATACTCAATCTTTAGGTTGCTGGCATGGATTTATCGGCCAACAGAAGCTTATATCTATCAAAAAGCATTTTGGTACCACTGATAAAAAATATCTTTACCTATCTGGTTGGATGGTTGCGGCGCTTAGATCTGAGTTTGGGCCTCTTCCTGATCAGTCTATGCATGAAAAAACATCTGTTGCTTCACTGATTAAAGAGCTGTATACCTTCCTCAGACAAGCTGACGCACGAGAGCTTGGTGGTTTGTTTAGAGAGTTTGATAATGCTGCTGACGAAGATAAGCCAAAAATTCAAGAAAAAATCGATAATTTTGAGACTCATATGTACCAATCATTGCAGATATTGATGCGGGTTTTGGGAATGAGGAAGCCACCTATTTAATGGCTAAACAGATGATTGAGGCTGGTGCATGCTGTATACAAATTGAAAATCAGGTTTCCGATGAAAAACAATGTGGACATCAAGACGGCAAAGTCACTGTGCCCCACTCAGATTTTCTGGCAAAGATAAATGCTGTTAGATATGCATTTTTAGAGCTTGGTGTTGACGATGGAGTTATCGTCGCTCGTACTGATTCACTTGGAGCGGGCCTAACCAAGCAAATTGCTATTACTCATAAGGTTGGTGATCTTGGAGATCAATACAACTCTTTCCTTGATGTAGAAGAATTAGACCCATCTGAATTGAATCATGGCGATGTTTTAATCAATCAGAATGGAAAAGTAGTTAGACCAAAGAGACTTCCCAGTAACCTCTATAGATTTAAAGAAGGTACAGGTGAAGCTAGATGCATCTTAGATTCTATAACCAGCCTTCAAAATGGAGCTGATTTAATTTGGATTGAAACCGAAAAACCTCATATTGGTCAAATTGCTGGAATGATGAACGAAATCAAAAAAGTGGTTCCAAATGCAAAACTTGTTTACAACAACAGTCCGTCATTTAATTGGACTCTAAATTTTAGACAACAAGTTTTTGATACCATGACTCAAAACGGAGATGATATGTCCGCTTATGATAGAGATGATCTCATGAATGAGAAGTATGATGATACTCAGCTTAGCAAGGAAGCAGATAAAAAAATTCAAACCTTCCAAGCTGATGCTGCAAGAGAAGCAGGAATTTTTCATCATTTAATAACATTGCCTACATATCACACTGCAGCATTATCGACAGACAATTTAGCTAAAGAGTATTTTGGTGATAAAGGGATGCTAGGATATGTAGAAGGAGTGCAAAGAAAAGAAATTCGTCAGGGCATTGCCTGTGTAAAACACCAAAACATGGCCGGATCTGATATGGGAGATGATCATAAAGAATACTTTGCAGGAGAAGCTGCTCTTAAAGCTTCTGGTAAAGACAATACAATGAACCAATTTTAATTGGTTTCACAATCCCCTATGGTGGTGCGCCCGCAAATTTTGCAGGGTGCGCCATCCTCTAAATTAGCCATTCCACCACAGCTACCTGTAATAGGTTTATTTTTAAAGATAACACCTATTGCTAGGGCTGCAAAAGAAATAGTTACTAAACTTAAAACTGTTAAAAACTCAATCACTATAATTCCAAAAGTTAGATTTAATTATATTATTTTCTTCTGGCATTATATACATCGCAGCTATGCCCTCTTGATTGGCCAATGTAATTCCTTTTTGAGGACCCATTACATTCATAGCGGTAGCCCAAGCATCTGCAATCATTGATGATTTTTCTGAGATAACAGTCACTGAGAATGATTTATTTTCAATGGATTTTTTAGTTGAAGGTATAAAGGTATGACTTATTATTTGTCCCGAATCGTTAAGTTTTGTATTTCTATATTCACCTGATGTAGCTATTGCCAAAAAACCAGTTCTTAAAATTTCTATAACGGATTGATTGTTTATACTCGAAGGATTTTGAATTCCTATCACCCATGGAGTGCCATGCTTTGAACCATTCACAATGATTTCCCCGCCAATATCGATAAGAAAGTTATTTCTATTAGCTTGCAACATTATCTTGTATATAGAGTCAACAGCATATCCTTTGGCTATAGACGATAGATCAAATTGAAAGTTATCATTTTTAACGATTGCATTCGCTGAAACAAAATCAAATCTTTTATTTGATGTGGGCAAAGCGTTATCTGTCATAGCTTCAGGTGGACCAAATCCATTCTCTATAACCAAGCCTCCTAAGGTAACATCATAATAACCATCTGTTAGCTGATTAAGATTTTCAGCAAATGACAACAAGGAATACATTTCCTGTGAGACATTAATTAATTGATTTACTGGTGCTGAATTAATTCTAGAAATTTCAGAGGTTTTTTTATAATTTGAGGCTATGTAATCAATTCGTGATAACTCCTCATCAATCTCTTTTTTAAGAGCATCAGTTATATATTCCGTAGAAACTAACTTCCAATAAGTTCCATAAATGGATCCTGATATTTGATAAGTTGCAGATTGATTATAATTATATGCAAATAAAATGCAGATAATTCCAACTGCAATAGCAATTAACTTAGAGATGGCTAATCGATTCAAAGGCTTAATTAGCCACCAAAATCATCCAACATGATATTTTCAGGCTCAACTCCAAGATTGATCAGCATGTCGATACATGCTTTATTCATCATTGGGGGGCCACACATATAAAATTCACAATCTTCGGGAGCTTTGTGGGATTTNAGATATTGATCAAAAATTACTTGATGTATAAACCCTGTTAAGCCATCCCAATTATCCTCAGGTTGAGGNTCTGATAATGCAACATGCCACTCAAAGTTTTCATACGAATCAGCCAATTTATTGAAGTCATCCACGTAAAACATTTCTTTCAAGCTTCTAGCACCATACCAAAAAGAAATTTTTCGTTCGCTGTTAATTCGCAATAGTTGATCAAAGATATGTGCTCGCATTGGTGCCATACCTGCGCCACCACCAATAAATACCATTTCTGCAGATGTATCCTTAGCAAAAAATTCTCCAAAGGGACCAAACACTCTAACTTTATCACCTGGTTTGAGATTGAACGTCCAAGATGACATAACACCAGGGGGTATATCTGCAGACCCTGGTGGGGGGCTAGCAACTCTAATATTAAATTTTAATACGCCTTTTTCTTGCGGATAATTCGCCATTGAATATGCTCTAATAATGGGCTCATTATTATTAGCTACGTTATCCCATATTTTAAACTTATCCCAATCTTCTCTATACTCATCAGCAACATCAAAGGATTTATACTCAAGATTGGAATATGCTGGAGCTTCTAATTGAACATACCCTCCGGCCTTAAAATTAACTTCTTCTCCTTCTGGTAATTTGAGAACAAGCTCTTTAATGAAAGTTGCAACATTATCATTAGATATAACTTCACACTCCCATTCTTTAACACCGAAAACTTCTTCAGGAATGGTGATTTTTAAATCATTTTTTACTGCAACTTGGCAAGAGAGCCTCCAACCATCTTTTTTTTCTTTAGCATTAAAATGAGATTCCTCTGTTGGTAATATAGAGCCGCCACCCTCAGAAATCTGACATTTACATTGGCTACAAGTCCCGCCACCACCACATGCAGAAGATAGAAAAATTTTATTTTCAGCAAGTGTTTGAAGTAACTTATTACCAGAAGGCACAACTATAGGGTTAGATGAATCACCATTGATCTCAATGGTTACATCTCCGGAACTGACCAGTTGGCTCCTTGCGGCAATAATTATGGCAACTAAAAGAAGCACAACACCAGTGAAAGAAAGAACGCCTAAAAATAAATCAATTTGCATAAGTAATACCTACAGAGAAATCCCTCCGAATGACATAAAACCAAAACTCATCAAACCCACAATTAAAAATGTAACACCTAAACCCTGCAATCCATCAGGAATATCTGAATATTTTAATTTTTCTCTAATACCAGCTAAAACAACTATTGCCATAGCCCAGCCAACTCCTGCTCCAAGACCATAAACTACACTTTCACCAAACATAAGATCTTTTTCAATCATAAACAATGAAGCACCAAGAATTGCGCAATTAACAGTAATCAAGGGTAGAAATACGCCTAATGCATTGTATAGTGCTGGAACAAACCTATCCAAAAACATTTCTAATATTTGAACAGCTGCTGCAATTACACCTATGTAACTAATTAACCCGACAAACTCAAGATTGGCTTCAGGGAGACCAGCCCAGGCCAATGCCCCTTCTTTAAGGATCGAATTATAAATGAGATTATTTAGCGGAACAGTTATCAAACATACAACAATAACTGCTATACCAAGACCAAATGCAGCATCTATTTTTTTTGATATAGCTATGAATGTACACATGCCAAGAAATACAGACAAAGCAATGTTTTCGATAAAAACAGTGGTGATAAAAATACTAAGATAATGTTCAAACATTTAACTCTCTCTTAGATAAATCTGGCGCTGAATGATGGCTAGATAGTTTAAATTCATTTGGTTCAACTTGATCGGTTTTATATGCTCTGATACCCCAAATCATAAGCCCAATCAAAATAAATGAGCTTGGTGGTAGTAACAAGAGATTGTTCGCTGGATACCAGCCTCCATTAGAAACTAAAGGTAAAATCTCATAGCCCATTAATGTGCCTGCTCCAAATAATTCTCTCACAACAGCAACCGCAATCAAGATAATGCTATATCCAAGACCATTTCCAAGACCATCTAAAAAGCTAATAAAAGGCTTTTCTTTCATAGCAAATGCTTCTGCCCTTCCCATTACGATACAGTTGGTAATAATCAACCCAACAAAAACTGATAATTTTTTACTTGTTTCATAGTCATAAGCTTTAAGCAACTCATCAACAACAATTACAAGAGAGGCAATTATGGTCATCTGCACAATGATTCTAACGCTGCTTGGAATATAATTTCTAATAATAGAAATAAATAAATTTGAAAATGAAACAACACTTGTTAAGGCAACACACATTACCAAAGTAACTGAAAGATTGCTTGTTACTGCTAATGCAGAACATATTCCTAGGATCTGAAGTGTAATGGGGTTCTCTTCCAGCAATGGCTTGATTAAAACATCTTTATATTTNTTAACTGTCATAATTAATATTTCTTAAAGTTTCTTTGTAGCCACTGTCGCCAAACCAGTAAACTAGCATATTTGTAACNCCTCGACTGGTTAATGTTGCGCCTGAAAGACCATCTACTTGATAGGATGCAAGTTGATTTGAAGGGTCAACTTTGCCCTTTATAACCTCAATCTTCACTTCATTATCTTTGTAGATAGACTTACCATCCCATAAAGCCTTCCACTTAGGATTATCAACCTCTGCACCCAGTCCTGGAGTTTCTTTATGAGCGTAAAACTCAAGCCCTTTGATAGTATTTAAATCTTTATCTACAGCAATATAGCCAAATAATGTACCCCAGAGGCCATACCCTCTTATTGGCAAGATAATTTTTTCAAGATTATTATCAACATCCTTGAGCAAGTATATTTTGCCGATATTTTCTTTATTTTTTACGATTGCAATATCCTCAGAGGCTGGAATTGGAGTTGAGTGTTCAGGTTGTTTTGAAAAATACACAGGATCATATGTCTCTAAATCATAATCACCATAAGAATCAAGCAAATCGCCGGTACTAAAATTTACAAATTTTGGAGTTAACCGAGCAAATTGAGTTTCAATAGATTGATCAGGGTTATAAATCGCAGCTGTTTTTAAGATTTTTATTCTCTGGTCGTTAAGCTTATTCAGATTCTGCATATCTCTAAGACTTACTGCAGCATATGAAACAATCAGAGAGCAAAATAGACATACCAAAAATGATACGGTTAAAGTTTTTAAAACTGAATCATTCATAAGACAAAGCCCTCTTGCGTTTTGCAATATTCCTGGACACAACTACATGATCTATAACTGGTGCAAATAAATTTGCAAATAGTATTGCCAGCATCATACCCTCAGGAAAAGCAGGGTTAATAACCCTAATTAATACTACAGTTACCCCAATTAAAGCACCGTAGATCCAACGGCCAGCATCAGTTCCTGAACCTGAGACAGGTTCAGTTGCCATGAACACTAACCCAAATGCAAAACTTCCTATTACTAAATGCCAATACCAAGGAACTTGAAACATTGGATTGGTATCGGATCCAACAATATTTAAAATTGATGACATTACTATCATGCCAATAAATGTTCCCAAGATGATTCTGTAAGATGCAACACCTGTTGCAAGAAGAATAATCGCAGCGATACCGATAGCTATGACTGAAGTTTCACCAACTGAACCAGGAATATTACCAATAAATGAATCAAACCAAGTAAAATTGTCAGTCAATCCCTGCAGGCCACCTTCGGCTGCATAACCCAGAGGTGTTGCCCCACTGAATCCCTCAGGAGTAATCCCAGTATCAGAAAGCCCGGCTATCCAGACTTTATCTCCAGATAGTTGTGATGGATAAGCAAAATATAAAAATGCTCTACCAGTTAGCGCTGGATTTAAAAAGTTCTTGCCAGTTCCGCCAAAAACCTCTTTACCAATAACAATTCCAAATGTGATGCCCATTGCAGCTTGCCATAGGGGTAAATCAGGAGGACAACTAAGCGCAAATAAAATAGATGATACAAATAATCCTTCATTAATTTCATGTTTACGAACTACAGCAAATAGAATCTCCCATAGAATACCAACAGCAAAAGTTACTGCATATATAGGCACAAAATAAACTGCCCCAACCCACATCTTTGTAATAAAACTGTCATTAGAATAGCCAATAAAATTTATAAATACATGATGCCAATCATTTGTGTTCGCTGAACCAGCTAGGGTTAGATAATCTAAGGTTTGATTCCCGATGTTATACATTCCGAAAAACATTGCTGGAAATGCAGCTAACCATACAATTACCATGATTCGTTGGATATCGATGGAATCTCTTACATGAATTGGATTGGTTGTTTTATGCGTAGATGAAAAGATAAAATTTTCAATTGCATCATATATTGGAAACCATTTAGCCTGAGCACCACCTGGCATGAATTTAGGTTTAATGGTTTCATTTAAAGATCTAAGCCAGGCCTTCATTTGAACTCCTCATACATTTTTTCTAAATTTGTATTTAGGATAGATTGATAATCATACTTGCTTGGACAAACATAACTAGCTAAGGCTAAATCTTCAGCTGATAACTCTAAAACGCCTAATTTTTCACCAAGCTCAATATCAAGAGTTACTAGGCACTTTAATAATTGAGTGGTTAAGATATTTAAGGGCATAATTTCTTGGTAAGAAGATATTGGCACGATAGCTCTGTTACCTCCATTCATAGAAACATTAAAATTAAATTCTTTCGGTTTTATCCAGCTTGAGAGAAAGGCTGGTAACTTAGAATGCAGTTTAGAACCTGGCATTGCCCAATTAAACAAAATGTCGTTAGATTCATCTGGAAGAACAGAAATTTGATTATCAAATATGCCCAGGTAACTCATCACGCTTTCTGCTGTATGACCATTAAGAACTGAACCAGATATAATTCTTGAATTTTCAGCAATTTTTCCTGCAGTTGCTTCTACAAGATTAGAACCATATTTTAATTTTAATATTTTAGGATCATGAACATTTGGGCCGCCAAGCGAAACATATTTTTCTTCTCGCAAATAATTATGCTGAAGAAGATAACCAAGAGAGATAACTTCCTGCCATGAAATTGACCACACCGATCTATTTTGGCCAACTGGATGAAGAAAATG
>JGI10211J34971_10002556_pt1 | contig 14804 bp, 11 predicted proteins | sample Etolagsediment_FD_34971 | JGI IMG/M metagenome (IMG submission 34971) | reverse complement strand
CAACATCCGTTTGATATCCCGGGCAAAAAGTGAAGTATTGATCTGGCAGTCTTCCGCTGTGGGAGAGTAAGTCCTCGGCTAAATAAACAGTCATCAAACCTGACAAAAAAGGCTTTTTCAATATTGGGTGGCCATACAAGATATTGTGGTTCCCATATTTTTAGCGGAACCTGCAATACCTCCAACGTACATCAGACAGCGAAAGGTTGCCGCAATAGCCCGATTTCAGGTTGCTGCATGATTTGAAGTGCCCCCCGAGTCATGTTTACTGAACCCAAAATTCCGGTCCCCTCTTCGAACGGAAGCCGCCGCGACACGTCTTAAGGTTTTAGTTTGGCCCGAACCTGGCACCCAACCCATTAATGGTTTTGAGCGGCTCTTGATCTGATAAATCTTTGTCACACAAGGTGCAATGATCAACCGTCGCTTTTCCTTCAGCTTTTTGTTCTCGGCCTCAAGATTGCTGTTCTTTTCAGATAATTCAATACATTTTTCACGCAGGAATTGGATCGTACGCAGGAGTCTGCTTTTGGAAAATTTCGATATGGCGGCATAAGTGACGGACAGAATTTCTTTTATCTTCATTCCGATGACCCAAAGCTGAAAGCAGTTCAACTTTAGGTACCATAATCGAAATCAAATGTCCCGCTTTTTTTAAAAATATTCATTTTTTCTGAAATCAGTTTGAGCTTACAATGCAAAGCTCCAAAACCCCGAATGTCGGCTACTATTTTCAACGTCTTTATCATTCTACCTGCATAAAGATATACAATTATCATTGATAATACTTACATACGTTTGGGTATCCCACGAAACCGGTTCGCATGAATTTTGTTCGAGCCAGACTGTGACATCCCATTTTAATGGCATTATACCGCCGTCGAGCACTGAAAAGGGATTACCTTTCGCGATAAAATTACAGCCAGCGTTTGATTTTTCTTGTTCCTCAGCGGTAGGTGTTCCACCAAAATACTCTATCAATGAGATATAGTACTGAGATCTATTTATCGAAGCCCGGTAATACTTATCGGTATCCTTAAGACCACATTCTACACCCCCATTTATAATACTGGTTGTTACTTCAAAGTTATATTTTACACCCGTTTTTGCACTTGCTGTTATCCCCTGGAAAGATTGGCCATCCTCTAGTTTTGGCGTGTAAATACCGAGCAATACTTCATGCATACTGGGCTTAGGCGGTTGTGGATTCATAAAGAACCATAATCCGGAGCCAAATGCATTGAAGCCACTTATTGCAACGGCATCGGGATTTTCCAGTAGCATGTTATATTCCCCCGAAAAATTAGACCCGGAAAATCCTGCATAATTATAATAATAAGACAATTGCTTTATTCCCCTTCCGAAATAATGAGCTTCGTCTGGACAAATAAGAGGTTCAGCACATTCCCCTGATCCCGGGTCATATCGGTTATCATTAAAGGTGGTGTCTTCTCTCACCCATGAAAACGCAGCCTTCCATTTTGGTGAGGAATCACCACCTGTTTCTTGGGCTCCATGAGCAAAAATTGCTGCAATTTCTCGAATACAGGCATCTTCTACAGTGTCAAAATAACCTTTTTCCGCACAAAAATACGGATATCTGGCAATTACTCTCAAGAAATTTTCATAAGTAAAGGAATCCTGATCGACAGGAGCCCAGCCTTCTGCTTCTGTATGATGCGCAATTTCATTTTCAAGCATATGCGAAGTTAGGCCTTTCCATCTATCTTCAGTCAGTATCTTCATAACTGTATTAATATTTTCCGGATTCTTTGTACTTTCCGGATTCTCAGTATCAATATCTGGAACACATGGCAGCATATAACCACGTTTTATGGCTTCAACAGTCTTTTGTGTATATCCAGAAGCAGGCGCCATTTCCGACAAATCTCCAATATTTATTCGTTCATCAATATATTCGCTTACATAACTCATTGTAGGATCTATACTCATATCACTACAGCTTTCAATATATAGAAACGGAAGATCAGCATCATTATTTAAACTTGTTTGAGTAGTATTGTCGCTGTCACATCCAAGGTTCAGGAATGTAAGCGAAAGGCCAATTGCTAAAAAAACCAAATTTCTTTGACTCATAGTCTATACCTCCCATATTATCCTATTGTTTAGAACAAAATATCAAAATACAGGGTGCATACGAGGTTTCTGACGGAATATTTTCAAAAGGAAACCTCATCCATTTCAAGATCATTTTGAATGCAAATGAACTTAGCAAAAAATAATTTCAGCATTTCAAACCCGTATCTCACATGAAAAAATGAGGTTTGTCAGAAACTGCGTATGCAGTTAAAATACACCAAAGAAGCTCTTTTCGTCAAATAAAATCAGGGGAAATTCACAAAAACTTGGATTTTCTGAAGCAAAACCGTATAATGTCCATCATGCGGCGTTTTTCTTTTTGAGGGTCATCGAGAAAGGAACGTAACCCATGTCCAGCACACTCTATTGGATTCAAGGCGGAGGATGCGGTGGTGATACCTGGTCTTTCTTGAACGCAGAATCGCCTGATCTGGCGGAACTCTTAGAGATTCTTTCCATTGAAGTGCTTTGGCACCCTTCTCTATCAGCTCTTGATTCACAATCCAAAGAACAGTTAGACCAGCGTATTTTGAAGGATGAAATACCGTTGGATATGCTATGTGTCGAAGGATCGGTCATTCAGGGACCTTCCGGATCCGGCCTTGCTGACACTGTTCTGGGAAGGCCCAAAAAGGATTTTATCGGTGCCATGGCAGAAAAGGCCAAACACGTCATTGCCGTTGGCACTTGCGCCAGTTTTGGCGGCTTTGGTGCTGATCAGGAAGCGGAATCAACCGGCCTGCAATTCCATAAGCATCACTATGGCGGTTTTTTGGGAAAACAATACACCAGCAAAAGCGGCCTTCCGGTGATCAATCTTCCCGGCTGTCCCTGTCACAGCGATGTTTTGGCGGGTACCCTTTCCGCCCTGACCCATGACATGCCGCTGGAACTTGACAAACGGCATTCCCCCCTGGACTGGTATCGCATCATGGTTCATCAGGGGTGTACCCGGAACGAATACCATGAATACCGGGTTGAAGAGAAGCAGTTTGGCGAAAAAGGGTGCCTCTTCTTCTACATGGGTTGTCAGGGCCCGCTGGTGACAGGCCCCTGCAACAAAATTTTGTGGAACAGACGTTCGTCCAAAACAAGAGTGGGCGTTCCCTGCTTTGGGTGCACCCATATGGATTTCCCCCAAGCCTACCCATTCTTCAAAACCCGTAACATCGAGGGAATTCCCATTGAACTGCCGGCCGGGGTAAGCCGAGCTCACTACATGGCTTATAAAGGCATGGCCGCGGCAGCCGCGCCGAAAAGACTCATTAAGCGAAAGTCCGGGATATAAATCATGAGTGCCAAAAAAATTCATGTANTACCACTGAACCGATCGGAAGGCGATCTCGAAATCCATCTCGAAATGGAGAACGAAATGGTTTCAGAAGCCAAAAGCGTCGGCACCATGTACCGNGGCTTTGAAAACCTGCTGAAGGGAAGAGCCCCCCTGGACGGCCTGGTGATTACGCCGAGGATATGTGGCATCTGCAGCACCTCCCACTTAAAGGCCGCTGTAAAAGCCCTTGATATGATTGCCGAAGTCAATGTCCCCGATGACGCCCTGCGGGTCAGGAACCTGACACTCATGGCGGAACAGCTTCAAAACGATTTGCGGCACGCATTTTTGCTTTTTACGCCCGATTTTGCCAGCCCGGCTTACCGCAACCATTCTCTTTTTGAAGAAGCGGTCAAACGCTACAGCCCCCTTAAAGGCGCAGCGGTTGTTCAAACAATCCGTGAAACCAAGAAGATACTGGAAATCATCGCCATACTGGGAGGACAATGGCCGCATTCCTCTTTCATGGTGCCGGGTGGCGTGGTCTCGGTTCCCGGACAGAACGACATCAACCAGTGCCGCAGCCTGCTGGCCAATTTCCGTCATTGGTATGAACGCCAAGTTCTGGGATGTAAGCTGGCGCGCTGGTCGGATGTCAAAACCCCTGAGGACCTTGAGGTGTGGCTCGACGAAAAGCGGGAACATCAGGATAGTGAACTGGGGTTCTTTATTCGTTTTTCAAAGGAGTCCAAGCTTCATCAACTGGGTAATGGTCACCCCAATTTTATCAGTTTCGGGGCCTATGAAATGCCCATAAATACAAGCGTAAAACCCCTCTCCGGCGGACAGCATCTTTTCCCGCCCGGATTTTTACATAACAATCACATCAGTTCTTTTGATCAGGAAAAGATCACGGAAGACGTCACTTTTTCCCATTTCAAATCTCACGGAGGCCCCAGGCATCCTTTTGAAGAAACCACCGATATAGAAATACCGGATGTCAATCACAAAGCCTATTCCTGGGCTAAAGCCCCCAGATACAACGGCCATCCCGCCGAGACGGGCCCCCTGGCCGAACTTGTAATGGCTTCAAATCCCCTCATTAAAGGGCTTCTAAAAAATGATGGCCCCAATGTATTCCTGCGACAGCTGGCCCGCTTGATTCGGCCCACGCTTCTGTTTCCCGTCATGGATTACTGGCTCAAGGAGACCGGTGTCGCAAATGAAATTTTTTACCGCAAGAACGACCTACCGGAGAAGGGTCGAGGATTCGGTCTGGTCCAGGCCCATCGCGGCGCTCTCGGGCACTGGGTGACCATAGAAGATGGGAAAATTGCACGATATCAAGTCATCACACCGACCACCTGGAACGCATCTCCGCGAGATAAAAATGGTCTCAGAGGTCCCTGGGAGGAAGCACTCGTGGGAACCCCCATAAAGAACGCCAAGCACCCCGTTGAGATCGAACATACGATCCGTTCTTTTGACCCCTGCATGGTATGTTGCGTCCATACCATAACGGGACATGGCAAACAGCCTGACGCAATATTTTTTGCTAACGGAAAGAGCACAATATGCCGGCTTTTCCCCTGCCAAAACCCCCTAAAGGTGATTCCCCCGAACTGATTAAGGCACTTTTGAAAGAAAATGCCATTTTTCGAAAAGAGATTCGTGTGGCCAGAGAAGCGGCTGAAATAACGGCCAGTTTGGTCGTTAAACAGTTCGAGGAAACGGAACGGGTACTGCAAAAGCTTCAAAACGCCAACGCACAGCGGAAAGCGGTTTTGGACTCGGCCACTCAGATCGCCATCATTGCCACCAACATGAACGGAACCATTTCGGTTTTCAATACAGGCGCCGAAAATCTTCTGCAATATCGGGCTGACGAAGTGATTGAAAAAGCGACCCCNGAGATATTCCTGCTGGAAAGCGAACTGGAGCGTCATCGAAAAGCCATCAGGTTGGATACGGGCCATGACGTCAAAGGNCACGAAGTGTTTCTGGAATACGCCAGACAGGGGAGAAAGGAACAACAGGAATGGACCTACGTTCGAAAGGATGGAACCCGTTTTCCAGCGGTCCTTTCCATCAGCGCGCTCTGCGACCCTGAAGGGATCATTTACGGTTTCTTATGTGTCGCCATGGACGTGACCGAGAAAAAACGGTCTGAAAAAGCCTGGCGGAAAGCGAAGCAAACTACCGGTTTCTCATCGACAATATTCCCAATATCGTCTTTCGCGGATATGCCGACGGATCACTGGATCTTTACGATGATAAAATTGAGACCATGACCGGGTACAGGAAAGAACTTTTTGCTTCACGGCAGATTAAATGGTTTGATCTCATAGTGGAAGAGGATCTCCCCCACGTGCGGCAGAAATTCATCAACGCACTGAAATCAAACAAGTCCTACATTCGAGAATATCGCATTCGAAAAAAAGACGGAGAAATCATATGGATTGAAGCGTGCAGCAAAATTGTGTGTGACGAAGAAGGCAACATCGACTTTGTCACGGGGTCTTTCCTGGATGTGACGGAGCGAAAACGTTCCGAATATGCCCTTCATGATTCGGAAGAGAAATATCGCTCGCTCTTCATCAGCGGCCCGAACCCCATTTTTGTACTGGATCGCAAAACGCTGGAAATTCTCGATGCCAGCCCCAGTGCTGAAGAAACCTACGGCTACTACAAAGAAGAACTGGTCGGGCGAAACTTTGAGGAACTGGGCACCTTTGAATATGAAGATGAATCGCTCTCACTGGTGGAAAGCAAGAGCTGGTCAGACACTTGCGTGTTCAGCCAACGGATCAAGCACTTTCGCCAGGGCGGGGAACCCTTCTATGTGGAAGTTAAGGCCTGCCCCACCACTTATCAGGGACGACCCGCCATTATTCTGGCCGCATCTGATATCACCGAAATCATCGAAAAAGATGCTCAGCTTTTTCAGGCCAGTAAAATGACGACGCTGGGAGAGATGTCCGCCGGGATCGCCCATGAACTCAATCAACCGCTCAATGCCATAAAGATCGGCAGTGATTTCTTGAAAAAACAGATTGAGCAAAATCGACACATCCCGGCGAATGAATTGCACCAGGTGGTAAGCGCGGTATCCACACAAGTGAACAGGGCTTCAGAAATTATTCAGAGCCTCAGAGAATTCGGAAGGAAACCCGATTTCCGAAAAGAGAAGGTCGATGTCAACGCAACCATCAAGGATGTCATGAAGATCATCGGCCAACAGCTGAACCTTCAAAACATCAAAGTTTTATACGATCTGGCCGAAAACGCTCCACCGATTCTGGCCAATAAGAACCGTTTGGAACAGGTTATCTTTAATCTGGTGACCAACGCCCGCGATGCCATTCAGGCACAGTCTAATGAAAAGCAAGAGGAAAACGTCATTGTCATATCGACCTGGTCTGAACAAAAAACCCATTTGAATATCACCATCTCGGATACGGGCACCGGTATTCCGGAGAAGAATGTACCCAAGATATTTGAACCGTTTTATACCACCAAGGAAGTGGGAAAAGGGATGGGATTGGGACTCTCCATTACCTACGGCATCATCAGGGATTTTGAGGGAACCATTAATGTGGAAAGTCAGCCGGGTGGGGGAAGCCGGTTTCACCTCCGTTTCCCCTCCGGCATTAAGGGTTAGTGCCTCGCCGTTTTTCAAAACGGCTTGAATGCGATCCGTCTGGGGAGAAATACCGAAAATGAAAAAGATTCTGGTGATTGATGACGAAAAAACGACCCTTCAAATGATGAAATTTTTTCTGGGCGCTTGCGGTTATGAAGTACTCACCGCGGAAAATGCCGAGTCAGGCCTTGAAATCTTTGAAAAGGAACTCCCCCCCATCGTTCTGACCGACATCAAGATGCCGGGCAGAGACGTCTTTTCCGTACTGAAAATAATCAAAGCCGCACGGCCTGAAACAGAGGTGATGGTCGTCACCGGACATGGGGACAAAGAGCTGAAGCAAAAAGCCTTTGACCTTAAAGCGGCTGAATTCTTTAACAAACCCCTTGATACGGATGCCCTTGACGCGGCGCTGAAGAAAATCGAAAAAAAGATCGGCCTTGCCTGAAATATCATGATGATGGGTTTCGAAGTCCTCTGATCGCATCCGGCCCCCAGGAACCCGATTCATAGGGCAACAGCATGTCTGACCTTCCGCTGCAAGTTTCACATTCCTGCAAAATGGGCGTCAAAAAAGACCAGCACAATTCCAGACCGTCCTGCCGCCAGAACAGCATTTGATCCCCGAGCATGCAGTCCAAAAGCACTTTTTCATAGGCATCCAGAACAGGGCCTTTGTAGTTCTGATGGTAATGAAAATCCATGTCAACAGAGCGGAGGCAGACCCGGGCACCCGGGTTTTTGGTTTGGAAATTAAGCGTAATCCGCTCATCGGGGTAAATCCCCAGGTTCAGACGGTTGGTGCTAATATGCTCTCCCAGGGTGCTGCGAAACAGGGAATGGGGAACCTCCTTGAACTGAATGGTGATTTCGGTGAGTTTTCGGGCCAACCGCTTTCCGGATGTAAGGTAAAAGGGAACCCCCTGCCATCGCCAGCTGTCCAGGAAGACCTTCATGCTGGCAAAGGTGGGAATCAGGGAATCAAACCGCACGCCCTCTTCTTCCCGGTAGGCCGGCACCATTTGCCCATCCACCGTTCCCGCCCCATATTGTCCCAACACCAGATAATCCCACAGGTTATTCAGGGGAAATGGCCGCATGGTTCTGTAAACCCTGACCTTTTCGTCCCGCACCCGATCCGCTTCGAAAACGGAAGGGGGGTCCATGGCGGTGAGCGCCAGAAGCTGCATCATGTGGTTCTGGAACATATCCCGCAATACACCGGCCTGATCGTAATATCCGGCCCGGTGCTCAACGCCTAGCGTTTCCGCGGCAATGATACTGACCGATTCTATGTAACGCCGATTCCACATGGGTTCAAAAATGGCATTTGCGAACCGGAACATCAAAATATTTTGAACCGTTTCTTTGGCGAGATAATGATCAATTCTGAAAATCTGGTGTTCCTGAAAATGTCTGTGAAGGGTTCGGTCCAGGGCAATGGCGGTCTTCAGATCCCGACCAAAGGGTTTTTCCACCACGATTCGGGCCCACTTTCGGTTCTTTCGGTCTTCGGTGGAAAGACCGGCCCGACCCAGCATTCTTGCCGTGGGCTGGTACAGAGTTGGGGGAATGGCCAGGTAAAACAGCTTGTTGCCTCCTGTACCGAATTCCCGGTCCAGTTCCGAAAGCCGGTCACCCAGTCCTTCAAAAGTGGTCTGATCTTCATATTCGATGGGGTGGTAATGTAGAAGCTGAGCAAATAGTTCCCATTGTTTCGGATCAAAAAGATTCGCACGCTTGAGCGCTTCTTTCATCTTGTCCCGAAAGGAATCCGTTGTCAAATCCGTTCGGGCGCATCCCAGGACAAAAAAGGGCTTGGGCAAACCGCCGTGAATATGAAGGTTGTATAAGGCCGGGACAATCTTTCTGGCGGTCAGATCACCCGAAGCGCCAACAATCACCACCATACAGGGCGCCGGCGTCCCGTCCAGCAGACATGACTCCATTCCGTCCCCCGCTTTGGCTTCGATGGTGGACGTTAACGCTTCCGAATCCCCATTAAACGGATCGTTCGGCTTCGGCACGGGCATATTCTCCTGGATTATGGCGCATCCACTTTCTCGACGGCATGGCCACCAAACTCACGCCGCAGGGCAGCCAGGACTTTATCTGAAAAGCCGTCCTTTGTTCGGGAACGAAAACGGGCCATGAGGGATAGTGCGATCACCGGTGCCGATACGCCCGATTCGATGGCCTGCTGAAGGGTCCAGCGCCCTTCACCGGAATCGGCAACAACACCTTTAATATCGGAGAGGTGTGGATCTTTCGCAAATGCGGACTCCAGCAGTTCCAGAAGCCAGGAGCGGACCACGCTCCCCTGATTCCAAAGATGGGCAATCCCTTCAAAATTCAGTGAATCCGCATAGGGAGAAGCGTTCAGGATATCAAACCCTTCACCGTAGGCCTGCATCATACCGTACTCAATGCCGTTATGAACCATTTTCACAAAATGTCCGGAGCCCGTATTCCCACAGTGAAGGTATCCGTTTGGAGGCGCAAGAGACCTAAAGACGGGATCCAGAAACCGACAGATCTCCGCGTCCCCTCCCAGCATCAGACAATACCCGTTCTTCAACCCCCATACGCCGCCGCTGACACCCGCATCAACAAACTGGATGTTCTTTTCCGCCAGAAATTGGGAGCGTCTGAGGTCATCCTTGTAATAGGTGTTGCCACCGTCAACAACAATGTCCCCGGGGGAAAGGATTTCACGAAATTGTTCCAGATGCTCATCCACAACATGACCCGCCGGCAGCATGATCCAAACAATGCGCGGAGGGGAAAGCAGCGCTACCACATCGGAAATTGAATAAGCGCCGACAGCACCGTCTTTTACCAGCTGGTCCGTCTTTTCTGGCGATCGGTTATAAGCGACCACCTGGTGACCGCCCACAAGAAGCCGTTTGGCCATATTCATCCCCATACGGCCCAGTCCGGTCATCGCTAATCTCATTTCGGTTATCTCCGTGCCCTAAGGGCCCCGGCCCTTAGGAACTGTATGCTTTAATCCAGGAAGGACGCAATCTTCGAAACGATGAGACCCACATCATCCGTTGAAACCGCTGAAAACCAGATATTCTGAGGGTGAATCATCACGTTGGGCCCCTTGGCGCAAAGCCCCAGGCACCCCGATTGAGAAACCCGCACCTTTCCCTTCCAGCCCCTGTTGCCAATCTCCTCCTTCAGGGCTTTTCGAACAGCCGGGCTATCGCCATCAGCGCAGGATTTTTTCTTTCCAAGCCGGTCATTGGTGCAGACAAAAACATGACAAACAAAGGGGGATTCTTTCTGCTCAGCCAATTTATGCTCCTTTCCTTTTCTCCATGGGTTCGTATTCACAACCGGTCAGCCCGCAGTATTCACCCACATACTCCGCTTTGGGTCGATAAAGGGCCGGTTTTTCCTGAGCGTCGGCGAATTTTTCTTCAATGATATGGGCGCACCATCCGGAGACTCTGGAAATAGCAAAGATGGGCGTCATAAAATCAAATGGAATACCCATAATATGGTAAACCGGCGCACTGTAGAAATCCACATTGGGTAGAATATTCGTCTTGCCGCGATCTCGAAAGGCCTGAATACCGTATTCCTCAATCTGGGTTGAAAGCTCGTGCCACCGTTCTTGACCGGTTTTTTGGCCAAGACGCGCAGCCATGGTTTTCAGGAATTTTGCTCTTGGGTCCATGGTCTTATAAACCGCATGGCCCATTCCCATGATCTTTCCACCGCCATCCAATTCCTTTTTGACCCATCCGGGAATGTCTTTTTCCAATTCCAGTTCAAGCAGCATTTTCATGACACGCGCATTGGCACCCCCGTGAAGGCTCCCCGAAAGGGCCCCGAGTCCGGCACAGACTCCGGCATACATGTGCGCTCTGGTAGAAACCACCTCCCGGCAGGCAAAGGTTGACGCATTGAAGGTGTGGTCCGCATGAAGCACCAGGCACGTATCCAGGTCCCGTGCCATTTCCGCATCGGGCTTTTCACCATGAAACTGCCACAAAAAATTGGCGGCATGGGAGAGCGAATCGTCCGACGGCAAAGGTTCAAGCCCCTGGCTTATCCTGTGCCAGGCGGCAACGAGAACCGGCATGCGGGCCAACAGCCGAATGGCCATGTTTAAATTGGCGGTCCTTGACTCGTCCTTCACATCGGGGTCGGACATGGAAAGCGCTGCAATGGAAGAGAGCAGTACATCCATGGGAGCGGCATCATGAGGCAAATTGTTTAGATTCTTAATCACATAATCCGGCAGAGCCCTGGCCCCTATGACCACTTTTTCGAATTTCTCAAGGGCGGTCCGATCGGGAAGCTCACCGTATAAAATAAGATAGGCCACTTCCATGAAGGTAGACGCTTCCGCCAACTGCTCAATTCGATATCCGCGATAGAGCAAAATACCGTTATCGCCATCAATAAAACTGATTTTCGTGTCGGCAACGGTGACCCCTCGAAGACCCATATTTTTTACGTGCACTGTTTGCGCCATAACATCCTCCCGAGCCAATCTCAAAACGCCCCCTTTTGCCCGATCTCTTCGTCAGTCAAAAATTTTAATCCTCGAAATATTGAAAATATTCCTGTGGTTAAAATTTCCGTCTTCCTTGATATCGAACAAAATTGAACATTTTGAGACTGGCTCTCCGTTTTCTGTTCGCTATGTTCAATTCATGCGGTTGTCAGGGGTAAAATAGAATCAATCAGCTTCTTTTCGTTGGGCATTATCGATCGCCATTTGAGATCAAATACCCGATAAGGACCTTTTCCGGTTAGCCACTTGAGAACCGCAACCTTCATCTCATTTTCACCTTCCCGATTATAACGCACCCAAAGCACCTTCTGTAACTCAAGATTAAATTCCCTGCAAACACCTACGATCAGATCCTGATACCGTTTGTGAATGGAATAGAGCTCTTTCGTATCCGCGGCAAGAACGAGGAAAGGCTTGAGCATCACCACATCCGTCTTTTCATCTGAAAAATCGACAATGGTTAAATGCTGACTTCCGGGCCACCAGCTTACCGGCTTGTGGCCGTCGTCCGTTTTTCCATCCCAGGTATACTTTCCGTTAAAGAGAATCATTCTGATTCCTTCCAAGAAATACAGCCTTCGCGGCAGTTTTTTATGGCCTCATCGATGTCCTGTTCAGAATAGTCATCGGAATGAATGACTTCAATATACCCCGCATCGTTGATTTTAAATACATCAGGGCATAAATCAACACAGATACCGCACATGCTGCAATCACTGAGATCGACGTCTGGGCTTTTCATGGGATTTATCCGATATATTCCCTAAAAAATTGTTCAACATCCGCAAAAGCCGATTCCAAATGGTCAAAATCTTTTAAGGCGCCGTCAAGAGAACAGCTTTTACCCTTCATTTCAAGCCCGTGGGCCAGTATGCGGAACTTCTCAGCGCCCATATTGGCCGCCGCACCCTTGATGGAATGGGCGGAGGTTTCCACATGCAATGTGTCGCCCTCGTTAATGGCTTTTTCCAGCCGCTTTAGATGTCCCAATGTATCTTTCAGGAAAAGATCGATAATTTCCTTTTCAAAATCTTTGTCGCCACCGGTTAAATCTTTAAAGCGCTTTTTATCGATCGGCAGATCGGGATCAGATGGATAACGAACCACCCCTACGATAGGTCTGATGACTTTCTTTCCCGCCCAGCGTTGCACCATTTCCAGCAAGGCTTTGGGCTTCACCGGTTTTGAAATGTAGTCATCCATACCGGCGGCAATACATTTTTCCCGATCCCCCTTCATGGCGTGCGCCGTCATGGCAATGACCGGCAGTTCGCTGAACTCAGGCGCCATTTTCCGGATCTCGGCGGTCGCTTCATACCCATCCATCCTGGGCATTTGAATATCCATGAAGATCATATCATAGGATGTATTTTGGATGGCCTTTACCGCCTCAGCACCATTATTGGCCACATCGACCCTGTGCCCTGCCTTTTCAAGTATCCGCGCTGCCACCTTCTGATTCACCAGATTGTCTTCCGCTACCAGTACGTGAGCTTTTCCCGGAGCATCTTCGCCGAGGCTGTGCCGAGTAATGATCTCCGTACTTCCGTTTTTCTGGGGACTGTCATCGATGTCCGGATCCACGAGGGTTTCAGCCAGAGCGTCCAGAAGCTGGGATTGCCGGACCGGTTTGGTCAGGTAAGCGGCACAGCCCAATTCCTTGAATCGACGTGCATCGCCCCGTTCTCCAACGGAAGTGAGGATTAAGATGCGGGTATTGTCCATAAGCGGTTCGGAACGGATCGCTCGAACGACATCTTCACCATCCATTTCGGGCATTTGGTGATCCAGCAGTATGGCATCAAATGGCCGGTCTTCCGCCATTCTTTTGTCCAATAATAAAAGTGCCTCCCTTCCGCTTTCGACCTCCTCCGGAAAACACCCGAAGGATACCAGGGTCTTATCCAGAATGGTGCGGTTGGTGGCATTGTCGTCTACAATCAAAATGTGGCTCCCTCTGACGCTTTGCCGTGTCTTCATGGGGAGTTTCTGACGTTTGTCCTGTTTTCCAAAAGGGATGGTAAACCAGAAGGTACTTCCCTTTCCTTCTTCGCTCTCAAGACCCATTCGACCGCCCATCAATTCCACGAGTCGTTTTGAAATGGTCAACCCCAGACCGGTCCCTCCGAANCGTCGGGTCGTGGTGCCGTCCACTTGGGTGAAACTGCTGAAGATTGCCGCCTGACGATCCTTCGGAATACCGATGCCCGTATCGGATATGGCAAATCGGATAATGACCTGGTTTTCCTCCTCCCGCAGCATGGCCGCATGAATATCCACATTGCCCTTTTCGGTAAATTTGATGGCATTCCCGGACAGGTTCACCAGGACCTGCCGCAACCGTTCAGGATCGCCCAGCAGTCTGACTTCACAATATGGATCAACAAAGCACGTAAATTCAACACGTTTCGCCTGAGCATTGGGTGCCATCATTTCGCCGACGCCTTCAACCACATAGCGAAGGTCAAAGCCGATTTCCTCAAATTCCAGTTTACCGGACTCTATCTTTGAAAAATCAAGGATATCGTTAATCAACGTGAGCAGACCATTTGCAGCGCTTTTAACGGTCTCCGCATAGTCTCGCTGCTCCATGTCCAGATCAGTGTCCAGCAGCAGCTCGGTCATTCCGATAACCGCATTCATGGGCGTCCGAATTTCATGACTCATGTTGGCCAGAAACTGACCCTTGGCCATGCTGGCAGCCTCGGCCTCACGCCGGGCTCTCACCAGTTCCGTCACATTAATGACATTCAGCAGCACGCCGTCATAGCGGTTTTCCCGGTATATGGGCTGAACCCGAAGAATGGTTTCCGCATCACCAATAGCCCTTTGAAGCACAATAGCTTTAGAATTGAGATTTTCTCGGAATTCTTCGATATGCCCCATGACCGTCTTCAGGATTCCACCCGAGTGAAACGCCTCGAGCTCTTTACCGAGGATGTCTTCCCGCGACTTGCCCACAAAATCACAAAAATAACCGTTAACTTCCACCACCCGATTACCACTGTCGGCAAAAACAACCCCCTCTTCCATACCGGAGATCATTGAAGACAGTTTGGCGGCTTCATGCCGTGCTGACGCTTCAACGGCGATTTCAGCGGTTCTGTCCTCATAGGTCAGAAGCTGCCGGCCACCCCCCATATCCACGGCCCTGAAACGGATCATCTTGTCGGTGCCGTCTTTACATCGCACTCTGAAAGTCCTGGCTGCCGGCCTTCCGGTTTCCCGCTCTATTAGCGCATCCGCCTGCCAGG
>JGI10211J34971_10002555_pt1 | contig 14804 bp, 24 predicted proteins | sample Etolagsediment_FD_34971 | JGI IMG/M metagenome (IMG submission 34971) | reverse complement strand
CCGAACGACCAAAGGATTAGACCCGCGATTAATCCTAAGATGCCTTCAACACCATTTGAAACCAACCATTCCTTAACTAAAGAAACGATTTTTTTAATAAATTCGATTAGCTTTTTCATAACATGTGTTTCCTAATAAATACAACCATTTACGAAAATAATCATTTTTCATATATTTATGTTAAGAGAACATTAATAAATTGTTAAGTAAAAATTACTATGAAAAAACTATTAACATTAGTTTTGGTATTGTTCTCGTTAGTTTCATTCTCTCAATCAGTTGAATTAACCCAAGACGAACTTGGGTATGTACATTACAAAAAATATTATGACTCAACAAGAGATGTAATGGAAAAAGGACAATACCTTAACGGTAAAAGAGTTGGTACTTGGTACCAGTATTACAAAACAGGCGAAGTTCAAACTGTCGCATATTTTTCTTCAGACAAAAGAGAAGGAAAATGGAGATTTTACAATCTTTACAATGATATGGTTATTTACGCTTACTATAATGAAGGTAGACTAACAAAAACCATACAGATTAGAAATCACGAATAACAATTCTTGTAAGGACGACAAGACGCTTTCTGAGAGAACCCCATCTTATTGCATGGGGTTTTTTCACAATAAGATTTACTCATCTTACGTTTCTTCTTATACTTCTTTTGTTCTTTTTCTTCAATATAAGTTTTAAGAACCTCACGAATTAAATTACTCATAACAATAAATAGTATGTCAAAAGAATATAACGTAGAACCAATCGAAGAATCAACAAAAGAATGTAGCTCCTGTAAAAAAAGTATTAACTCAATCCCAATAGGTATGTTACTAGCGTCTTTTTATATGTTGGGAACCTCCATATACGGAACAATAAAGTTAATACAACTGATTAAATCACTGTTCTAAATAACTCCTTAATTTTTCCTTATCCTCATCACTGGGTTCACTATTAACCACAGATACTTTCACATATAAATCACCAACACCATTTGGAGTGATATAACCTTTTGTTTTTACCCTTAGCGGTTTTTCTGTTGAGGTTGACTTTGGTAAGTTAATTTGTATCTGACCTGAAGGGTGTGGTATTACAATATTCTTATTTAAAATCATATCGTATGGACTTATGGTTGCAGTATACACCAGGTCCTTACCCACTTTCTCAAACTCATTCCTACTTACCTCAATCTGAAGTAATAAATCACCATAACCCACATTAGTAACAAAGTCACCTTTGCCTTTTACTCTTAAAAAGTCACCACTATCCACCGATTGCGGTATTCTTATCTTTAATGTTTGAAACTTATCTATCGAACCTGAACCATTACACTTAATACATGGGTTGGTTATCATTCTACCCGTACCCCTACAATTACCACAATGACTTTCTATTATTTGTGTGAAAAATCCAGTACCAACTTTCTGTTGTAATCTACCACTACCACCACAAACACTACATACCTGACTATCACCACCTGTACCCGTGCAGACATCACACGAATGTTTAACCTTATAGTTTAACTCCTTTTCAATACCCTGATATGTTTCTTGAGGTGTTAAGACCACCTTAACCGTTTTGTCTCTTACTTTTGGTCGTTGTGGTCTTTGTTTTTCCCTCATCATTTGTTCAAAGATATCGAACGGATTTCCTCCCTGACCACCAAAAGGATTGGGGTTATCGTATCGTTTTCGTTTATTTTCGTCGCATAACGTATCATACGCCTCGGCAACTTCTTTAAACTTATCTGCACCATCAGGGTTTACATCTGGGTGAAATTGTTTACTTAATTTCCTATATGCTTTTTTAATTTCGTCTTGAGTGGCGTTTTTATTAACACCTAAAATCTGATAATAATCTTTGTTCATAATGAAAAATGACAACTTTATAATTGTACTGTTTAAGAATAAGAAAAAGAAAAGAATAATCAAAGGTTATAAGTCAGAGAAAAAAGCTACTGACAAATATAAATCCCTTCTAAAGGACAATAAAATTCGTTTTGAGGTCCAATATGAAAATGCTGAGAAGTCTCGTTACGAGTTAGGTTTGCTAACAAATCAGGACAATTATCAGGTACCTTTGTTTCAAGAAGACCAGTTTGGTAGAAATGAAGAAGTATTTATTGAAACCGAAAGTGATTATACGTTCCGTGATGTAAAACCCTATAAATTAGAGGAAAAGATATTTGATTGGCAAAAAAATACTCGAATTAGTTTTGAACAAATGGTGTCGAAGTATTGTATAAAAAAAGAAATGAAGAGTATCTCAACTCTTCATAACAAATTGGTGATTCAGGTTAATGATTTGTTTTACTTATTCAGTCTAAAAAACACTGAAGATAGTCAACGACTTCTTGAAACTCTTGAAGATTATTATAGAGAAACAGGTCGAACTGATGCAATTTTTGTTAAAGACATATCCACAGCTCAGAGAAAATGGATGTACGACATATTGGTAGATAAAGGATTTAACAAGGGTAAATTATATCGTCAAACGACTACGTTTTCAAAACGAAGGTAAAATTTACTCCTGAAATATCTATAACCAATTCCTGTAAATTCTGATAAACACCAGCAAAGTTACTTATAACTTTTCCGTATTCTTCAGGTTCCATTTCAACAATAATCTTAACATTACCTTTCGATAAAACCGATTCGTCAATAATATCAGCAATGGATGCTAATTTTTCTAATTCATTCCTAAAACTCTTTTTATCCTCTGCCATATCGTATATGATTGTTCAACTTGAGGTGTGTTTTTTATCTCACCCCTATCAAAGTTTTTGATATTATTGATTATAGAGTTTTTAGAAGTTTCAATTTCCTTCCTTGCTTTCCTCTTCTCCTGTTTCAACAGTAACAATTCCTTCTCTATCTCGTTGTCCATTTTCTGAGTCATCATCATTATTGTTTAAATAAGCACTTATTTCATCCACATCAAACTTAAGGTTTTTTAATTCTTCCAACTTTTGTTTTTCAAAAATCTTTTTAAGTTCTTGTACTTTGGACCTAAATAGTTGGTCTTTTTCCTCCCTTTCCCTGTTGGTCTTAATTATACCGTCTATAAGTTCTTCAACCTTATTAACCTTATCCTCAACTAACGGACACACAAAAGAGAGAAGAACAGTATTACCATCCAAACCTCCTTTAATGATTTCAATATCATTAGTTTTAGCTTTATTAATGACCCACGTATCTGAAAATACCATATCAAAACTAACATGATTCTTCAAGATTCTAACACCTTTTAAATAAGATTTAACTTTGTTTAAGAAATTAAAGTACGTCATACTAAATAAATTAAAAAGGTTATAATATAGGATAGTGATAACCCATAGTAAATTAATTCTCTTTGTCCAATCTCCAACTTACGTGGAGGACTGGACAAAAGAGCGGTAATAAAATTAACCCCAACTTTCATTAAAGAAATTAATGCGAATATGAAAGTAAAAGTCGCGACATATGTCATTAATGTTTCTAACATATTACTTATTTTTTTCTTCCAAAATTTCTTTTCTTAAATCTTGAAGAAGACTTTTTAATTCCTGAGCAGTTTTTCTTGCTCTTACACCAGCAGATTTATTACCACTGTAAAATTTTGTAGTGTCTACTGAAAGAGTCTCTACTAATCCTTTGATTGATTCTAAAGTTTGCATTTTTCAATATTTTTTTTTATAGTTTATTTTATCTAAACTTAATTTTTCTTGGTTTATAGTAAATAGAAATGGGAAAAATTTAAATTGTTAATGACCTTTCAAGAGTTTTGTATACATCAGTAAACATCTCCAAATCTGATTTACTCATCGCTCTTTTTCTATTAAATAATTGTATGAAGAAATCTTCCATAGCATTTCTAACACCTTCATCAGGTTGGTCATAAAATACCTCAAAATAAAATGATTCGAAATACTGATAATCTGAAGTTGAAAATTCAAATTTAAGGTTTTCTTTTTTGAAATTGGATAAGGTCGTTTCCCAACACCATTTAAAGTGATTCAACTTATCTTCGTGGGTGACACCTATTTTTGTGGCGTTGTTGTCTGTATGTCCAAGATACGTACTACTGACCAAATAATAGAAAGAGAAACAAAAGTCCTCAAAAAGTTCTACGAACTCAGGTATAATATTATTCGCATCATACCATGCTTGTATATCTTCTGGATTCATAGGTTTAGAAAGCCAGTTAAAAAATTGGTCCATACTATATCTCTTCATATGAAAAGTATAATATGGACCAGTAAAATATAAAGTTTTATTTATTATTGTGTTTTGTAGTTATGTGTGAAAAGACTTTTCATTCTTTCAATGTCTTCATTAACTACTTTCTTTTTCTTGTCATCAGTCTTAGACTCAGAAACTTCAATACCCGCCATTGAATCACCATGTGTTTTGTTACCCGCATAGTCAGTAACAGGTTGAGGTGCTTTGTTATAAGATTGCTTCTTAAGTTTAGCTAAGATGTTCTTATCTTTTCTGTCTTTAACTTTCTCACCTGTCTTAGTCTTAACCGCATTACCCCACTCAGGGTTGTTTCCTGTTTCTGAAGAACCCATAATGTTAAGGTCCAACCATTCCTCATCAGGTTTGATTTGGTCGTAGTCTAAGTTCTCCATACCACCTGAACGTGCAATTTGGTCAATGTATTCCTCAACACCATCAGACGCTTTGTAAGCCATTTTTTCGTTGTCACCTAATTCACCGTTTCCTTTTGGGAAGGAATCGGGTTCCATTTCATAATCACCAGCAGAACCATCTTTAAGATAATCTTTCATCTTTTTGGTTACCGCTTTAATATAATCATCAGTATCTCTTTTAGATGATTTCATTGCACTTTTCTCAGAACTGATACCTTCAATTTTTTGTTCGTTCACAATTCTTTCAATAAGTTCAACCATCTCGTCCTCAGTAAGTCGAAGTGTACGTTTTTTAGATTCGTTAACTTCATCTTCTTCATCTTCAACAGGGTAAGTTTTACCGTCAACAGTAAATTCTTTTTCACCATTTTTAATAGCCTCTGCCCTTGCACCACTAAAAGCGTTTCCTTCTTCAACTTCTTCCTCTTCCATTTCCTCACGTTGTTTGTCAATATTAGAGTAAACACCAATTAAATCATCTTTACCCTTTCGTGATGCCATTCGCTCTTCTCTGCGTTTCTTGGCTACTTCGTAAAACTCATCCATCTCATCTATTTCTTGAGAAACAGACTCGGAAATATTTTTAACCTTTGAGTCGATTTCTTCATTTAAAACCTTCTCAACTAATTTTTCTATCATATTTTCAATGTTCTTCATAACAGTATTTTAATTATAAATATAGTCCAAACGACATTTATTTCTTTAATCTTTCAAGAATAACCGACTTGACATATACCTCGTCAACATTGTATTTACTGGTTACTCGTTTTATGGCTTCCTTAACTAAATTGTTTTCAAAGAATTCCAAAGCCTTAATATCACCCTGATTACAATAAGGAAATTTCTTACACTTATCTTTTACTTTTACATACTTACCACCTTTACCACCGTACTTAGGGAAGTTGGGGTCCTTAACTGAACGTAATTTACTATATACACTTTTAGGTGTGTCTATTTGGAGGGGGTCTTTTCTACCACCACCAATCGGAGCGTCATATGCTCCAACGGACGCAGATGTTGTAGCTTCTTTGGCTTCTTCTTTATGTGAACCACCTTCCATTTTCGCTAACTTATCATAGTAATTTAAATCTTCATATATATGGTCCATCGCGATTTCAAAAGCTACCACCATTTCAGTGGTATGTTCCATCTCAACATTAACACCTTTTTGTAATTCTTCAATTACGGTTTCAATATCGGTATCATGGTGTTTTGCCATATCTTCCAATGACATATTATCGGCCAAGCCACCTTCTACTTTTTCTTCTTTAATCTTTCTCTTTTGTGGTTTACCAAATAAAGGAGCGACATAACCACCTGCAGATGCTGCACCTGTAGCTTCTTTGGCCTCTTCTTTTGACATTTCTTCACCTTTCATATCACTAACAATACGCTTAATCAAATCTGACACAGCATCGTCATTTTTTTCAACATCATCAGTCTCTTCTATGTTTTTTGTTATTTGATTAGAAATTATAGAAAAATCAGTTATAGAGTCAGTATCACCATGCTCAGAGTAATTTTTTGCACTTGCTGACTGCATTTCTTTTTTAACTTGTTTTGATAACATATTTGCAAAATCACTCATTACCTTACATTTTTAAGTGTTGGTTCCCAGAATGTTCTTCGGGTCCACATAATTTTATAGAATTCTTTCATCACCTTGGCAACAATTTCACTCACATCTTTTGTGATTTTACCACGTTTGATTTCATCTTGAATCTTATCAACAATCTTATTCTCAAATTGAGAAATAGTATTAGAATTAAGGAAATCTTTAATCTCCTTTCTAATCATCGCTTCAATCTCGTTTTTATCTGTTTGTGTTAGTGCCATAACAATAAATATTAGAAAAGTTTATAACCTACCATAATTCCCATTCCCCATGTTGGAATAAATGAATTGTTTTGATAATATAACCCGTATGATGGTCCCACCATAACACCAAAACCTCTTCTATTTTTTGGTGCATCAGGTGTGGGTAAAACATTTGGCTCAATGTCCATAAAGTCTGCACCGTTAACAAAAGGTATGTTTAGAATATCTTGAGGTATTGGGTTTCCATATACATCTCTCGGTTGAACCAATACTCTTGTTCGACCATTTGGTAATTCAATTTGTGATAAACCCAACGAAAAATTCAAATTATAATTCAATCGTGATACACTATCTTGACCAAACTTATCGACCAGTGTAAGTTTTAATTTATCTGTATCAGGTTCCAATCTAAACCATGATTCAGTATTAATTGACAATATTTGATTTGTATCTGAAATACCAACAGAAAAGTTTCCCGCACTATCAGTCTGAACTATGGTCATCACATCGTGTTTGTCAATCTCAGATGATATGTCAGTTATATAAACATTTTTTACTTTTGAACCTTCCTGTATAATATTTGCCAGCCTTTGTATTTCTGACCTATAGTTTGCAAGTTTTCCATCCAACATTTCCAACTCACCTTCTTTTACCCTTAATAATGACCTAGTATATACAGATTGTTCTTTATGATATTCAACAGAATCAGTCAGGTTTTCAATATTATTTTCAAATCTGTTTTGTTCGTTTTCAATCTCGGTTTCTTTAACCTCAATCTCATGTTTCAAATCACGAATATCACCACATTGTTTAAATAACATCGCAATAGCCAATGCAAAAATAACCCCTAAGAAAAACTTGGGGTTATTTTTTATAAAGGATAATATAGGTGTGATAAATTTTAAAACTGTTGTCCACATTACTTTACATCAACATTTGCGGTTTTCTTTCTCTGTGATAAAAGTTTCGCCCATTTGGACTTAAACTTTTCATAGTAAGAAGTTAATTTATTGACCAACTCGACCAAATTTTCATCCAATTTAATCATATCACCGTTGATATATACTCCATTGTTCTCACCGATTGAGAAATAAAATTCCAAATCAAAGTCAATAACCTTACCTGACCAATCCACATTATTTGGATACATATTTAACTTTCCAAAGTCTGAAAGGTCAGATACGTCATTAACGAAGTCATCCATTGTCTCTTGAAATGCGGTCTTCTCTTCCGTTGATAATTCAAGTTGTTGTTTATCTTTTCCATGAAGTGTAATTAGACCTCCTGATACACGATAAGTTCTTTGCTTATCTTCTGTTGGCTCTGTATCCATATCAATTTCTTCTTCTGAATCCATCTCAATGTTATCAGGCGCATCTTCTTGTTCTTTAATTAGTCCTGCACTTCTTAAAGTGTCTCGTTGTTCTTTTAAGTTGTTCTTCCCAAGCATATTTCTTGATGCTTCCAAAAGGGACTTTAACTCATCATACTGGTTGCTCATTTTGTATATTTTTTTTCAATTCTTCAAAGTCAAAAGAAGGATTTAAATCTGTTCTTTCGGTACTGTAATTACTGTAAGAGGCAATACCACTGAACTTTTCTATTTTATCCATCTTTACATTATGACCTATTGTGGTCTTTGGAATGTCAAATTGTTCACATAAATCTACAATCAGACTCGATAGTGAAGTCATTTGTTGTTCCGTATAAGGTTGCCAAAAGAAATAACCTCTCCACTTTCTTTCGTGTACCTCATCTTTATAAATATTACCAATCCAGTTAATATAACCCTGAGTTAATGGGTTTTTCTTTAACCAACCCAAGTTCTCCAATGAAATAATTATGGATTGTTTGTTATACGAAGCAACTTCCAAGTATTTGCTGTAAGAATCAGGAGGTATGATTTGAAAGACTTCACCCTCCCTTGAAATGACATAATGGGGGAGTTTTTGGTTTCCCCCATTATATCTATATTTTAATCCTGATATGTAATCTCTGATATTACGACTGGTATGTGTAAGGAGTATTTGTTTCTTCCTTTTGTTTTTACCTGTCGGTTTAAATTCGTTGAGTTCTGATATTTCTACCCCCATCTCTCCTTCTATAAGTTATTCTTCTTTTATTTGGAGTTGGTATGACTTCAGGATTTTCATCCTCTTTTGGTACTTCTTTTATTTCAGATGTTTCCTCAACCTTTGGTTCTTCTTCTGTTTTATTGTCACCCAAATCTATTACTTCTGATAATTTATTAACTTTTTCAATAAAATCAGCAGTTAACACGGATGTTTTTTTATCTTCTTGTTTTTGAACGGTTAGTTTCTCCAATTCTTTTTCTAACCTTCTGATTAATTCTTCGGAGGGATTTAATGGTTTATCTTCTTCTTTAGCCATTTTATTCTCAATCTGACCTGCTTGTTTTGATATCTCGTCAATATCCTCCTTAACCTCAATATCTTCTTCTTTAAGATATGGACCATTATTTGTCAAACTAACTAGATAATCCTCTTCCCATGTTTCATCTTCCAAACCATCCATTAAGGTATTGTCCCAATCTTTTTCGATGTACTCCTCTCTTAAACTTTCTTCTTCACTTTCTTCATCTTCTTCAACTTTTTTCTTTTTTCTTAATTGGTCGAAAGCGAAGTTCGCGGCAATAACCAACGATATCGCTAATGGGTCAAATACGAATATAATGATTAAGAGTAATACGTTGATAATCTTATTCATCGGTGTGTTGGTTAGATTACTCAAATACTTAAGTGGTCCCAATTCACTCGCAAGTTCAGCATTACTATTCACATCCAATATCTTAATATCCAAACTTGAAATTGAATCTGTAACGTTCTCCAACTTTTCAGATACTTGGTCTCTTCTGACAATTGCTTCATCAAGTTGTGACTGTAATGCTCTTCGTGTTGAAGATGAAGTGGTTGTTATAATCTCACCTGTTTGTTGGTCCCTGTATTGAACGACATTATTAGATAACCCTTTTCTTAGTTCTGCAATACCTTCGTCCAACTGTTCTTTTTCTGTAACATAAAAAGTTCTATTTTCCTCAAAACGAGTCTTTCTCATTTCTAATACCTGAACCTCACTATCGACAATTTCAGATTTTGTAGCAGTTTCTTGATATGCTGCAGATAAGAATCCGTAGATACCCGCTGAAGTTATTAGGACCAAAACAATTGCAGCCAAACTCAAATAAGTTCTGAGCAATTTATTTAACCTTCCCCAATATTGATATAATAAAGACGCAATAACCAACTTGGCAACCTCCAATGATGTCGCCATAATAATGACCTCAAAAGACGCACCCGCGAATAACTTACTCAATCCTGAGATTGAATAAAATGCCGCTGATGCACTCACGGACAATGCCGAAAGTGCAATCAGAGTTGGAAATATACGTTTCTGTAATTCTTTAAGAAATTTCATAAAACTATTTTTTATCTAATCAATAAATAGTTCAGTGAATTATAAATAATCAAAAAGTATTGAGCTTTCATTACGCAGTTTACGTAATGCCTTTTCTTTAATCTGACGAACTCTCTCTTTGGTAAGACTGAAATCTCCACCGATATCCTCCAAAGTACGAGGTGTTCCTGTGATACCATAATAGTCCTCAACGATTGCTCTTTCTCTGTCATCGAGTACACCCATGATATCCAATAACTTTGCCTTTAATAGACCTTCAGTATGGAAAGACTCGTCAGGTTGTACCGAATTCTCATTTATAATCAAGTCCAATAGTGTGTCACCATCCTCATTGATATAATTATCCAAACCTGTGGTGTATGGTAGGTTAGCATATTTCTTATCAATCTCTGTATTTGTCTTTTCAGCATCTTTCTTGGCTCGGTGTAAGTCCTGTACCACATTAACTGGTAGACGAATGGTTCGTGAGTTCTCATTGAGAGATTGTAGAATGGATTGTTTAATCCACCAAACCGCATAAGAAATAAAACGGAGGTTTCGGTCCCAATCGAAGTTCTTAATGGCTTTCATCAAACCATAGTTACCTTCAGCAATCAAGTCGGACATATCCAATCCCTGATTCTGATATTGTTTTGCAACGGTTATCACAAATCGAAGGTTACCCTCCAATAGTTCTTGCTCCACCATTTCTCTCTGTTGAGGTGTGCAATCTTCTGATGCCATGATTTCGGCAAGTTCTCTTTCCCTCTCAGGTGTCATGACTTTGATTTTACGAATGTCCTTTAGGTACATTTGAATTTCGTCTTGATTGAGTGGGTGTGTAGTAGTGTTCTCTTTAGTTTCTCGCATATTCTTCTAGTAATTGATTTTCGTATGTTGTTAGTGATTTAATACCTTTCTCTTTAATCTTCTCTAATATTTGGTCCAATGAAGGTTTGGCATCTTTCGCCTTTTGCTTCATTCGGGCTTTATGAATAATCGGGTCCTCATCTTCATCCTCTTCATCTCCACTAAATATGAAGTTGATGAAGTCAGAAGGGTCAACAGAACCGTTCTCCTTTTTGTTCAAAAAGAGTTCCATAATCTTAAATCCTTCATCTTCACCCTGCTTGTCTGACATATTGTCAGTTGTGTCATATTTTTTATTTTCACTATTCAAATCAAATAGATTAAACTTTAAATTGTCAGGCATATGTGCTGCCATGTTGTCAGAGTGTTCAATAATGAAAAACTGCTCAACCAAATCTTCCAAAACCATTTGTGTAAACTCTCTTACCTCATCAAACGGTAAATCAGTTTCAAAATTGCACACCATACCATAATCACCAAAGTTATATTTGAAATATTTTGACGTACTGATTGGAATGAACTGCAATGGAATGTCCTTTAAAAATGAACCATTCTCCTTGAAATCGGAGAATATAAATAGTAGGTACTTTCTGTTTTGTTTATCCATGGATACTTTTTTTTAAATCTAATTATATTTATTAGAAAAAACAAATTGTTATGAAAAAATTCGTCATTTCTGAATCTCAGCTCACAAAGTTAATACAAAAAACTGTTACAAAAAAATTAAATGAACAAGAATTTTCGGTTGAACCTAATGTTCCTATGACTGCACGTGAAAAAGAACTTGAAGGTGTGTTCGGCAAATATAGTGGAGAAGTACCTGCCGATGTGGTAAGGTACATGAGAAAAAATCCTAAACTTATCATTACTCGTATGTTGGACATATATGGCGAAAAAATGGTTAACTATATGGTCGATAAATTATCGAGTGAGGTTGAAGGTGATGAGATGATGGTAGATGACATTATGGAACAATTAAAAGAACAAGGTTTTGAATATAATGATGAAGATTTTGATGATGAAGAGGAAGACGATGAAGAAGAGGTATTGAAATACCCTGTTGATGATTTTAACTTCGACTTAGATGATAGTGATATGTTAGACATATATGATTTTAAAGGACCAAAAAGAAGATTCAGAGGTTCAATATACATCGATGACTTAGTACCAGAATCTGACGACAAAGAATACGACAGAGAGGTTGCAAAGAAAATGATGGAATATTACAGAAAGCAAATCAGAAATCAAGAGAGTTATGTTGGTGGTGTCGGCTTCAAACAAAGAAGCATGATGGAACCATACGACAATATGGATTTTTAACAATACAATATATTAGAATAAGAACCCACCAACACGGTGGGTTTTTTTATTTACACTGAATAACATAGTGTACTTGGCGACGGAACCCGTCAAACTGCTCACTGTAGTTTCCGTACAATACTCCATCAACCAAAGCCAAAGCATGACCCTTAACGATGATGAAGTAACGACCAACAGGGTGTTGCTCCATGAAAGATTTAACGGTATAACCAGTCTCTTTCTTGTACTTAGGGTTAACCAACTTCTTGCGGTCACCGAACGCTCGGCTAGGGTGGTAACCCATCAAAGTCATCTTATAACCATTCTTCTGACGACCAACAACATTAGAAAGATATCTGCAAGTATATGTGCCTTTACAGTTCTCACGTTTGAACTTATCAGCCACGAATTTGTGTGCCTTATCATAAGGGAGGTTCAAAGCCGCCATAAATGCTCGGACAACACAGTCATTTTTCTCCTTCTTAGCCAAATCGCTCTGAGATTGAGCAATACCTTGTGACTCCTTGAAGAACTCATCTTTGATTTTCTTACGAGTTACAGTACGACCGTAGAAGTTGGTGATAGTGGTAGTTTCGATGATGTCGTGTTTCTTAGCCATAGTTCCTTTCCTTTGTTATACAAAGATACTGCAAAAAATTGAAACGACCAAACCTTAATTTCAGTCTTCCATAATTTTGTAACGATTTTTAAACCGACTTATACCCTCCAAAACAATCTCATTGTTACAATTGATATTTTCGATGAAACAAACCGCATGTGAACCATTCTCATCACGAAGTGTGGCATGATAATAATACCCAACATCGTACCAGTGAATACAAACAGAGTCAATCACATAGACTTTATCATCCTTAACTCGTCTGAATTTCTTACCCAACATGGGATGGTTGTCAATCTTACCATCATCACCCAACTTTTGATTAGTTGCAAAACAATATAACCCATTTGGAAATCGAGTCACATCCCAAATTCCATCTTTTTCCTCACGTTTTGCCGCTCTTCGGTATTTTAGATAATGGTCAACATTAAAGTTCATAACTCGATTTTTTGTGCTTCTTCTTTCGGGTGTAGGTCTTTTTGTTCTTGTAGATATTAGGACGGGTCGCCATTTTAATCTCTTCAAGTGTCACCTGTATAGTCTGTAGTTTCATGATTACCTCCTTATATAATTACAAATATACAACCTCAACTTGAAACGACCAAATGGGAAACCTACGAATTGTAGGTTTCCATTGTGTCAACAACATAAGACAAAGACACTTTGTGCTCAGTCTTGCTACGGGATTGGATGGTCACCTGAAGGTTACCAACCTGATGTACATACATCTGCTCGGTGTTCATCTGCTCGTACTCATCACAGGCTCGCTCAATAAGAGCGACACTGTTACGTACAATGGCATCGGTCAAGGTCTCACCTTCTTGCTTCTCGAACTGATACTGTTGGTTCAACGCTTCAACGACTTTGGTTACAGTTTGNNANTCGAACTCTTCAACGATTTGAGAGATGCGNGACTGACGATTGCTGATTGTAGTGTTCATAGTTATAAAGTGTTTATTGGTTTAACGATAGGTCAAAGATACTAAACTCTTTTNGAATACCCAACNATTTGGTAAAAATCTTTCTTACCATCGCAATATTCTTTCACCAANTCCAATAATGTACGGAACATAAAGGCATCTGTGGTCTGCTTCTCACACCTTATAAACAACTCAATAAATGCGGACAACACATCCATATCGTAATACCCATGACCATTCAGTTCATCATAAACCACATCCAACTCGTCTTTGATTACCAACTCATAGTTGTCACGTTCCTCTGTGGACTCAAATGGGTCCATCTGGTCGTACTTGTCCAACATATTGTATACGAACCCTCGAACGAGTCCTTTGTTGAACTCAGCCTTTACCAGTAGGTCCACAATCCAATGCGTGTGGGAGGGTGTCCTCAATCTCTTATTTGGCTCTTTATATTTCACAATGAAATCCAAATCAGGATTCTCACCACGGAAACCCTGATAAATTGCTACCACTGTTCCGTTTCGCATTGTGTAATAGTTGAGTGGTGGATAGTAGTTATCCGTTCCTCGCTGTTTGTAAGTTAATTGTTCTACTGTCATAATATTATCCTAAGTGGTTAATAAATTCTCTCATCTCTTGCTCCTCGTATTTCTTGAATTGCTCTTCACGACGCAAGACTGTCATAAAGTCGAAAATGTATTTCTTAACCTCGTTGAGGTGATTGTTAACATCCATTCCACGGTCCAACATCTTTTGAGTGTCAGATAGGTTGGATGCCACTCGCATCAATACATCAGTGGTTTTCAACATTTCTGCTGATAGGTATTCTCCGTGCTTCTCGCAAAATTCAACTTTGGTCATATCCTTATCGTTTTATTAGATTACGAATATACAACAAAAAAGGGACTCTCACAAGTCCCTTTCAAATTATTTCATAAGAAATCCGAGTTTGTAAACCAATGGACGCATCCTGGAGTTATTTAACATAGTCTTTAATTTTTTCTAACCATTCTTCACCTAATCGGCTTTCCATAGTACCGAGTGCACGATTACATGGGTCACACAACCACCCCCTAAATGTCTCTTTTTTATGGTCGTGGTCAAAAACAAGGTTTTTATTACTATGACACAACACACATTCGTCGCTCTCTGAGGGAGTCAAACTAATCCCTTGTTTCTTTGCGATTTTTTTTGCTCTAGCCTTACCTCTACTGATTTTACGAGAACATTCAAC
>JGI10211J34971_10002554_pt1 | contig 14813 bp, 20 predicted proteins | sample Etolagsediment_FD_34971 | JGI IMG/M metagenome (IMG submission 34971) | reverse complement strand
TCCTCAATCGTTGGGGAGGGGGGTTTTGCAGCAGCAATTGCCCACTTCCTCTCAGAGGGAGGAATGTCCTTTTTTACAACGGGGGCAAAAGGATTGCCGTAGCGGTTGATAAACTTTGCTGCTGTGCTCTGCATCCTGCTTTGTATGTATTGTGAAGTAGACATACGAATAGATGTGTATAATCCTATTAAAATTAATATCAATTTTTTTAATAAGAATGGATTTAGAAGATTTTTTGAATGATGCACAGAAAAAGTCAGTAAGTACATATACAATAATCCCAGAGGACAAATTGATAAAAAAGAAGATGTACAAAGGAGATTATATTAAATTTATGTATAAATATAATTATCAGTTTATGGAAGGTGGTATAATAATTGGTTTAGATAATTATCCAGTTATTAGATTAAAATCGTATAGTAACCCGCCAACATTTTACACTATAGATTTAAGCAAAGTGTTTGTATGGTATAAGAGGAATATGCAGAGACAAACAAAAAGGCAATTTTTTGAGGAATTATTAAACAATCTAAAAAATAATCCCAATATAAGTTAAATGAAAACATACCTGTTAAACCAAAATGGTGAAACTATTATAAAACAAAAGAATAGTAAACCTTCTGTACAACACAAAAACACATTGGAAAACAAACTTTCTCAACGTAAAATGTCCATTTTAGCTCGTAAACAAAAAGAGATTGCTAACCAATTCCCAAATTTTAAAAATAATACCAATGTTGTCAATATTGATACATTTAATGTTGTTCGCAATCAATTACCACCTGACCTAAAATATTTACAAAAAAATAACCAGAAAAAATTAATTGAACAAATAGAAAAAGTAAAAAGAGACATAACCAATTCTCATGTATCCAAAAAAGATGCAAGTAAACTACAAAACAAATTATTCCATAAACTTTGCAAAGTTGTTGGCATCAGAGACCATCCTTTAGGCAAATCAATCCCATTTGACAAACTAAATGACCCCCTTGTTATTAAAGAATTGTATGAATTGCAAGATAAATTAAAAGAAGCATTCCCATCAGATAAATTAACTGCATTACATAGCAATGCAGTCAGGAAACAATCATTTCCGGGTGTTAATATTGTTCGCCAAATATTTAAAGAAATGGGATACAAATTAAAACCCATTAATATATCAGAAGGATATTTAGGTTCTAAAAAGCTTCTTAGAAGAGAATATTTAATACAAAAAATAAAAAACTAATTCTCTGCCATCTCCTTCTCAATCTGCTCCTTTCTCTCCTTATTTTCCTCTATAATCTCATTCATTAATTTTTCAACATCCTCATTTTCATTATCCAATTCTTTAACAGGTTCTTCTACAACCTCTTCTATTTTTTCTGGTTCTGTAGCCAGTTCTGGTTCCGGTTCTACTTGATGTTGATATTCTTGTTGGGGTTGTTCAACAGGTTCTTCTTTAACTTCCGGTACTTGGTTTTTCCACATTAAAAACCAAAATCCTCCTAAATCAATAGCGGTTAACATGATTAAATTACGGTTAAAATTGGGTATTTGCATACCAGTAAATCTAACAACAGCGAACATTAAACCAAACAACATAAGAGAAATAAAGCATGCTAAAATCTTTCTAAAGCCTTCACCAGCAATGCTAAATTTTCCCATCAATTGGTACAAGATATGAGTAATCATTGATTACACATATAAAATCAAATCCCATTTTTTACTCAGACTTTTTACTAAATGTCCTTCGTAAACTCATCTTCGTCTCCACTTCCCTATTATCAAACAAATATTGTGTCAATTCCTCACCACGTCCCTTATTATTTAACACTGCACCCAATTTTTCAACAATAAACTGTCTATTCATCGGCTTCTTCTGCAATGAAGTCTTATACTTTAACTTACCATTCGTCGTATTGCAATCTTCTATATTATGTGACGACATAAATTCCATAATCTCTGGTGTTAATTCTTCCTTCTGCTTCCTTAATTCCTTCCCCGCTGCCTGCAATTTTCTAATATCATCATCAATAGATAACCATTTATGAACCAATTTTTTAAATTCTTCTACCTCAAAATCTTGCATTTCTGACATATTCTAACAAACATTTTTTTAAACAAAATTAACCACATCCCTTCTTTGCTTTCATATTCTGTCTATATTTGTCATTAAACGTCAAAATTACATCCGTATCTTTCGTCTTACAATACTGATAATATCTTGCCTGACTAATTGAATAATGCGTCGCCTCTATATCATTTAATTTCTCCTTAATAATCTCTCCTCCATCGTTACTATAATAAACCGACTTAATCCCATACAATTGCATGTAATAAATACAACTATTACAAGGCTTACTATTCACTAAATGACCCTTATTATTAACTCTGATGACGAACATTTCCAATTTCTTTCTTAGACAACGAGGAATCTTGTTGCTATTCGCCCCAAGCGACTTTTGCTTGTCGTAAAAGATATTGTTCATTTTTTCTACCCAGCATAGTGTAATGACTGTCATTAATAAAACTACGCAAACCATACTGCCTCATACTATTGAAATAATTATGCAATGCATGCATCTCCGCATGATATGACAACATCACCTTGTTACAATTGCAACTACGCAAATGATTGTGTCCCATACTAATCGGCTTTCCTCCACTCAACAAGGCCGCTGAATGCTTATTCATCATCGTACTCTTCCCAGAATTCGGAATCAACATCCGCAAAACACGGTTAATCTTCTCGCTCATAGCAACTGACATTTTATTTATATTCCAATAAATATTTTTTTAAATCACTTTTTCCGAAAAAAAGTGATTTAAAAGAAAGTTACGAAAATAAAAAAAAATGGAGCCGACAGAAAGGGTAAAGTGTGATGGAGTGTGTTTTCCGGAGGTAGTTAGGGAGATATTGAAAGTGCCGGATACATTTTTTGGGGGGAGTTCTTTGATACATGATAGGTATTTTCCGGAAGAAGATTGGGGAAAGAGGGATTATGATATATGGTGCACTATTGATAATTTAAAAACAATAAAAAAAATTTTGAGGTCATTAGGAAAATGTGATAGAATAGAGAGGGTTGAGATAATAAAGACAAATTATATGAATGCCCCAATAGAAAAAATTAATGATTATTTTTTGAAGGTTGGAGAAAATAAATATTTGATTCAATTGATTGCTTTGAAATCCATAGAAGATGCAAAAGATGAATTGATAAAAAACTTTGATTTATCTATAAATTCTGTTATTTATGATGGCAAAGAAATCCAGTTTTTTTCAACAAGTGAGGGAGATATAATTGCTAAAAGAGGTGAAATATTGTTGGATAATTTTAGTGATTCTTGTAATTGCTGGCAATGTTTGGAAGGGGAAACAGTTATTTCTAAAAAGGTGATAGAAAGGGCAGAAAAATACAAAAAACGGGGCTTTAAATTTAGCAATTTATGTCCATGGTGTCCGGATGGTAAACAATCTGTTTTTTCATTAAAACATTCTGTTAAATGTTTTTTGAAGAAGGGTACAAACTTTTACATTGAGAATATTTCCGATGGGAAGATAGAAGAGGCTAAACAATTAGATATTTTGCCGGAAAAGTTGTACAAATATTTTATTCTTCTATTAAGTGTAAGAACATTAAGGTTTGAATTATTCCATGAGATATGGAAACAATATGAATTTAATAAAGAGGAAAGATTGTACACAAAGATTTTATATATGTTTGTATCGGAAGGATTTTTCACAGGTTTTAAGATGTTGATTGATAAAGTTACAGACAACGTTTTATTAGAAACTCTATTTAATAAAGCATGTGATTACAATTACATAAATATTGCCAGATATTTTAACCAAATGAGTCGTAGATATCAATTGCAAATCATGGAAGATAAAATATACAAACACAAATATTTAAACATTTTTGAATATTATCTGGAAACAGAAGATTTAACAATAATATTAAACGAAATAAAAAATATTTCTCTTACAACATCGGAAGAAATATGTCCAATTTGTAAAGCATACGATTGCAACATAAAAACCAGTTGCAATCATGAATTTTGTGATAAATGTTTATTTGGATTTTGGGCAAGTTCGGAAAAACAATCTTGTCCACTCTGTCGTCATATTATCTTATAGAATCCATCTAAATTATAAGTTCCTAATTTAGGAATTAATAAACTTTCTTTCATCTGTTCAGGAGGAATTTGTAATTGTTTACGGGCTTCTTCAATGCAATATTCAACTTTTTTCATAAATTCTGGTGGAATTTTTTCTTCTGGCAAAACATTCTTATTTGTTTTTATAGCCTTTAAATTCAATGCTTTTGCTAATTCTGGTATCCATTCTTTATTATCAATATTTACTATTATTAATCTATCTTTTTTATCTTCAAAAAATTTTAATACATTTAAATGATGATTGTGGTGGCCTTCTAACCAGCGTTTTGCCAATGGAACAGATGGAGGGAATTTCTTTACTTTTAAATGACGTATCCATTTGGAATATGTATAATGTTTAAATCTGCTTTTTAACCATTTATCGTGTTGACGGATATTTAACATTGCCTTAGGAAACAATTGGCTTAATCTTTTATAATCTTTAGTGTCTCCACCATCTGAAAAAGTCATTGCTCTACTTTTTTGTAGCATTCCATGTAGTATTATGTTTAGATGGAATACCATTATTGTAAAAAAATGAGTACAAAGAAGTTGTTGCCGTTTTATTAAAACCAATGCAAAAAATTCTATTTTCCAAATTTTTCTTAATATTGGAATAATCTTTAAAACTCATAATCTAAAATTATAAAATTATTTCTCTATAAAATCCTGAATACTTGTAAACATCTCACCTATCTTTTCATCGTTCCCCTCAAAATCATCCGTTACCTCAATCACTAAAACCGGAATATCCGTCTGATTCATCAACCATTTCTCATGGTAGTCATGCAATCTCTTCAAATACTCCAAACTAATTGTATCCTCCTCACTACGACTTCTCTTCTTAACACGTTCATAAGCAATTTCTGGTTCACAACGTAAATATATAATACCCTTCGGTTTAGCATCAAAAGTATGAGATAACCAGTTAAACCAATTTTCGTAAAGTTTCCATTCAATTTGGTTCATTTTCCCATCTTCCATTAAATTTTCAGCGAACAATTTATTGTCACTATATATACTCCTTTCTGTTAAATTAATCATTCCATCTTTCTTTTCCCTCTGGTATTTCTGAATGCGAGTAATAAAGGCATTGGACTGGAATGTATATGCCCAACGGGAAATATCACCATAAAACAAACCTAAAATATTATTGTCCACGTCGACATATTTGTTTTGCCATTCATCTAAAGGTTCATATATTACATTGAACAATTCTGGCCATTTTTCTCCAAAAATCTTTAGAAATGTTGATTTACCAGCACCAATGTTTGCTTCAACACTAATCATATCTGTACTTTAATATGATTAATGTTTTTTAATTCATTTTTTTACAATCTATCCCTTAATTTAAAATCCTCATGTTCTATTTTTCCTCTAAACTTTCTTGTTATAAAATCAACAGCAAATTCATTCAATTCTTTCGTTAATTTTGCATCATCCCATCTTTTATATCCTGCATGTTCTTTCTTAAATGCTTTAACAATTTCTTGGTAATGTTCATCTTTTAAGTTTGCCAGAATGGAATTGTTCCTTGGTTTTTCTTCTAATTGTAATTCTTCTGATTTCTCATCTTCTTCAACCTCTTCACTTTCTTCTTCAAATGTAACCTGTTTTTCTTTGTATGAATCAAGCAATTTTTCATCAATTATATATTCTTTTTCTCCATTTTCATCATTTACTACTTGGATAGAAGGAATTTCTTTTTCATCATTTGTTATTTGCACAGAAGGAATTTCTTGTTCTGACTGTCCACCAATAACAAAATCATATCTTCTTCCACAAAAGCTTAAATTTATCACTGTGTGTTCTGAAGATTCTATACCAATTGCTCTGCCTGTTCTCTTGTTTTTTAACATAACAACTTCTGTTTCCTCTAATTTATAATCTGCCTCATTGCCGCTAACATATAAATTTATAAAATTAACATTTTTAGTTGCCCGAATTAATGTAGATGCACGAAATGTTGATGCAAAAACATTTATTTCTGGATAATCTACCAAAACCTGTTTATAATATGAATCCCTTTCTAAAACTAAACCTCCTAAATCACTTCTTGCACTTCTTGACAAACAAGAAAATACTGTTCTTCCATCAGATGCAGGATTTGCAACGAATTGGTCTAAATTTAAATTAAATGTTAAATCTTCATCATTATTAGGTGTTAAATCTAAATCGCAACCATCTGGTGCCCAAACTGTTTCAGTTAATCCCCACTCTGCATAATAAGCGTTTTTTACTTGTTTAACATCATATAAAAATTGCAATGCTAATAAATCAATAGACATTGGTCCAAAAGGATAAGAATTTGCTTCCCAATCAACCGCAGGGTATTTTTGTATGTATAATTGTTGAGGTTGGTCTGATAAGATTGTTACCCAAATGTTGTTCATATTATACATACCTCTGTTAGAATATTCATCTAATGTGCTAACACTTGGTATTGCTTTAGAAATTGAACCATCTTCATGGCAATCTTTAAATCCTAAAATTTTAATTGCACTTGCCATCACTATCATATTCCAGTAAGATCCATTTTGTAAATTATCATCATTGTCTATTCCAGAATATAAAACAACTTGTTTACCTTGTAATACTGTCGGGAATAAATCTAAATCATATGGAGCAGTAGTTGTATAATAATATTCTAAATAATCTGGTGTGTTTCCTATAATTACATCGGCATCTTTTAATGATTCAGCTATTTCTACTGGTTTTCCTAATAAATCAAACACTTTTTCCCAAATAATTTTAACATGTGATTTTTGTTCATCTGTAAATCCTCTAATTACTACGAATTTATTGGTAAGAAATGTAAAAAGGGGTGATGTATCACAAGCGAAATAAATGCTTATTTTATCAAATGCTTCTAAATTAAGATAGGAAATGTCTAATAAAGATTTAATGTAAAGATTTAACTTAGCAATATCTTCTTCTTTTAAATATTTAACTTTGCTAATTGCTCCTTTTTTTTTGGTAACTGCTGTATCAATGGATATGTTGTTATCTGAACAGTAAGATTTTTTATTTTTTAATGATTGCCTCATTGACAAACAAGGTTTCCTTCTTATATTACCCATATTTAAAGCAAACATTTTTTATAGGAATAAATGGAAAAAACACAATTTATAGAAAAAGATGGTGTAAAAATAGGAATGTTAAAATATGTAGAAACAAACACGATAACTATTACATATTTTTCCGTTTATGAACAATATCGGGGTAATAAAATTGGTCAACAATTTCTTAAAGAGTGGATAAATGCACAAACTAAAGACATTCATTTACGTGCATTTGGCACAATTGGTAAAGAACAGAAACTTTACCAATATTATGAACAATTAGGATTTGTAAAAACAGGTAAACAATATATAGATAGTTCACCAAGAAGTGATTTTATTGTTCAATCTTACACACGTTTTGCGACACCTTCAGCAACTGTAGTGTAAGGTAAAAATGGGTCTGGAACAACAAGTTCGCCAACTTTACCATAAAAAGAAAAGCCGTGTTCATTGTTTGTAAATTTTAATTTGCAGCATTTTTCTAAAGAAGCAGTTAAATCTTGGTTAACAATAAATTTAAATTCTGCTTCTGGACCAAAACCAGATATTGTACTATTCCATGTACCAGACCCAATTAAATTGTAAACAGTTTTACCGCATTTTTTGTGAACTAATCCGGTACCAATAACAGTAAATTGTTCCGCATTTGGACCAATATCAAATGTTACATTATTTTGCCATTTTACTTTATTACTACCTAAAGATTCAATGGTGATATCATAGTTAACTTTTACGATTCTGTAAATTTGTTTACCATCTACTGGGGAAACGTAAGATACAGAAGCGTCTACATTTTCAGATCTAAATGTAGTCATAATATATAACAAAGAAAAAAAATTAAGCAGCTCCTATTGGTGGTTCATGTTCAGGTTCATCTTGCAATTGCTGCCTTCTTGGTGAACGAGCCATAATAAAATTTTCCACGCTATTTACTCTATGTATTGCATCTCTGCTCATTGCTCTTATTTCTTCAATGGGATGTATACGCATAATATAAAATGCAGATAACATAATAAAAATATGCCACATTGTATGTGTTGCCCAATAAGGCAATGAATCATTATAATATTTAATATGGAAACAACCAAAACCTGATATTGCAAAGATTCCACCTTTAATTAAATTTTTAGTTCTAAATCGTGGACAAGTTTTACGGAAAAGGAAAATACCAAAAACCATTGTAAAACAAACACCAGCTATACTTAATTCCTTGCTAATATCCCAAGATCCATAGCTTAACATAAAAACACTAAAAGTTCCTAAAATAATGTGAGGGATACCCTTGTATTTGTCTTTTATTTTTGCAGTGTAAACTGATAGAGTAATCATTACAAGAATTGCTGCATAAAAATCAATAAATTTAAATGCTCTCCACAGTTGGTTGTGATTATTAATATAATAAGTAGTGTCCAATCCATGATAGGTCATACTGATGGTCATAGATTGGAAGAAAATCCAAGCTTCAAGGAATAGTTTATTTTTTACGCTAAAATTGATTGCTAAGAGCATAGATAAATTAGAGAAAATCAGAAAAAAATCGCTCCATTCCATTACATTAAAACTATTTATTGTAAAAGTTTTAATTAAGATACACGGGCAGTGAATGCTTCGGGGTCAGTTGCACCAGCACAGCGAGACACGAATTTTGCAACATAGTTGGAGGGAGCACCAACAGTAGATGAAGTACGGGAAGCAATAGCATAGCCACCATTAGCGTATTTAGATTTCCAGAATTCTGGGACACCTTTTGAGGCATCTACTCCTAAATGGTAGTCGATTGCTAATTGGAATTCAAGTCTAGAGTTGTGATTTTCAACTTCTGCAGATTCAGCAAAGGTCAATGTATTATCGAAGATGTACTTTCCATCAGATTTGGCGAATACAACTCTGGAATTTGGAGAGCCAAGAGCAACTAATTTAGCATCTACTAAAACCTTTAAGGCATCATAGTTTGCTTCAGTGTCTTCAGCAACGAGTTTGCGGACGGCGGTTACAATGGCACAGTCTTTTAAAAGTTGTTTAATGACATTGTAGTTACCAATGTAGTCTCTGCATTTGGGACAATCATAGCAGGGCATTATACTATATAAAAGAAAAAAAATATTTCTAAAGTTTTTAATAAATATTTGGGACTAATCTATATTTCTAAAGTTTTTAATAAATATTTGGGACTAATCTATATTTCTAAAGTTTTTAATAAATATTTGGGATTAATCTATACTTTACTTTTTCACAATATTTTGTCCAATATTCCCCATATTTATTTTTGCATTTTTCTTCATCTCTGTAAATTCTATGCACCAATAATGCAATAATATAAGCAAAATATGCAAAAGGTCCCATACCCAATTGATATCCAACTGCAGACCAGCATCCGCTTAATCCGATTTCATATGTATAATTCATGTGTCTACTTTTACCCCACCAACCGCTTGTTAACAATTTTCCTTTCTTTTTTTCTCCATCTTTTTGATATTCCACTTCTAAGTATTCCGCTGGTTTTCCCCAGATTTTTACATTATTATCTGCTTTAAACGCTTCTTTTTCTTCATCCACTTTATAATTCATCCATATAAACCACAAACCCAGCATAAAAATCAGTCCACCTGTTAAGAAGGAAATATTTGCCGGATTGTTGGCTAAGTAATAACAAGTAAATGTATAAAATGCCGGAACAAATACTAAACAACCCCAACAGATGTAGTAACCAGCACGGTCTAATGTAATATCAAGTGTGTTAAAGTAACCGGTTTCCCACCAGAAAAATTTGGCAATATAAATAGTTTGTAAAACAACAGTAACCCACATAGCAATATTAAATCCACCAGTGTTGTAAGAGAAAAAAGCAAAAATTAGTATAATAACTTGCCAAGCAATCATACCGAATCTGCAATTAGTCCATTGTTTAACATCTACACCGCCAATTCTGGGATGGAATTTCATTCCTCTGTAAAAGCGGAACAATCCAGAGTAGCCTTTAGCATCATCTTCTTCTTTACCATAGTAATCATTTTTATGTTTAAAGTATAAATATGCGACAAATAATAGGCCGAAAATGTTAAAAGTCATTAAAATTGGAATAAAGTTTTCCGTGAATTTCTGTGGTAATTCCCGCCATTTTAAGCAAACAAAGACAACAGCAATGCAAGTGCAAAGCCAGAACATGAAGCCGTTGCCTTGGTATTTTGGTGTATATCCGTCAACATTGGTAGGGCCAGTAAAGTTTTGTGGGAATAATCTTAAACTTAAATATCCCCAGAGAAGAAAGACAAGTAATGTTATGATTGAGAAGAGATTAGGCCAGATTTTGCTGGAGACTGTTGTGCTTCTTTTTAAGACAAAGAATAGGACAAGTGGGATGATTACAACAAATAATATTGGAGCAAAATAATTTTTAAATGGAGAGATTTGTTCCATGTAATTAAGATTAATTTTTTAAAATATTTATAAAACCGCTCTGCCAACATTTTCTGACCAATCTTGTTCAGGTCTATCAATTTTACTGTTTCTTTCTACGGCTCCTTTAAGTACAAAAGATTCAACATTAGAATCTTCAAATTCACGTAACAATGCTAAAGTATCTTTAGGGAAACAAGTGCCACCAAATCCTTTTTTACCATCATGTCCGGGCACTGTTGAATGAGATGCACCAATTCGTTCGTCTAATGTCGCAAGATTGCGGACATTTTCGTAGTTGATGTTTTTACTTTCACATAAAGATGCGATTTCGTTGCAGAAACTGACTTTCATTGCTAAAAAACAGTTTCGGAAGTATTTTATCATTTCTGCTTCAGAATTGGAAACAAAATGCAGAACATCGCTGTCTATTTTACCAGATTGGTGAGCATTTTTAAAGATTGTAGAAATTGTTTTTTTAAATTGTTCATCATTAGATTTGCCAAGTAAACCGAAAATCCAGTTTTTGCAAGTTTTAAAGTCATTAGCCCAGTTTTTTTCAGTTAAAAATTCTGGCATAAAATAGCAACCTAATCGGTCAGATGTATTTGGTAATACAGTAGACCTTATAACAATAAATGTTTTGTTAGTATTAATAACTTTTTGCAATTGAGAGACAACGGATTCAACAATACCTAAATGATTTCTGCCAGTGTTATCCATAGGAGTAGGAACACTAATGAAGATGATGTTACAAATTGCTAAAGATTCTAAAGTTGTACCTTCTGGGTAACATTTAGAAGGGTCAATGTCGTAGATTATTAGGTTGTTGTGATTACATTTAAGGATTTGTGTAGCTTGACCGACAAAACCGTTTCCAATAATACCAATGTTCATAATTGGTAATAATTAAAAAAAATTATTTTAATAACGAGGGGTTATTTTCAAGAAATTCCAGAACATCATCAAGTGTAAAATTAGGGTTATTTGGATAAAGTGTAGCAAATATTGTAGAAATTAATTCAAAGTCTTTTTGTGTATCTAAACTAAGATGTAATTTATCAAGTTCTATGTTGTAAATCCTTTTAAGTAAATATTTGTGTTGATATTGTGAATATTTTTTAATAATATAAGGAGTAACATGTTCTTTTTCTTGTTGTTCTTTAGCATTAAAGTAAGCTTCTTTTAAAACATCAAATGTAAAAACTTCGCCATTGAATCCGTCAGGGAACATATGGTTACCGAAATATTTGGGACCAATGTATTTTTCTTTTTTATTTTTAAATGTTCTAATAAGGTGGTCAATATAATGAGGGTCAACAAGTGGACAGTCACTGGTAACTCTAACAATGATATCAGATTGGCATATAAGAGCAGTCTGGTAGTATCTTTCTAAAACATTTTGTTGACTTCCTCTAAAACATTTAATACCATTTTGTGCACAATAATTGGAAATGATGTCATCTTCTTCTAATGTAGATGTGCAGAAAATGACATCATCAGCTTCTTGGCACCGTTTAAGACGGTCATAATCATGTTGAAGAACGATTTTATCTTGTATTTTTTTCATAACTTTTTGTGGGAGTCTGGTGGAACCCATTCTTGCTTGAATAATGATGTGTGTTTTCATATTATAAGCAATTATTTTTTACTTTAGGTAGGAACTTTTGTTTTTCTTTTTCATCTTTAAAATAGTAAGTAGTTAAAGACATTCTTTCACCTTCTTCAATTATGTTTCCACGATGAATATTGCTGGTATCAACTAAAATTACATCACCGGCATTACCTGTTATGTTAGCAATTTCTTTTGTTTTTAAGATTTCTTGTAATTGTTCATTGTTAATTCTTCTTCCATAATTGTCTCCTAAATCGGCGACAGTGGAATTAGGGATGAATTGGAAATTTCCATTTTTAATGGAACAGTCGGTTAGGTAGCAGATAGCTTTGACTTGTTTAATGAGGGAATCTCTGTGCCAATCACCGCCGGAATTGAGTGGAATATTTTTATCTTTAACTAATTTACCTAGAAGGCATGTTCCAGATATTATAGGAATATTGGAGTATTGACGAAGAATTTTAAGTAAATTTGGGTCATTAAAGTAGTTGTTAACATTTTTAGAAACTTTTTCAGTACCATATATTCTGTAATCTCCGCCCATACCTTCAGATTGAGTATTGGCAACTTTATCTTTGTTATTTTTTAATATAATATTCATTTCATTGATGATTTCTTTGCATTTTTCATTAGAAAAGTAATTTTTAATGATAAAAAATCCTTTTGATTCAAGTTCAGAGAGAATATATTTTTCATCCATTAAAAAATATAATAAAAAATAAAATAGGATTTAACAAAAATCAAGAAAATCAATTATTTTTTCAAGAAATAATTTAGTGTTTGGATTTGGAAAATATGTTGGATGTGTTCCAACTCCGTTAAAAAGAAAAAGTGATACATATCTATTTAATTTTTTATTTTTATTTAAGAAATTTAATAATCTTTTATAATAAGCTAATTTTCTAGATTCAACTTGCAGGTGATTATCATTTAAATTGTTAAAAATTAATATTTTTTTTGGAGTATTTGTTAATAATATATTTTCAATTTGATTTTTAGAATATATTAATTTGTCATTATTTTTTTTTAATTCATCTATAAGTTGGGGAAAATATGAATAATTTTCTAAATATAATTGGCTGTTTCCAACTATTGCATATTGATTAAACAAACATGCATATTTTATTGAAGGAAATCCTCCACCAGATGAACCAAAAAAATATAGTTTTTCATATTTATTATTAAAATAAGATATAATTTCTTGATAAATATTTTCATTATTAATTTTATTAGTAGAAAGATACCAAGAAAGTACAATATTTTCATACTTTAATGGTAAAACATCACATATTGATAAAACATTAATGTTATTAAAATCGTAATTGTATCCTCTAAATAATATTTCATGATTTGAATTAGCGCCATGAAATCCAATTAATAATTTTTTTGCATTTTTGTTGTTAATTTTATAATAAAAGTTAACATTATTAAATAAATAATAGTTGTTATTATCTTTATGTAAATTAACGTCAACAAGATTTTCTATTTTAATTTCTTTAAAATTATAATTCATAAAAATAAAGAGAATTTAATTTATATTAATTAACTATTTTTCCATTAATAGAGAATATTTTTGTTTTTGAAGCTACAATTGATAAAAATTTAATATTATTTGGAAATAAATTTGTATTTTTCCATTTTAATTCAATTATTCCATTTTTTTTATAAATTTTTTGGAAATTAGAAAAAGAAAATCCATCAATAATTTTTTGATTTTCATCTAATAATTCAGCCTCTAAAAATCCTTTACTTCCTATAATTACATCAATTAATATTTTATCAACAAAATTAATATTTTTAAAAATTACGTTTTTAGTTTCTAAAAATTTTATAAATGTAAATCTGTTTTTTTCCATTCTAAAAACTTGATAATGACCAGAATAATAATTAATAAAATAAAAATAGAAATAATTTTTAATAATAATCGGAGCAGCTGTAACAATCCAAACTACATGATAAGGAAAACTAATAATATTGCCCAAATCAATCCAATTTACAGCATCTTTTGAGATAAGAAGATGAAAATGCCATAATTCTCCTTCAATTTTTCCTTTATTATTATCGGTTGAATATCTAGATTTTCTATTATGTATTGGAATTATACCAATAAATTGATTTATACCATCTAATTTGAAAAAGTTAGGGATATATAAATTAAAAAGATAATGATCTTTAATAGAATCAATATTGATAAGTTGATAAGGACTCCAATTGATAAGATTTTTTGATTTAGCGTATTGAATATATCTAACCATATCATTTAAATTTGCTCTTACATAAATATAATAATGATTGTCAAAAGGATTAAAAAGTAATGATAGTTGAGAATCATATGTTGAGAAACCAGTATTTCTAGTTAATTTAATATTTCTTTTTATTTTTATTTTTTTTGGAGCAAATCTTCCATCATTTCTACCATTATGAAGTCCAGAAAGTATAGGTAATTGATTATTTAAATGTTGGAAATTATTGTTATTTGGATAATATTTAAATAGTTGAATTCCATTAAAATTAATTGGATTTTGTTTATAAGGGCTAAAAATTTTTGTGTAATGTTTTGAATCAATATTTTTATTTTTATTTTCAATTAATAAATT
>JGI10211J34971_10002551_pt1 | contig 14822 bp, 18 predicted proteins | sample Etolagsediment_FD_34971 | JGI IMG/M metagenome (IMG submission 34971) | reverse complement strand
TTTTTAATAAATAAATAAGTAACTTAGGATTATTAATATGTATATTTTTTAAATAAAACTGAAAAAATGTTTTCCATATATCTTTATCATAACATGAAATATGTAATTCTACACACCATTTAATACTATCTTCAATAATTCCATTTAATAAAGAACTTTCTAATGCTAAGAGAACATCGTTTTTTTTATAACCTGATATAGTTGAATTTTTTAAATCTTTTATTGTTCGAATATCATAAACTAAATATTTCTCAGGAAAGTTCATAATATTTAATAATCATTTAATATTTAAATGATTATTACTAAATTTTTTTATATATTTTAAATTTTATATTTTATATATTTATTTTTATTCATCTTCTTCAATATAAAAGACGTACTCTCTCGATTTAACTTTATTATCATATGGTAATAAAAATCCAGTAATTTTTTTATTAAAATATTTACCTGTACCATATAAATAGGTAAAGGGTATTATTGTTCCTCCTGGATAATATTCACCATCTTCACCAACTACATAATTAAATGCTACTGTAATTGTATCTTTATTTTCTCCTATAATAAAAGTTTGTGTATATTGTTCAAAATACATATTTTCAATATATGGAACATATATATTTCTTGATAATATACCAACATTAATAAAATTTTCATCATATATAATAATTCTATCAGATTTAAATTCACTTGATGGTAATCTTGCTGATTCAACATTTGTTGCAGGAGCAATATATTCACTATAATTTAGATCTGTAGCATAATAATATAATTTAAGTGTTTCGATATGCATTTTTATTATAAATTATAAATATATTTAAAATTAAAAATCTAAAATTTTAAATTAACATCTAAAATTTTATGAACATCCAGAACAATCTGAATCATAAGTACAATGATTATTTTTATCTTCTTCATCATCATTTTTACATAACCATTTATTATCTTTTTGTGTGCATCCATTTTTACATGAACTATTTTCATCTACATAAGCAGTAGAATATAATGGTGTATACCATGGATTATAACCATAATAATAATAAGGCCATCCTCCACCATACCCTCCTCGACGTCCATAATATCTAGATTTTTGTCCATAACCTGGACGATAATATCCTCCTCTTCTACCATAATATCCAGATTTTGGTCCACCATAACTTTGTCTTGCACCACTATAACCCCTTCCTCCACCACCTCGTCCTGTACCAGCAATATTTCCTCCACCACCTCGTCCTGTACCAGCAATATTTCCTACACCACCTCGTCCTGTACCAGCAATATTTCCTCCACCGCTTCGTCCTGCACCACCAATATTTCCTCCACCACCTCGTCCTGTACCAGCAATATTTCCTACACCACCTCGTCCTGCACCACCAATATTTCCTCCACCACCTCGTCCTGCACCACCAATATTTCCTCCACCACCTCGTCCTGCACCACCACTTCCTCCACGAAAATTTTCTTTATAAAAATAATTAAAAATAAAAAATAGTATAATTATTATTATATAGATAATATTAAAAAGAAAAGTAAAATTCGTATTATAATTCATGAATATTCTATATTTTTAATCAATATATTTTTTATAAATTATTATATTTTTTAATATTTATTTTTTTAGAAATTCATCTACCTTTGTTATTTCATTAATTAGTAGATCTAACCTGCTTAAATTTAAATTGTTTATTACATTTGATTCTTTTGTTTTTTGATAATATAAAATTTCTTCTAAATTATCATTCATTACTTTTAATTTATCATTTAAATATATATTTTCACTTAAAATATTTCTTATTTCAATATTTTTAGTAATATTATCGGATGCATTCTTTATCATATCATCATTAATAACAAATTGCTTATTTAACAAAGTTTCTTTATTTAAAAATTTAAGTATTTGTTTTACACCCCAAATTGGATAATTTCTTGATATTTGATTTAAATTATCTTGAATTTTATTATATTCTTGGTATTTCGCATATTTTACTAAATTATTTAATTTATTTTGATGATGATAATTGAACCATTCCATTCCATATATAATATATAAAGACCCCATAATTTCAGCCATTCGACCTGAAATAAATTCATTTGTTTTGAATTTTGTACCCATTAATAAAATCATATTTGATGTTACCGCAAAATTACAAACAAATTTATCAAGTAATATATCTTCATTATTAAATAAAAACATACTATTTCCATATATTTTATAATAAATTGAACGTAATATATTAGAAGTACTATTATTTATAATACCTTTTAAATTTTTTTCAAATTCTTTTTCATCATTTTTCTCAATACTTTGTATTATATTATATAAATATGGATGACTTTTCATTAATCCTTGACCAAATATAATTAAATTTTTTGTCAAAGTATTACTTCCTTCAACAGTAATACCAATAGGAATAGCTTGATAAGCGTTTCCTAATATATTTTGAGGACCTTTACAAATACCACTTCCCGCCACAATATCCATTCCATCATTTACCACTGTACGTGAACGTTCAGTTGTTTCATATTTCATAATTGCACCAATTACAGATGGTTTTAAACCACTGTCCAGTATAGAATTAGTCAAATATTGAATACTTGTAATTTTCAATGTTTCACTTCCAATATTTGCTAATTTAGATTGTACTCCTTCCATATCTGCTAACATAGTTTTAAATTGTTTTCTATATATTGAGTAAGCTCCTACATAATTCATTGTTAATTTAGCACTTCCTACAGCACATGCTGGTAAAGAAATACTTCTTCCTACAGCTAAACATTCCATTAACATAGTCCAACCATTACCCGCATTTTTTTGCCCACCAATAATACTTTCAATTGGAACTAATAAATCTTTACATCTAATTGTACCATTTGGAAATGGAATATCCATTGGATTATGATTATTACCTATTTCTAAATTTTTACCTATTTCTAAATTTTTACCTATTTCTAAATTTATTTTATCAGGTTCTAATAATACTAAAGTAATTCCTTCTTTTCCTTCTGTTCCTAATAAACCATTTGGGTCTTTTAATTGAAAAGCTATGCCTACTAAATTAGAAATTGGTGCTAATGTAATGTATCTTTTAGATATATTTAATTTTATCATTTTTTTACCATCTTTTTCAATTAATTCACCAATATCTCTCATTGAAGCAGCATCGCTTCCACTATGTTGTCCTGTTAATCCAAAGCATGGTATATATTCTCCATTAGCTAATTTTGGTAAATATTTATTTTTTTCTTCTTCAGTTCCATACTTCAATAATAATTCTGCTGGACCTAATGAATTAGGAACCATTACAACTACACTAACAGGATTGGAAACTGTAGATATTTTCTGAACAATTTGAGATTGTAAATGATGATTACATTCTAAACCACCATAACAAAGTGGTATAATTAATCCAAATAATTTATTTTTTTTAATATTTTCATAAATATTATTTGGTATTTTTTTTTCTTGATATATTTGATAATCATTTATTTCTTTACAAAAATTATTTATTTTTTGATTTAATAATATATTATCATTAATTACTGGATATTTAAAATTATTTATTAAATATTTTTTTGACAAAGCTCCTTTAAAAAATAATTCTTCAATACCTTTGGTTCCACTATTCAAAGCTATCCTTTCTGTTTCAGATATACGGGGAATCATTTTTTTTGAAAATTTTAGTAATTTTTGATACATATTTAAATTATAATTTATATATTTATTTATATTTTAAATAATAAAATATAAACAAATATATTTTATTATTTATAATGTTTTATTATTTATCATATTTTAATAATATAAAATCTTTATGATAAATTTGGTATATTTTTTCTTTTTGTTCATCTGTTAATATTATTTTTTCTTTTTTATTATTATTATTATCATGTTGTACATTCATTTTAAATTTTAATAATATAAATTTTTTTATATATTTAAAATTTTCAAATCTTAGTATTTTATTAATCATTAATTTATCTTGATTATTATAAATAAATTCATGTTGTGGTTTGAAATGATCATGATAAATAGATAATTTATATAATTTATTATTTACTATATGCTTACAATAATCTAAGTATTCATCAAATGTTTTTTTTTTGAAAATTATCATCATTAATGTTAGCAATAAATTTTAACCAAAAAAATTCAGAAATTACTTTTTCATATGGATTTCTAGATATAGTAAATTTGTAATATTTATCAAATTTTTCAGAACCCAAAGAATTTCTATATTCATTATAATCATAATGTTGTACAGCTTTTTTTTCTTTATTAACACCATAACCTTTTTCTCTTGACGTTAATTTTAACGCTTTTTCAATTGATGTGCCTCCTGTTTTAGGTATATGAACAAAAATAATTTTATGTTTATTACACCACACCATATATATAATTATTGATATAATATAATTATAATTATTGATATAATATAATTATAATTATTTATATAATATAAATAATTATATTATATAAAATTTAATTATAATTTTATACTTTATTAGAATTAAATAAAATATCCATAAATTTATTTGAAGTTTCTAATGAACCTTCGACCCATCCTTGTGAAAGTGAATAAGATTCACCAATTATATATAAAGGAATATCTTTATTTAATTGAATTATTTTATCTATTAATAATAAACTATCATATTTAGGTTTCCATAAATGAACACCAATATCCCAATAGGCAAAGTTTGTATATATTGGATCTTTAGTTTCTATTTGAAAAACTTTTTTTATATTTTTTTTTAAAGCATTATTTAAATAAGAATGATTCATATCTTTATTCATTTCTTTATTCATATCTTTATTCATAATATTTTTCCAATAATTTGTTTCTTTTCCATTTATATAAGATATCATAATTAAACCATTTTCTTTATTTATTGGAATAATAAATTTTAGTTTATTATTAGTTGTTGTTTTTTCAATTGTTTTAAACCATTTATCTGAGTATATAGCATAAATTCTACATAATGGTACACTTTGAACACTTTCTAATAATAATTTATAAGGTTGAAAATAAGAAAATGCAAGAATATTATTTTTTGGAATTGTGCAAATAAAATGCTTAGCTTTAAAATTAATTGATGATGAATGTAAATTAAATATTTTATTTTTAGAATCGTATTCAAAATCTTGTATTTCAGTATTTAATAATAATTTTCCACTTGTTTTTTTCATTATTTCTTTTATTTTTTTAATTAAAAAATATATAATAGTACTCATTCCATTTTTCATAGTAAAATAATTAATATTTTCTCTATTATTATATTGAAACATAATACATGCATCATATGCATTTAATAATAATAAATCAGTTACATAACCTGATGAATCCAACATAAATTTAACTTCATCTTTTTTTAATTTTTCAGAAGCATATTCAATAAAAGTATATTGTTGTAATGTTTTTATATCTTCATGAATAGCATATTTAATTACTTTATTTATATATGTAAATGAATTTTTATTTTTAAATTTTTTATTTTTAAATTCTTTTTTACTATCAATAAATTTAGTTTTAGAACCAATTTTAATAATATCATTTTGTAATCCCAATTCATTAATTAAAGAAATAAGAATTTTATGATTATCATTAAATCTTCCAGCACCTTCTTCCATTTGATAAGTAATTTCATTAATTTTTTTATAACTTGTATAAATACGACCACCCCAATAGTCATTTTTTTCACAAACTATAATTTTATATTTTGGATTTTTTTGTAATAAACGGTAACATGTATATAATCCACAAATTCCTCCTCCTAAAATAAAAAAATCATAAATCATATTATTTATAAATAATATTATTATTTTATAATAATGAAATTTAATAAATATTTTATTAAATTTCATTATTATAAAATAAAAATATTTAATATTATTAGATGCAATCGATTTATAAATTTGATATTAGTCCTAATAAATGTGCTATTAATAATAAAAATAATATAAAAAAAAATAAAATATCATCAAGTGCTACGTGTTACAGTAAAGAATCATTAGAATTAATTGCAAATAAATTAAATGAAACAAATGAAAAAAAAATTAATATTAAAAATAATACAAAAAAAAAAATATGGTATGATATTCAAGAATCATTTCAAAATCGTTGTACTAATAAAGAAGCTTGTTGGAAAAATCAAAAAGAAGTAAAAGAATTAAAAAATAAAGATATTCAAAGTTATACGTTTAAACCAGATTATCCAACTAGTTGGAAGAAAAATAAATATACTTGGTTAAATACATATGACATATATAATGTTATGAACCAATATGAAAAACATCATAAGGACTTTAAGTTTTTAGGTGCGATTCCATCTGATTGTCCAGTTTCTATTAATTGCGAGTTAAGTAATTTAGATATTATTGCATTAAAAAAAAAGAAAATATATAAAATAGGAATTATATATAATTTAGATGTTAGCACTGGTCCAGGAACTCATTGGGTTGCTATATATATAGATAATAAAAATAACGAAATTAATTATTATGATAGTACTGCCTCATTACCACCTAAATTAATACATCAATTTATATCAAAATTATATAATAAATATACTGAAAATAGATTACAACCAACTGTCATTTATAACGATAAAAAACACCAATATGGTGGTAGTGAATGTGGAATGTATTCTATAAATTTCTTATTAGAACGTATTTATGGAAATACTATGTATGAAATATCAAAAAGAAAAATAAGTGATGAATCAATGAATAATTTACGTAAAAAATTGTTTAATATGGAATATTAAATAAATTTTATATAAAAAATGGATTTTTAAGTTAATTTTATAATTTATTTTATTATAATTTTATTTTAATTATAATATTTGTGATTGTAATTTTATTGTAATTTTAATTAGGAGAATAGAAATTATTGTCATAATGTATTTTTTTTTCAGAAACATATTTTTTTATTAATTCAATAATGTCAGAATGATTATTTTCATATGCCAAACCAATAGGATTCATTTTATATAAACTGTTATATTTGAATGGATCTATATTTAAATAACTAATATAATATTCAACACTCTGTAAATCACCATTTTTACAAAAACTACATAATTGATTATCATTATTATTAAATATAATATTTTTATTGGGTTTTTTAAAATTTTCATTTAAAATATTCATAGAATCATCATAATAAGTATACTTATTATGATTATTTTCAATAATTAAAAAATTATTAGAAATTTTACTTTTCTTTTTAATATTATCTATATAATCATAATTATCATCTATATTTCTTTTATTATTAGTATAATTATTTATTTGATAGTTATATTTTATTTTAAATAAAACTTTAGTTAACTCCTTTTCTAATATTAAAGAACTCTTAAATTCTTCAAAATTAAAGAATTCTTTTAAATTATTTACAATTTTAATAAAAAAATTATTATTAACAGATGATATATTATTATATATTTTTAACATTGTGATATTATTTTTATTATTTATTTTATACATTGAATGTTTAATAATATTATTTGTAAATAATTACTCCAAATAATTATTTAAATAATATTATTATTATTATTTTAAATATATAAATAAATTATTAAATAGTTTTTATGTTAAATGTTATTTAGAATAATAAAAAATCATTTTTTTTTATGTTACAATTTTATTTATGAATATTTTTATTTATCCATTCTTCTTGCATTTTAATTTTAAACTTGGTAAATTCCATATCTGAATCAGGTTCATATTGTTGTATCTGACCATTATTATCTCTATAATCAAAATAATTATAATGTTTTAGATTTTTATTTCCATACATATAACATTGAATTGTTATACACGTATCTGTATTATTTTCAAGATTTATAAATTTTATAAAGTATATTATAATATAAACTCATTATTGTATATATTATAATAAATAAAAAATAAATAAAATAAAAAATTTGTTATTTTATTTTATTTATTTTTTATTATTATTACTATTATTATTATTACTAATTTGAAATTTTATTTTTTTTTTTGGTGAACTATTATTATTATTACTATTATTATTATTACTATTATTATTACTATTATTATTATTATTATTACTATATATTTTTATAATTTCATCTACATATGGTTTTGTTTTATCAAATGTTGCAGCTTCAAAATCTATCCATAAAAATGTATCTTTATTTTGGTATTTATGTTTAAATAAATTTTGTGAAATATCATTATGATTAATACCTTTTTGCTCTAAGTATGTTATAGCTTCATTAATTAATACTGAATTATTAGTATTATTCATATTTTCATTATTAGAATTATTCATATTTTCATTATTAGAATTATTCATATTTTTTGATTTATGTATTTTAATCATTTTAATATTTGGAATATATTCTAATGTAATCATTCCAAATTTAGTTCCTTTAATAATTGTCCAACTATATAATTCCGGGTAATGAATATTTTCACCATCTGAGTCTGTGTTTTTTAATATATCATAAGCTATACATTCATTTTTAATACATCTTTCACGACCATCCCATAAACCGATTTTATATACTTTATTCTCTATTTCATCAATAAAAATAGCATTATTTGGATTTTGATTTTCGCGCGATGTTTCCTTTAAATTTACAGGTAATAATCCATTTCTAATTGCTTTATTAATAGCATCATCAAGTAGTTCAAGTGCCTTTTTTTTTGAACCAGTTGATAAAATAGCTTTTGTACGTGTTGTTTGAATTGACTTTTCTGGTGTTCCTGGTGGTGTATTATAAATACCACCACCATTTATTTGAAATGAACCAAATTTTCCTTTTTCAGTTTTCCAACCTGCCTTTTCTAATCTGTTTTCTTTTTTGGCATTTTCACTCATTTTTACTGAAACAATTTTACCATGTTTATTATATGTTAAATCATCTTTTGTTAAACCACCTGATGTTTTTTTAGCTTTATTATGCATAACTAAACAGCGCGTTCCAACATTTAACATATCTTATATTATATACAAATAATAAAAATATATTCAAATTATAATTTAAAAATAATATATTTATATAATAATATAAAATGACTGAAATTAATAATGAAAATATTTCTATAGAAAATAAAGAAGAAATTTCTATAGAAAATAAAGAAGAAAATGATAATAAAGAATTAATTATTGATAATTCAAAAGAATCTGATTTATTTATTAGTATTGATATCACTAATGAAAATAAAGAATCTCTTTATTTAATTGATTTATTAAAAATTTTAAGTAATATATTAAACACAGAAGAAAGAATAAATAAGCTAAAAACAAATATTAAAATTAAAGATAATGAAATTGAATTTATATTAAAATTAATAAATCTTTGTCCAGAATTATTTAAAGAAATAAGTAAAGGTTTAGATAATATTTTAAAAGATAATGTTATTGATAGTCATGATGTTCCATATATTATTAAAATAGTTAAAGATTCATATCAAATAATAACAAAAAAAAATTCACAATTAAAAAATATAACTTTAGAAGATAGTATATTATTTATAAAAAATATTATTTTAATATTAATTGAATATGAATATATTAAAGTAAATAATAAAGAAAATATTGATTTATTAATAGAATTATGTATAGATTTACTTCAAACTAACTTAGAATTAAAAATAAATTTATGGGATAAAATTAAAAGATGTAAACAATATTTTTCTTGTTCCAAAAAAAATAAATAAATTATAATGGTAAATTATTAATAAAATATATTATTCAAATGTAGATATAAGTATTTCATTAAATCCTTTAACTAATTCTTCAGGAATATTATTAAAATCAATTAAAATTTGATTTAATTGATATTTTTCGAATGAACCCAATTCTTTTTTTAATTTATCTTGAAAAAATACATCATCTTCGTAACATTTTTCAATTGTCTTTGGGCCGCATTTTTTAAAAATAGGAGGAATATTATCACTTTTATCTCCACCAATAATCTTAAAAAATAAATCTTTTTTTGAATCTTGATGTGATTTTTTTGATTCTTTTAATAATTTATATTTACAATTATATATATGAACATGTTCATCTAATAATTGTAAATAATCTTGGTCACTTGTAATAATATATAGTTTAATATCTTTTTTCTCTAATGTATATTTTTTAAGTAAATATTTGGTAGTTAATGCAATACAATCATCTGCTTCAAGAGTAGGATATTCAAATACATAATTTACACCAGATTTTTCAAATAAATTTTCATCATATACTAATTTGAAAAAATCACCAATATTATTTTCAATATTTTTAGTTTCATTTCTACCTTCTTTGTAAACATTAAACAAATTTTTTCTCCAAATATCACATTGGAAACAATCTTTGCCTACAATTATTTTTTGCAAATTTTTTATTTTTAATTTCTTAATAGTTTCTTGTATTTTGGAAGAAAACGTAGAACGAAATTTATCTACAAATTCATGATTATGAAATGGTTCTTTCAATTCAATATCTGGTTTAGCATTTTTCCACCATACTAATAAAGCAAATACACGATAAAAAATAAAATAACTTCCATCAATTAATAAATAAGATGACATTGTTAAATATTTTAACTATTTTTATATATTATTATATTATTGTATATATTATTGTATATATTATTGTATTTATTTTATATATTATTTTAATCAATTTTTTATTATATTATAATATTTTTATTTAATTATTATATCAAGTTCTATAAAATATATTATTTATATAATATATATTATAATAAATAAAATGATTACAGCTTATATTTTAGATAATTGTCATTATAGTAATGAAGCTGAAAAATTATTAAATCAATATAAAATAAAATCAAATATAATTCGTGTTCCACAAGATGAAAAAATAAAAAATGAACTTAAAAAAAAACATAAAATGAATACATTTCCACAAATTTTTATTAATTATAATAAAACACAAAAAATACCAATTGGAGGATACTCTGAACTATCTAATTATATTTATGTAATAAATTCATTAAAAAGTCAAAATATAAATATTGATATATTATATTTATTAAATAATTTAATGTAAAATAATGAATAGTGTACCTTTTTACATTTCAGTTGCATACTTTTATATAATGTCAATAAAAAACGAAATATTCAAGGATTAGTAGAAAAGCATGGAGAATATGTATTGTTGTTCTTAACCGAAGAAAATAAGGAACAATTATTAAAAATTTATGATAAAATGCCTGATTTACATATTCTTACAAATATGATGGATAGAAAAAGGTTTGAAGTAATCAAAGAACAAATTAAAGATACTTCGTATAGATTTTCAAATGGAACACTTTTAAGTGGAAATTTTCCAAATGAAGTTGATACGATGTTGAGATATATTACTGGAAGCAATAAGGAACAAGATTACCCTAAAAAAGATTTATCTATATTTGGAAGAATAAAACGAATTGCTATATCGGCGTTTTAAATGTGCAAAGGTGTAAAAAAATTTAAAATAATAAAAAAAAAAGATGGTACAGATTATGAACGAGTTGGAGGTTATTTTAAATATTAAATTATAGATTTAACATAAAAATAATTAAAAACACATTACATTGATCTAAATAGATAAATTTTTCATGTCGAATGATAATTCATTTAGTTCAGAATTTATTAAATTATCATTATTAATTTTTTTAATAGTATTATTTATTGGATCATAAAAATTATAAATATAATTAATAAATGACCGTAAATGTTCACAATCATGAACATAATTTTCATTTTCTGTTTTTTGACAGTCACAACAAAAATAAAAGTTATTATAATTTAATCTAATTTGAATATTATGATATTTGTTTTTATCATAAAAAGTTACTATTATTGAATTATTATTATCAATTGGAATAATATTGATAAAGTCATCATCTAATATTGATTCATGATTATAAAAATTATTTCTAAATTTTTGTACTAAATAAGATATATGATAACAATTATCTTTATTACAAGTACATTTTATAGATAATTGGGAATTTAAAGATTTCATGTAAATAATATCATCTGAATTAAAATATTTATTTTTAAAAATAAATAATAAATTACTGTTCATTTTTATTGTGTATTTAGCGTATTCTATTTTTGTATTATTATATATAATAAATATAATAACATATATTAGTATTTTATATTATTTAAAATCAATTTTATTTTTTTTATTGACTATTTATATATTCTATTTCTTCATTTAATTCATTTATATAATCATTATTTTCCTTAATTTCATTATTTAAAGTATATGCTTGTTTAGGAGATATTTTTTTTTGCTCTTCATAAATTGGAATAATTTCATTACGATTACCAAAATCTACAAAAAAACGATTTGTTTTATTATCAGTGCAGTAACTACATTGATAGTCGTATTTACAACCATTTTTATTATTCATTCTTTTGCAAACACCACGTATACAGCCTAAAGGGCATTTTTTGATATAATTACTAACAAAAGATTTAGGATAAGGATAGTCATATTGTTTTAAATCTTTTTCTTTTACAATTAAATTAGATTTATCAATAATAAAATATATAAATATAAAAATTATAATCAAAATAATCATCGTAAATATTATTCCAATAATATTAGTATTAATTGAATTTTTTTGATTATTCATAATAATATTAATATATATAAAAATATTATAAATTATGATTAAAATATGATTAAAAATCTAAATAAGTTCTTTATTTTTTTCTATTATATTATCATTATCTTCTTTATTTAATTGATTATATAAATCTTTTTTTATTATTTTATTTGTTATACTTTTATTATCTGTTAAATTAATATGATTGTTATTTTTATTTAAATTATCTTTAGATACATTTAAATCATTTGTGAATATTTTATCATTATCATTAACTGATTGAATTGTTTCCTTATTAGAATCATTATTATTAGAATTATTATTATTAGAATCATTATTATTGTCATTAATAAATATATTTGTATCAAATAATAAGTTAAAATCATCTTTCATATGAATATTAATTTTATTATAACTAGAACATAATTTATATGGTGCACATGGTGTAATTAATGACAAATATATTTTAAAAAAATTTTTAAATGTTTTATTTTTACTTATTACATAAACACCATTTAAATATAATTTATTAAAATTAAATATTTTTTTATTAAATGCTGCAAGCTTTAATACATATTTCATTGAAATTTGAATATTTGCATTCAAATCACATATTAATAATATTTTTTGCTTTTTTTTTTTACAATTTAAAAGTAAATTTAAAAAATTAACTTTATATTCTTCAAAATTTTCATCATTTACTTCTTCTGTTAAACTAAAATGAACAATTGGCCAATAATTTATATTAAATTTAAAAACCATAATTTAATTTATATAAATAATTTTAAATTTATTTATATACGTAAAAATAAATTATTTATATTTCAAATAATACATTTATTATTTTATATATACTTAATTAGAATCTATATAATTATTATATTTACCAGGTTGATTTAACATACTAATTATAAATAATAACATATTTTCTTGTCCTCTAAAATTAAATAATGACCCATCATAATTTAAAAACTCAATATCTAAATAAAATAATTTTCCTAAAGGAGGGTTAAAATATTTTATTACACCATGCACTGGAGTTGTTGATTGATTAATAATTGAATCAGCTGTATAACTCAATGGAATAATAGTATAACAATTATTAGAAGCATTTACTGAATTTAATAATTTAGCTTCAGCAACTTTTAATATAACATATGGTTTCGTATTTAATTGGAAAATATTTGGACTTTCAATAACATAAATTGGATTAAATATATTTCCACTTAAAATAGTAGGATCTTGAGAATTATCCAATGTTTCAAAAATAATTGTATTAAAATTTTGTATTTCATATATTCTACATTTATATAATATTAATCCATCTGTTAATGTAAAATAATCACCTATAACAAATATTTTTTTAAAATCAACATCATTTTGGTCAATGTCCATTTTATATAAATTATAATCATTAATACTTAATTTTGATAAATTTGTAATTTCTCCTAAATTTACTTGAATATCATTTAAATTTATTTCAATGGAATGATATGTTTTATTTAAAAATCCAATTGTTGTATCAATATTATTAAAAGCACATGGTCTATTATTAATATTAATATAATTAATATTATAATTCATTCCAGGTGAAGAGCAGTTATTATTTTTTTCATAATTTAAATTATATCCAAATTTTACATCACATTGAATTCTTAATTTTAAATTAATTGGATTGCGACTAAAATTTAAATTAGAATTAAAATTACTAAATAGATTACCATATTTTCCATTTAATGTATCTAAAAGTAAATTATTTGTATATTGACCTTCGCTTATTTTAATACCAAATACATTATCACTTTCATCACTTATATAAAACATATTATTATTTTCAGAAATATTATAATATGTATTAGGAATTTGACCTAATGATAATTCAATAGATGTAATATCTCTTAAATCTTCTGTTACTTCTATACGATATTTACTAGAACTAGGATATTTTAAATAATCCCGATCACGACTATCAATAACTAAATGTTTTGTAATACTTCCATGAGTTTTATTACGGTCTGGTGGTTTAATAATTAATGGATTATAATCTGGTGAAGATTGTTGCATTCTTTGAGAAATGCTATTTGGAAAATCAGAAAAATTATTCATATTATTATATATAGTTTATATTTATTCTTATGTATTTAAATAAAATTCAAAATAATTTATTAATTTAAGCAATTTATTAATTTAAGCAATTTATTAATTTAAGCAATTTATTAATTTAAGCAATTTATTAA
>JGI10211J34971_10002550_pt1 | contig 14827 bp, 20 predicted proteins | sample Etolagsediment_FD_34971 | JGI IMG/M metagenome (IMG submission 34971) | reverse complement strand
GGCCAATTCCCTTCAAGGACGGCCTCGTACTGCTCTTGTAGTGTCCAGACTCCTGAATAATTTGGCATGGTTACATTCCTGTCCGCTCAAGCAAAATCCCAGCCGCATGTGTTGAGTTATTGCCGCTGGCTATGGAGGTCCAGCCTGTGGATGTACCCAACTGTACTGGTGACGAGTAAGTGATTGTATCGCCCAACCCTAGTTGTCCATCAAGATTATATCCCCATACCCATAATGTGCCATCAGACTTCAGGGCATACAGAGAGTTTTGACCGCAACCAACTGCTGTCCAAGAAGTTAACGCACCAATTTGAACAGGAGAGGATTTATCAATTGTATTATTTTGACCAAGCTGGCCGAGGTTGTTTCGTCCCCAAGCCCATATTGTTCCGTCGGTTTTGAGAGCAATTGCCCTATTATTACTGCCTTCAATAGCGGACCAGTCCGTCAAAGCACCAACTTGTATCGGCGAAGATTTGGCTGTAGATGTACCAATATTATTCCCCAGTCCTCCATAAAGCTCTCTTCCCCAAGCCCATAAAGTCCCATCTGTTTTTATTGCGTACCCGCTCTCATATCCTCCGGCAACAACAGCCCAATTAGTCAAGGCACCGACTTGAACCGGCGAAGAACGGTTTGTTCCTGTAAATAAGTTTTGACCAAGTTGCCCGTAGTTGTTCAACCCCCATGACCATAAAGTCCCATCTGTTTTAACAGCAAGAGAATATGATGCGCCTGCAGAAACATAAGCCCAATCGGTCAATGCGCCAACTTGTGTTGGAGAAGAATTGTGTTCTGAGTGGCCTCTATTCCCAAGACCGCCAAAATATGCCGCACCAAAAGACCACAGACTTCCATCAGTTTTAATCACTAAGTTGTGACCACCACCAATACCGAGATATTGCCAGTCAGTGTCTGAGCTAATTTGCACCGGAGATGACCTATGGATAACTGTACCGTCTCCTAAAGCACCCTCGTCATTGTTTCCCCAAGCCCATAACGTACCATCAGATTTAAGTGCTTTTGTACTTGCACCACCTAGTTCTACTGTAGAAAAAGTAGTTCCACCTGTTGAGCTTATTTGAATCGGGGAAGAATAAAAAACAACTGTGCCATCGCCCAAGCGACCATTTGCACCGTCACCCCAGATATATAGTTCTAACCCACCAATACCGGTCCAAGTGCCCTGCTTGATGCCCCGCAGTTGTCCGTCTAAGTTCCACTTTCCACTATAATTTGGCATTACTAAACCCCTATTGCACCGTAAACTGAAAATTTAGATGCTTCAATATCAGTCCAGCTAGTCAACGCTCCGATTTGAACCGGGGAGGATCGACGAACAGTTCCTCCAAGATCATTGTTTCCTTGGCCACTATCTAGGTTGCCCCATGCGTAAATCTCTCCAGTAGTTGTCAAAGCTACAAAATGGGTTTTACCAGCAGAAACTTTTGACCAATTAGTGTTTGAGCCAATTTGTACAGGAGACGAACGGTCCACTACAGAGTTGGTTCCAAGTTGCCCATCAGTCCCTCGACCGCAACTCCACAAAGTCCCGTCTGTCTTGATGGCGCACCACGCTTCCTCTGAACCTGAAACCTTGCTCCAATTGGTTAAAGCTCCAACTTGTACAGGAGAGGATCTTCTTATTGTTGTATTGTCTCCAATCATGCCGTTGTTGTTGTACCCCCAAGACCAAAAGGTACCATCGGTTTTAATGGCGGAACATGAATACTGTAATGTGCCCATGGTTGCCCAATCAGACTCCGCCCCGACTTGCACAGGAGACGATCTCCTTACGTTCGTGTTGTCTCCTAGTTGACCGTAGATGTTATATCCAAATCCGTATAACTCTCCAGTTGTGGTCAGTGCGATAGAGAAATACTCCCCTCCGCAAGCAACCCTAGACCAATTCGTATCAGATCCAACTTGTACCGGAGAAGATCTATCGTCTGTATTGCCTGTATTGATCCCAAGCTGGCCAAATAAGTTGTCGCCTATTGACCACAATGTACCGTCAGTTTTTGCCAATAAAAGATTTTTTCTCCCGGTAGAGCTATCGCTCCAAGTAGTCAATGCTCCGACTTGAGTTGGAGAAGACTTGGCTACGACATCGTTGTGGCCAAGCTCACCGTTGGCATTGTTTCCGCCCCAAGAATACAATGTTCCATCTGTTTTGATAGCGGTGACATACTCCGCTCCCTGCATATCATGGCCTATTGAACTCCAGTCCGTATCTGAGCCTATTTGCACTGGAGAAGATAATGAGGCTTGTGTGGTCTGACCAAGTTGCCCGTTGCTGTCTATACCCCAAGAATACAACTGCTGGCCACTCAACACAGATGTAGCGTTCCCATACCCACTGAACTGTCCTGCACCGTAGGTATTAAACGCCTGTACAGCGAAATTAGTTGTACCGCCCGCAGTCAAGGTAATATTAATTGGGGATGAGGTACCAGTACCAGATACAGAAGTACCGTCTGATTGTTTTGCAGAAGCAACATAGGAGGTAATCGCACCCCCGCCCGTGTCAGCCGGGGCAGTAAAAGAAACAGAAGCAGACAGAACACCGGCAGATACACTATCAACCGTGGGTGCATCGGGTGTCTGGAATGGGTCCGTGATCCCCGAGCCTTTGAATCCTGATGTTCCTGTCATTCCTTCATGTTCCTATGAGGTTGTTCCGAATGTGCCCATCGTAACGGTCCCCGCCGAAATACTTGTCCAACTTGTCTCTGAACCAATTTGTACGGGCGAGGATCTATTTACACTGAAAGGAGAGTTATTTCCAAGCTGTCCAGTGTTGTTGCTTCCCCATGACCACGCTGTTCCGTCAGTCTTTATTGCGGCACCGTGAGAAGAGCCTGCATCAGCCTGTGACCAGCTTGTTAGTGCCCCAATTTGTACAGGAGATGATCTATCTATGGTTTGATCAATGTTTAACCCAAGCCTTCCGCTAGAATTATTGCCCCATGACCACATTTCACCATCAGCGGTGATTCCTAAAGCCCATTCCGTGCCGGCAGAAATTTGAGCAAACGCTGGAGCTATAGCAGACGCTCCCGGAGTAAAGCTGTCTGTTTTGGTTCCGTCTCCGTGTTGCCCGTCATCATTTCTTCCCCAACCATATAATGTGCCGTCTGTTTTTATGCCGATGCTAAAATCATTTCCCGCAGAAGCCTGAAGCCAATCCGTATCAGAACCGATTTGTACCGGAGATGATCTTTTAGTTGCGGTACCGTCCCCAACCGCTCCATTGGTATCTCCTCCCCACGCCCATAACGTACCGTCAGTTTTAATTGCAAGGCAGTGATCGTTTCCGATTGATATATCTGACCAGTTAGTCAAAGCACCGACTTGTACTGGGGAGGATTTTGCTATTGTGTCATTGGTCCCTAACTCACCATTAGGACCAGCGCCCCATGCGTAGAGTTTTCCATCGGTATCAATCGCCAAAGAGCAATCACCACGAGATCCGACGACTTTTGCCCAATTAGTTTCAGATCCAATTTGAACCGGGGAAGATCTGCTTATGGTGGTCCCGTCCCCAGCTTGCCCTACATTGTTATTTGACCAAGACCAAAGAGTTCCATCTGTTTTAATTGCCAGCGTCCCTCCACTGTCAGTTGAAACCTGAGACCATGTTGTCAAAGAACCCACTTGAGTTGGAGAGCTTCTTGAAGTTCTGTCATTTACGCCTAGATTACCATTAGTATTAAAACCCCAAGCATACAACTCCTGACCACTAAACACTGAAGTCGAGTTACCAAACCCACTAAAAGCACCGGGTCCGAAGGCATTGCTGATTGCTTGAGCGGCGAATGTCGTTGTACCGCCTGCGGTGAGGGTAACAGTGGTTGTACCAGCGGCAGAGGCTGTGGCAGACACACCTGTGCCATCGCTCTGCTTGGCAGTGATTACATACGAGTCTACCGTGCCTGCGCCCGTGTCGGCTGGAGCAGAGAACGTGACATCAGCAGTTAATACACCTGCGCTGACAGAATCAATGGTTGGCGCATCTGGGGCGTTGAGCGGATCAAATCCACCAGAAATAATTCCACCGGGACCTTTAGCCATTTATGAGATCTCTTCGTAGCTCGCGATAACCTTCAGATCGCTGGCTGTACCTGCGGTCGCTCCAATAGAACGGTCTTCCTCAAGATACAATGAAGAGTTCTTGTCGATCACTACAAGGGATGCGTCAGCAGGGACAGAAACCGTTGAAACTATTTCGGTCGCGGTACCGCCAATGTTATCCTCGCTGTAGTAGCTGACAGTGATGTCTGCGGCGGACGTGCCGTCCACATTCGATACCACCAATGAATTGATCTTGAACACCTTGCCAGAAGCGGCGGCGTTGCTCACGATCTCTGTTGCGCTTGTTGTTGAGAGACTCACCACGGCAGTTTTGCCTGTGATCGTGGTGACGTTTACAATATTCGGAGCGGCCATTTAATAAATCCTCTTTAAAATCAATTGTTTATCCGAACACGATTGCCATTGCGATGGCTTTGCCAGTCGAAATACCTGCGTCCGAAAACGACAGATTTCCAGATGCGTCCGTCACAAGCGCCTGTCCACTGGATCCGTCTGCCGCAGGCAGGGTCAGTGTCAGGTTACTGCTGACAGTCGTTGGAGCGCGAAGCGCGACATACTCACCACCGGCCGAGTCTTCCAGTCGAATCTCGCCCTGTGCCTCCACGTTCAACTGTGTGAACACACCTGTGGTTGCACTGCTTGCACCAATGGTGGCACCGTCAATGGTTCCGCCGTTGATGTCTGTGGTGGTCAGGACTGAGCTCGCAAGTGTCACAACACCGGTTGAGTCGGCAATGCTACCCGCACTGGTGCCGTCCTTCGCCTTGATGTTGGTCACTTCCACGTTGGTGGTATCAACTGTTGTTGCCGCCACTGTGGTTGCGTCTAACGCTGTCACGTTCAGATCTTCGAAGACCTGTGTCACTGTCGCGCCTGCACCGGCTCCGTCAAACTTCAGAACAACGTCTTTGCCGTTGGCAATCTCGAAGTCATTCGATGCGTTGTACGTCCCTTGGAATACAATCAGTGCACGGCTTGCTGACAAGCTGTTTCGGATGATGACAATCTTTTCTGCGTCATTCGGTGTTAACTGCACGTAGGCTGTTGCACCGAGGTCTCCGCCGTCATCGAACTCAATAAATTTATTTCGGCCGCTGGATACAGCGCCGTCTGTAATCGCGAGTGAGTTTGGTGATCCAGAGCTCCCAGCCGCAGGCAGTGTCACTGTCTCGATGCCGTTGATCGCCTGATCAATAATGTCAAAGTTTGTGTTGGTTGTACCGCCCCAAGTTCCCGATTGTTCACCCGTGGTGATCTTTTCGATACCGAGGTTTGTGGTATATGTGCTGGCCATAATATTCCTCTACGCCGCGTTTATTTCGGTCCAATTGGGGTTCTGTACTGTTACTATTTTACCCCAAACAAGTGGTCTTGCGGTGGCCACAGAGGCCTCCGTTCCGGTGACAGACACGTTGGCGTCCGCTGTAATTGATTCGGTACCGCTTTGTACTTCGGCGCTGACCCCTGTCGGGAGCACCGTCACACCAAAGCTTTGCGTGGTTGTACCAACCTCGCCCTCTGCACTGACACCTGTCAGGGTGACATCTGCGTTTGCCTGCACCGTCACACCAGAGATCTGTGTGCTTGCGGCAAGGCCTTCCTCGACAATGACCGCAGTTCCTGTGGCTGTCACAGAACCCACAACGCCATCCGAGGCAACACCTGTCACCTGAATGTATTCTTCAAGAATCCGAACCGTGCCCACTTCCGTGGTAATGATGTCGTCCTGTAAGGCTTCACCAAACGGTCCGTCACCCCACGCGCCACGGCCCCATCCACCAAGTGCCACTGTGACATTCTTGGCGACACCGTCCGTGTCTACTTCGGCCGCGAGTCCAGTGACAAGCACATTGGTTCGAGCGTCCACTGTCGGTGTACCGACCACGCCCTCTGCCGCCAGACCCGTCACATTCTGTGTGATGTTTCCAATCGCTTCGACCGTCACATCACCAACAAGAGTGGAGGCAATGAGCCCCGTTAACTCAACGGGTGCCTCTTCGCCCCACGCACCGGATCCCCACGTCTGTCTACCCCATCCGGTGAGAGAAGCCATGGGTCACTCCTTATGGAGTAGCAAGACGGATAATGGCGTTCGAGGCGTCAGCCGCAGGGAAAACGATTGTAAAGTTTCCAGAGGTTGCAGTCTTGTCAGAACCGAAGTCCAACACAACCACAGACTTGTCAGACTTATCATCGTTGTAAATCAAAGCACCGCGAGCAGTCAGTGTCACGCTCGTGAATTCTTCATCGTTGAAGTCAACAAACGCTGTTGTGCCAGACGAAGTCGGCGCAACCGCTGTCAGAGCTTGACCACCTGCTGAGTAGTTCGTGCCTGTTGTTGTCACTTCGTTCGTGTCAGTCGGATCCGCCGCTGGGTTCGATGGCGCAGTGTACGCTGTCGTGGCCGCGCCGAGTGTGGCAGAGCTTGTGAACAAAGCCAGTTTAAATGTGTCTGTTGAAAAATCATGCACACCGTTCAAGAGGTCAACCTTGAACGAGGTGGTCATCGCTTGGGTAATTGCCATTACAGTTTCCTTATCACCTCGGCCATATCCTCATGGCCCTGTTGCTTACATAAATTATACAGGGTTGTCCTCTCGGACCGTTGCGCCGTTTTAATTGCGTTGATCAAAACAGATCGTATTTGGTCTCTGTATTCGACCGCTTGTTGCTGTATGACCGGGTCAAGATTTTTCCCGATATACAGTATTTTGTTGAGTGTCATGTCGGTGATTTCTTCGGGCGAGTAACCACGATTCTGTGTGGCAAAAACCTCTACCTGACCGACCATGGGTGTTGAAGATTGTGACATCATTGTACGCTTACCCTCGGCTCGCCGTTTCTGTAACTATCGCGTTTGTTTCGGCCGTCACCTAATTCTTTGAGTTGGATCATCGCTTCCTCGTACCGTGAGCCGTACAAGGCGATCAGATCTTGCTCACCTTTCATGAAGGTGTACGCCTCGATCAATGACCCGTACAACAAAGCAGTCTCTGCGTTGTCCCCGTACCAGCTCGTGCCTGCGTCCACAATGGACTGCGGGTCGTAGTAGTAGTGGAGCTGGATCGTGTAATCTGCGTCTGGTGTCGGCGCCAGAATGAAAGAGGTCTCATCGAACAATCCGTAATACTCAGGCTTGCCTGATGTTGTATTATCCGGATAGGCCTCTCGAATAAAATTCACATCCTTGTGGAGCAAGAACTCGTAGTTCCCATCGCCGTCAATGACAGCCATCGAGAACACCGCCAGATAATCATCTGGCACAGTCAGGAATCGAAACGAGGATGTCACTGTCCCTGTGACATTCTTTCTCAAGTCAGGGAGCATCACAGAGCGATTGATCCGTTCTTCGGCCTGACGCACAAATGTCGGGATCTGGTTCACGAAGGTAGTCTCTTCGTTCTCTGTGTAGTCCTTGATGGCCTGTACGAGTTCTGCGTAAGTCATATCAATCCTGATATAAGTTATCAAAGGTGACCGATGGGTCTGTGTAACTTGAGTGTCCTTCGGCCGAGTGTAAGTATTGGCTCGGCGCGAAGTCTGGTGCCCCCTCTCCAGTTCTCCAGAGAGCTGGGCTTGTTGCCCTCACTCTGTTGTTCGGGAGTGCAACGATGTTTCCTGCCCACGGTCCCTCAGTGAGGTACATGACGTGGGACTGTTTGTGTTGGTCTGGGGAGTCTGCGATTTCGTGCTCGGTGTAGTCCACAGTGAACATATACCGGCCTTCGTAAAACTCTCCGTCAATCTTTGCAATCCACGGGCTTGAACTAACGCGGTCCATAACCACCACCGAGTGGTGACGAGACTCACAGTCCCAAGGTTGCGCCAAATGGTCTTCCATTCGGTCTGGCCATTCATCCAAGGGGATGTCTGCAACGAGGGCTTGGATGGGCATTCTTGCCCACATGGCTCCTCCGTGGACATTGTCCTCTCCGGTGTGGTCAATTTCACATCCTGTGAAGACAACTTGGAAGCTGAGTGATCTGTCTGGGATCGTGTTAACAGCGAACGCAAGCGCGTGAATAAACTCTCCATGGTAATCCTGATGGTTTGCAGTGAACTCTTTACGCACCCAGCATTTGAAGCTGGGTACGTTTGAGATGAGATAAGACATTACATGCTCCGGCTAAAATTCTTTCCTCTTGTAGCCGCGCCTGTACCACGAGCTACGCCGCCTTTAGCATAACCCTTCGTCTTTTTCATTGCACCACCTTTCGCCATGGCCTTGGTCTTCTTGGTTGCACCACCTTTTGCCATGGCTTTAGTACCCTTCATCGCGCCACCGGCTTTCTTCTTCATAGTAGAAGATTTGGTCATTCCGCCCTTGGCCATCTTGCCCTTGCCGTCCGCCGCAAAGCTGGGAACCATCTTGCCTGTTTTCGGATCCTTCACCATTGGCATCTTGCCGCCTGCGGCCATCGCCTTGGTGCCCTTCATCGCTCCGCCTTTGGCGTAGCCCTTTGTCTTCTTCATCACTCACCTCAAGTCACCGTGATAGTTACGCTCCCAACGGAGCCTTCGATTTTCTGGATGGGATTCCCGACAGGATTCCAACCAAAAAGAGCGCGACTCGCCTGCTCGGCTTTATCCGGGCGCGGGTCGAACAATGATTGCGGGTCAAATATCTTCACTCGACCCAAGTAATTCTGTGGCTGGTCTGGATCGGCAACATCCTTGCCGACACGGAACCCAGTCCTTACGCCGTTTTTGTACTCGTACACCAGCTCGTCAAGCGGGTAGCGAAACCCTGTCTTGTCGCAGAAACCAAACGCATGACTTCCTTTGGTGTAAGCCGGCATGGTTAATCCTCGTAGTTCAGAACCAACTCTTCGCCCTGTTCAATGGCACGAAGGGTGAACACATTGTAAACCTTACAATCGTCCCAGTCATGGATTAACACAAGCTCACAGTTGGCTTCTTCGGCGTGGTTTAGAAACCCGCCGATTGGTGTGCGTATGTACCCATGGAACATAGGCACCTTGATATGTGTTGTGCCAAGGTCAGTCTCTGGATCTATTTCGGTCGTGGCAAAAATACCAAGCCCCTCGATTTCACTGCCACCAATGGTTATCTCATCTGGCAATGGCTTGTAGTAAAACGGGTTATAGATAGCGTCTTGCATCACTGACCCGCCAAGTAGAATGTGTCGAACGGGATGAAACGAATGGATGACGTATCTCGGTCTTCGCCTGCCGCCAACTCAAACTGGAACTCGTATTCCTGCTTCAACGCACCAACCCTGTCATTCACCTCAGGACGCTTCATGGCGATGTAATAAGCAAGCCCAGCCACAAGGCAAGGAACAAACCGAGGAGGAACGTCTGCCGTTCCTGACACTCCCGTTGAAATGCTTTCAATGCCACGCAGGCGGTAATACGCCAAAGTATAAGTGTCACGTGCATCCGGCACAGGCCAAAGCGTAACAGTTGTTTCCGTTGCCAAACGTCGAATGAACGCTTGTACGGGTCTACCGGTCGTGTTCTTGTTAGTCTGCTGAGAATACGTCGATACACTGATCCGCTCCACGTTCGTGTCTGTTTGGTTAGTACCCGTTCCAGTCCGCAAAGACATCTCAATCAAGTCAATGGTGTCTGCGGGTAACGTGTACGTTTCCGTGCCAGATGATAACGCGATTGTACCGGGCTCAATAGTCCAGAGGTTGAGTCCCCTGTTTTGCCATTCCAGTGTGAGAAGGTTCAGACTTCTTCGGGCGGTCTTCAAGTCGTAACCAGAGCGCATCTCCAATCCTGCACGCTCAAAGGCTTCCTCAAAGATCTCTGGTAGGTCTGGTGTTACGACAGCCATTATGCCCTTGTCCTTCCTCTCGTGGCCACTCCGTCACGCATACAGCGTCCTCCGGACTTGGCCCTACTTACCTTGGCCTTGGGTGTGTTTGCAACGAATTGCTTACCCTTGGATCCTGCTTGTTTTTTCTTTCGGGCGGTGGCCTTACGCTCAGACTTGGATAAGCTCTGTGCTTTCTTTCTTGGCAAACAACGGTCTGGATTCTTCTTGTTCTTCGAGGTGCCGCACTCACCGGCAATGTTCCCCTCAGAATCAATCCGTACCCAGTCTTCGTCTAGCCACTTCTTGAGCTCACCCATTACTTGCCCTTCCGCTTTCCGCCTTTAGACTTCTTGGCGTAGTTCGGGTCTTTGCAATACTTTGAAGCGGCAAGATTTGCGTATGCACTTGGATACTTGTCAAATGTCCGCTTGGCCCAAGCCTTTCCTTCTGGGCAGATCTTACCACCCTTTTTCATTTTGGTAACTCGACCGCCTGTCCCGTCATCAATATTTCGGGCGGCGCGGATAGTGTCCAGATCGCCAGCGTCTGTGCCGGTTGACATAAAGCCACATGTTCTACCCTTGGAGCGCATACGGTTCCCCGTTAACTGTTTGCCCATCTGTGCTCTACTGATTGCCATCACTTCTACCAAATAGCTCATTGACAAGAGCCTGTGCAGACTCTTCAGGCGTTGAAGTAAATGGATACCGCTCTCCGGCAGGAGTGAACCTCGGGAACCTTGAGCCAATCAGATTAGCAATACCTTGCTCGGCCTGTCTCTCTTCTGACATTGTACCAATTGGCTCGAGGTATTCGGGCTCATATAATGCGAACGGGTCAGTGTATTCACCAAACTCGTCAGACAAACGAATCGCTGACCGAATGTCTTCAGGGTCCGTGAGCCCCGATTCTTGTAGCCAATACTCAAGACCAACATCGCCAACCTCTCGACCAAGCTCATCTATGTATATTTGATTGAGTATCTCTTGATTGATGTCCTGCCCCGGAAACAGCTCAACAGGAGATGTCCTCATCCCTGCCGCTTGTCGCTCCTTTGTAAGGTCTTGAAATGATTGCTCTATTTCGGGCGACAACGTGTAGGAACCGAAATCTCTAGCGAAATTAAATGGACTGGTTATCTGTGGCTGTCTGTATTCAAAGTCACCAAGGTCTGTGTCAACCGTTATTGGGTCGCCAAAATCATACCCGTCAATTTCTTCAATTGGGTCAACTTCGAAGTCATCATCATCATCATCATCATCACCAGTGCCGTCACCAGTGCCGTCACCAGTACCGCCACCTTCGCCACCTGTACCGGTTCCATCTCCAGTACCTGTGCCTGTGCCAGTTCCTGTACCCGTACCTGCGCCTGTTCCTGTGCCGGCACCTTCTCCAGTGCCATCACCACCACCGACTCCGTCACCAGTGCCTTTATCGCCCATTCCGACAATGTCGTCACCGCCCTCACCAAGGACGCCAGACCCCTCGCCGCCGGGAAGGATTGGTCCCTCCTCTCCGGGCAAAATACTTACACCACCAGTTTCGTCACCGCCAATTGCGCCGCCGGGTCTGTCTTCACCCGTATCCTCTTCCGACTCGCCTTCTGTGCGGCCTTCCCCGGTCGCATCTGTTTCGGCTTCACCAACATCACCAGCATCTGTATCAATCACAGCACCAGTGTCAGGATTAATTTGAGCTGGGTCTAAATCCACCTCCACTTTAGGAAGATCTATGTCAATCCGGTCTTGGCCAGTAGCGGCAGTGCCTTCCTTGCCGCCGGGGTCAAAGCTGGCGCCGCCTCTTGCTCCGCCACCGCCGGCCTCACCTTCGCGACCACCACCGCCTTCAGATCCACCTTCAAGAGATTCAAGGAAGCGTTCTGAGGTGAATGAGACGCCCATAAGGTCTGCAATATTAACAGTTACACCTTCCGGTGATACAAGCTCATCATCTTCAAATCCAAGTGTATAACCTCCCTGAAGAAGAGACTCGATCTCTTGAGAGAGCGCATCATCTCGCTGGAGTGATCCGCCAATCGTGATGACAGTCTCTCCCGTCACTGGATCACGCCGAGTAAGTTCTGCAAACGCACTACGAAACTCGTCTGGAGCTGAAACTATCTCGCCTTGAGCGTTATATTGAACTTGATCTGCTCCGGGAAGTGAAGAAACATCCACTCCGAGCCCCACCGTATCTGTCACTTTAGCTGGAGTAGAGTCTCGATCAAAAGAATAAGGGCTACCACCTGTCATTACCTCTGCTCGATCAAGAGCATCGTCTAAGTCAAGACCTTGGTCTAAGGCATAATCAAGCGCTTGACTAAATGTAAACTCCGAAGAACGGTCATCGATTGTCTCAGGAGGCATGCCAAGATCTTCAATCTCTGCCCCTTCAATAATATCTCGGCCGCGCTGTAAATTCGCATAGTCCTGTTCAGAGATTGGTACTCTATCGGGGTCTCTTACATTTTCATCAAAATACTCAAGCTCACCATCGTCAACTCTTTGTCCAATGACAGTAGGGTCAACACCCTCGGGGACCAAATCGTTAATACTTGGNTCNACCTCNTANGTCGTGCGACCTGTTGTGCCAGTCGTTGTTGGAGTGGTTACTGAAATAGTTGGGTCATCTGCGTCAATGATTGCCTGATCAGTGAATTCAATTGGAATAGTTGGGTCATCTGCGTCATCAAATACCTCATCTTCTTCGAATGAACGCTCTGATTGAAGGTCAATGGTGACTTTATTGATGCGATCTTGTATCTCTGCCTCAGAAACGCCCTCCTCCCTTGCGGCCTCCGCTATGGCCCTCTCGGACGTGACAGGGGTTCCATCCGAACTCAAAACCGCTCGATTGCCACCCGGACCAGACCCAACAATAGTATCTCTGGAAACTCCGGCGTTTATTGCAATGGTGTCCCTGTTTCCCGGATCACTAGAGTTCGCATCAAACTCTGTTCCCTCTGGAGAGTTGTTAATAGCCTCCCTGATTTGATCGACCGTTAAGCCACTGTCGTTTTTCCAGTAGTCTGCACCTTCTGGATCAGGCAGTCTGCCAAGTTCATCAATATATATATTCTGAATTTCTTCGTCACTGATCGTCACGTTGCTGACGAATTGCCGTGATGAGTCCAAGCCACCACTGTGATCTGTGACATTGCCATCATCGTCCCGAGAGGTGTACCCAGAATGGCCATGAGTCTGAAAACTGTCTCCACGATCATAAGCCTCATCCATGGCGTCAAACTGCTCTGAGATCGCGTCAAGTTCTGCGTCCATATCGTCGCCACCGCTATCTCCGCCATCATCATCTCCGCCAAAGCAGAACAACAGGTCCTCCATTGGATCATCTTTAGGATGTAGCGCATTAAGTCTCATGAGTCACCATATGCATACAGTCTTCCAACGTGTTTTCTTCGCCGAAGAATTTTTGCTGAATACCTCGGTCCATATTTGTCGTGAATGAACCGTCTAAACCATTTAATCGCTTCACGGCAGTGCCCGTAAGGCGCCGCGAAGTCTATAAACCAAAGTTGCCCGTCTTCTCCCTCAAAGTCTTCTGGTTGGAGTTTACGGGTCCCTGTAATATATCCCTGTTCAGCCTCTGGGCTGAGAAACGCCCAAGTCGCGAATGCCACCGGCTTTCCGTCCTTGACGTATATTCGAGCCTTGTTGTTGTCTCGGGCTGGCTTGATTAACCTGTGGAACGCTTCCCGGCTGTAGTTTCGGTGATAATCGGAGTCTTTCATTATCTGCACGAGCTTGCGGTAGAACATTGTTAAAACGCTCCTTAACTTTCTCAACAGGCATGTCCATTGCGCGAGCAAAGCGCTCAACGCTAACACCAACTCGCATCATAACACGGGCGATCTGCTTGTCGGTTTTACCTCGGGCGAAGCGTCTAATCTGTTCGTCAGTGATTCCACCATTGGTTCGGCCGCCCTCTTGAAAGCGGCGAACATCCTGCATGTAATCATCGAGTGCTCTGAAATACCGTTCCATCACCACTTCTTACAGCTCCAATACCGTGCTGAGAACTTGTCTTTTGCCGTGTCGCAATTATGTCGGGCGCGGAAGTTTTTCCGGCGACCCGGATCGTCACGCTTGATCTCCATGTTGGGATCACCGAAACGAACCAGCTTCACATCACTGCCCTTCTTGGCAAGCACTGCGAACTTCTTGTTTTTTCCGGGCGTGCGCTTGGGCTTATTGTAACCCGAGAACGTTTCACCGCGATAGCTCACGCGACCTGATGGTGTTTTCTTTACGTTCTTTGTGGTAGCCATTATTCGTAAAACATGTCAGCTTCAAGAAGATTGGACATCAAAAAGTATACGCCCCGCTTCGCGATAAACCCGTCTCTTGGAACGGAAAAAGCGTTAGCAAAAGAGTCTCCAGCCGCAACACCTTTACACATTAGCCAACGCTTTGGTGTCACATTTGGGCCGGGCGTGTAAGCAACATAGTTGCAAGCGGGCGTACCCGTGATCGTGTCAGAGTTCAGCATTGTAACTGTAAACGTGCCTGAGCCGGTCACTGTGATAGGGTAGTTTCCTGATGTTGCAGTGCCGCCAGTCCCTACTGCAAAACAAATGCCTACAATGTCACCGGTAGATAGTCCGTGGTCAGCGTCCGTGACGGTTACTGTCGTTCCAGACTGGGCATAGGTTCCAGCCACAGGCGCTGTGTCCGTATCGTAAACTGTGAGCTTTCCTTCGCTGGCCGTGCCTACTATAGAAAACTCTTCCAGTCGATGCGGTCCAAGAACTGCAAATCCGCTTTCACGCTTACTGACCTGAAAGACTTGAGATAAATTCCCCACAAAATTTCTCCTTTAACAAGGGGGACTATTCGTCCCCCTCCTCATTTTTTTCAGCTTCCTGAAGCAGATAATTCAGCATGCCAATAGCACCATTGGCTTCATGAAACATCTGGATATATTTATC
>JGI10211J34971_10002547_pt1 | contig 14838 bp, 13 predicted proteins | sample Etolagsediment_FD_34971 | JGI IMG/M metagenome (IMG submission 34971) | reverse complement strand
GTGAGACCAGCTGCCTCCGTACCAAGAGAGGCGGAAATTTGGTCACCCGGGATTGCCCGAAGCATAAAGAATACAAATACGGCAACTCCGAAAAGCGTGGCTAGTGCGCCAGCAGTCTTTCTAATGACGCTACTTCTGAGAATTGCGGTCATTGTTCCCTCCCCCTCACCAAAAGGGGTGCTCAAAGAGCACCCCTTTCAGCTTGAGGTGTTACTACTTCAGGCCAGTGGTCCTAAGGTACTGCCAGGAACCGGTGGTCATTGGAACGAATCCAGTTACGGAGTCGCTGACTGCGGTGTAGGTGAGGCCGGTAAACATCCACACCCACACGGCGTTGTTCTCAAGCTCTGCAGCAATGTCTGCATAAATCTGCTTGCGAGCTGAGGGGTTGCCCTCACTCTTGCCAGAGGCAAACAGAGCGTCCATGGTTTCACTTGAGTAACCGGCAACTTTATTTAGGTTTCCAGTTGATGGGAAGTAACGGCCATACATGCCATCCGGGTCTGGACGACCACCATTGTTAGCGATTGCTGTCTCAAAGTCCGCTGCGATCCAACGGTCTATGTAGGTTCCACTCTCCAACACCTCAAGCTCCAAGGTGATGTTAGCTTCAGCCAGCTGAGCTGCCACTGCCTGTGCTATTTCAACCGAACCTGCGTAAAGATCTTGGGCAACGATTGCCCCAACGGTCAAGCCGCCGGCATATCCGGCCGCGGCCAGGTACTCAGCAGACTTAGCTAGGTCGCGTTCTGGGCAAGGGCGTGCGTTTGGATCAGATGCAAATGCTGGCGATGTAATCGGTCCGGTGACCTGGCCCTCACCAAGCAAAGCGGTGTCCAAAACAGCCTGTCGGTCAATCGCACAGGCAATCGCCAGGCGAACATTCGCGTCAGCCAGTGGGCCCTCAGTGGACCTCATCATTAAAGCGTGATAACTCAGCTGACCCGTGGTCTGAACAGTTACACCTCCGCCGATAGAGCGCGCGGTAATTGGGTCACCGAGCACCGCTAGCTGAACATTTCCGGCTGACATGGCCGCGGCAATGGCGGCCTCGTCTGGCAATACGCGGAACTCAAGGGTGTCCAACGGAGTTGGATCACCCCAGTAGTTCGGGTTTCTGGCAAGCAATACGTTCTGACCAGCGGTGCGGCTCTCGAGAATGAATGGTCCGGTACCGTTGGTTGCTGTGCTGAGTGACTCTTCATTGTCATCGGAAGAGACAATGGCGAGGTTAACCGAAGTGAGGTTNGCAAGCAGGCCCACGTCGGGGGTGGCGAGGTTCAACACCACGGTGTCGGTATCTGGGGTGTCAATTGAAACGACGACGCCCAGAGTTGCTCTTGCAACGGCAGCATTCTCTTCACGCTGGATAGCCTCGTAGCTGTACTTCACGTCGCCAGAGTCAAATTCGCTTCCGTCGGCGAACTTCACTCCGTCGCGCAAGTCAAAGGTGATGGACATGCCATCCGCTGAGACCTCCCATGACTCGGCCAAACCTGGAACAACATTTAGGTCTGCGTCGAATGCGGTGAGTGTGTCGTAAACATTCTCCAACATACGGAATGCCTGGAATTGTGTTGCCTTCCAGGGAAAGATGGTGTCTGGATCGATTGTGATGCCGACAACCATGTTGCCGCCAACAGTTGCCTCTGGCTGCTCGGTGGCAGTTGTTGTCTCTGTTGGGGTGGCGGTTGGCTCTTCGGTAGTTGCCGCACATCCAGCCAAAACCAATCCGGTGGCCGTAGCCAACGCAATGAGCTTCAGTGGACGGCTCAACCCGCTTATCTGAGTCATTTTGCCCTCTCTGTCTATTGTTTTCTCACCGAAAAACGGTAAGACTTTGTAGTTATGTAATGAAAATACACGGAAAAAGCTTTTGATGACAAAGTTTTACCTTTTCGTAATCAAATCGCGAGAAAATGTTGCTTCACAAATTAAGGCAAAATCGACAGGTTTCTCTTTGGTGCACTTATTTATTTCTCCCGAAGCATCAAGAGCTTGGCCAAAGTAATCGAGGGTTCGCTAACAAACAAAGGTGGAAACAGCATTGGATATACAAATCAATCGGTTCGTGTGGTGGGCGTCAGGTGTGGAGCTGACAGCTGCCATCGCTGATACCCTCGCCTTCTGGCTTGGGCGATACGCGCCTCTGAAATTAGCGATACCTGGCTAAGCCACCGCCCAAGGAACCGCTATTGGGATCCAACTCGCGTTATGGTTGCTCAACATCGGGAGATGCGCGACATGAAAACTCTGATTTCTAGCCTTAGTTTCCGTTTCTTATCATCTTGACCTCTGGGGCCTTCCAAACGTCAGATGTTCGACAGTCGTTGGTGATTTCAAAACCAAATTTCCTATATAGTCCGAGTGCGGCCTTATTGTCAGCAAACACCCAGAGACTGACCTCAGAGAACCCGCGAGCTTCCAAGTCATGCAGAGCTTCCAAGAGCAGCTTGCTGCCTATTCCCTGGCCTCCAAAGTTCGGCGAAATGTAGAGAGAAAAGAGGTGACCCATAGAAGATTTCTCATTTTCTGGACCAATGCGATAAAAACCCACCAACTGATCTTCCTCTAGAGCCAGGAAAGTTTGACGATCAGGGTTGCTGCCCAGGGCGTTGCTCCATAGCTGCAGAGAGTACTCCAGGTCTACAGTCCTCCGAACTTCTTCGTTCAATACACCGGCATAAGAGATTTTGAGACAGCTTAAGAACAGTGAAGCAATCTCAGGTGTGTCATTGGGGACAGCCTGCCTAATAAGCATGTGAAATCTCTTATCCTTCTACCGAAAACCGACTGCTACCCTAGAACATGGTTGAGTTTATTTGCTCGCATGCGGCGTTAGCCATGCGGAACATGAGCATGACCGCAACCGCCATGAGCATTCCGAATATCGAGTGCTTTGCCTCAAATATTTCAATTTCATATTTCATTCAAAAAATTTCGGTCGTTTTGACCCGAATTAATTTCGTCAATTCACGCTAGGCAGAAGTTTGCTCTCAGAATTACATTCTCGCACTCTGGGTTCACTGGAACCCTAATGATTTCAAATCCAGATGGTGACAAAGCAGGTGTGCTACTAACAAACCGGCTCTCTGTTGGAACTTTTCGAGAGGGAATTGCCGAAATCTACCGGGCTTTCTCCGGCTCGCTCTCATCCGAGGAAATTCAGTGAGGATAAGGGGTGAAATTCATTCCCTAAAGCTGTCAAAGCCCTTTGGCATCTCGCGGGGTCAGAAAACCACTGCCGATGTATTCAGAGTGGAAGTCGAAAAAGACGGTGTGGTCGGGAGAGGCGAGGGTGTCCCATACGCCCGCTATGGAGACACCGCGGAATTAGCACTCAAGCAAATCCAATCTCTTCCCGCAGTCTTTGACCGTGAATCGCTTGTTGATCTTTTGCCTCGCGGTAGCGCTCGCAATGCCATTGATTGTGCTTTATGGGACCTCGAAGCTAATACTCTGAGCACGTCGGTCGGTTCGATGCTCGGAATGGGAGAACAAGCCTCTCTAACAATGGGATACACAGTTTCGCTGGCATCGACGAAAGACATGATTGCAGACGCTGCAGAGCAAGCTCACTCGGCAATAATCAAAATAAAGCTCGGCTCCGAACATGATAGGGATGCGCTACTAGGCATCAGAAAGGCCGCACCAAACTCTCGCTTGATTGTGGATGTAAACGAAGGATGGGACTTAGCGACTTTGAAACAAATGCTCCCCGTACTTGAGGACACCGCTGTGGAGCTCTTGGAACAGCCATTGCCATCTGAATTAGATGGCCAACTGCAAAATGTAGCCAGCTCAGTACCTTTTTGCGCCGATGAAAGCAACTACCCCGGTCGTTCGGCAGAGGAGCTAGCCAAGAATTTTTCGGTCATAAATTTCAAGTTGGATAAGTCTGGTGGCCTAACATCTGCACTTCGCGAGATTGAGGCCGCTCGTGAGGCGGGCCTTGGCATCATGGTTGGTTGCATGGTCAGCAGCTCACTCGGAATTGCACCTGCCTTTATTGCAGCCCAAAACGCTGACTACTCAGATCTCGATGGTTTTCTCACGGTTGAGAGTGACGAATTGCCGAAAATGGTGGTGAAAGAAGGCATGTTGTCCATGCCGTTGGGACTCTGGGGGCTAAAAAGCTAAATCGCTGACAATCGTCAGATGAGGATGGTCCAGCAGTGCGGCAAGGGGGACATCTGGCCTCGGATTCTCAAAAATGGCTGATAGCGCTGCCCTCTTTCTCTCTCCCAAGGCGATTAGAATTAGCGCAGTGGCTGCTCGGATAGTCGCCAGACCCTGCGTGAAAGCGTGAGTGGGAACAAGGTCTGGGCTCTCGAAAAACCTTGAGTTGTCGCTTCTAGTCGCCGGGTGAAGCTCAACGAGCCTTGTCGTAGTGTCAAAATCAGAGCCAGGTTCGTTGAAGGCGATGTGGCCATTGCTTCCAAGGCCTAACAGCTGAACGCTGATTGGACCAAGTTCTGTGAGTCTCTGCTCAAACAGTTCCAAACCCGTTTCGCCTGAGTAATGCCCTGAGCCAGGAACATGGAGTGTTCCAGTCCATCCCAACCTCTCGACAAACTTGTCTCTCAGTTCGGTTGCGTAAGAGTTCTGGCTTCCAGGCTCCAGACCCTCGTATTCGTCAAGCGCAAAAGCATGTTTGGTTTTAGGCCGAAACCCCAGCTCTTTCAGTTTCAGGTAGATGCCGTCCATGGTTCCGCCGGTAGCAAGACCAATTGGTGCGTCTGGCCGAGCATCGGCTGCTTCAATGAACGTTTCGGCTGCTAGCTTGACGGCCTCATCGGCATCCTTGGCATTAATTACTCTCATGACACCGCCTCGAGCCAAACACTAAGTATTGAGCGGTAGTTTCTGTCTGTGGCACCACTCATGCCAATCTGACAGGGCTGGTTGTTGGAGACAAAAACTGCGTCCAGAGTTGCAACCTCCCGAGCCTCAAGACTTGTTGCATTTGCGGTGAGCTCGGGGATGAGCATGCCTCTGTCCCCTGCAAATCCACAGCAGCGCCAATCTGCGGGCACAATCACTTCATCGGAGATTGCCTCGGCTATGGCGGCCATGGCCCTGTTGGAACCGGTTTTCTCTCCGCTGCAGGTTGGGTGCAGCACCACGCGTGGAACTCTCGTCTTTACAGGAGTGCTAATCAGGTGCTGGGCAACAAACTGGCTCAATTCGATGACGCGAGTTGAGTCCTGCTCGAGCAGGGTCTGATGGCAGGAGGAGCCGTCGATGACGATGGTCTGGTGTTGCAGCTGAGAGAGGATCGAGCTGTTGCGGCCTTTTCTTGAGTTTGTGGCGGAGGTCAAGCCCTTGGAGCTGAATGGTGTGCCACAGCAAAAGCCTCTGGAAGACTGAGGAATCTCGAGTGGGTGTCCGAGCTGAGCGGTTAGCTCTAGGAATCTGTGCAGCTCCGGCTCTCCGAAAATCTCGTTCATGCAGGAGGGTAGGAACGCAACTTTGGATTCGAGGCTTCGCAGCGAAGCGCGGCTAAAACCATTGGAGCTGACGTCTTTAGTCCAGGTCGGGAAGAGGCCTTTGGGTAGCAGTCCGGCAATGGCCCTGGATACTAGGTTTGCGGTCCTAGGCAGCAGCTGGGCCGCCCGAAGGCCTGCTCTCGCTACCGTTGTGACCGACTCCCAATTAGACTCCGCCACCCTGGCTAGGAGAGCGGCCGGGCTGCCGTGGGATTCGGCTCTCAGTTCCTTTACGAAGGTGCCGGTGTTTATACCCACCGGACAGTTCACCGCGCACATCCCATCAACTGCACACGTCTGCTCGACTTGATACTTCAGCTGCTTCTCCAGCTGCTTTCGCTCTCTTGAGCCGAGCATCTCTTGCTCACGATGAGCAACTATTCGCTCTCTCGGGGTCAGGGTTAGGCCTGCAGAGGGGCAAGAAGATTCGCAGTAGCCGCACTCAACACAGGAGTCCACAATTTCAGAGACCTGGCTCACTGACTTCAGGTTCTCAAGATAGTCAGTGGTGCTTGAGGGGAAAATAACTCCAGGATTGAGAATGTTGTTTGGGTCAAACCCCCGCTTTATCTCCAAGAGAATCTCATAGAGTTCTGCTCCAAACTGCCTCTCAACAAAAGGTGCCATGGCTCGACCGGTGCCGTGTTCGGCCTTTAGGTTTCCCTCGAGGCCCAGAACTATTTCAACCATCCGATCAGTGAACCCTTGAAAGGTCTCAATGCTTTTCTGGTCGGAAAAGTCATCGGAGATCATGAAGTGAATGTTTCCGTCTCGGACGTGGCCAAAGATGACTGGTTTGCCGTAGCCAAAGCCTTCGCAAGCCTCACTTAGCAACCTGCAGGCCTCGGTTAGTTTCTCCGGAGGAACCGCAACGTCCTCTAATAACGCAGTGGTGCCTGCCGGCCTAGCCTTGGCGACAACCGCATAGAGACCCTTACGCATTGCCCAAAGTTCGTTTCGGAGTTGGCCTGTGGCCTGAGCAAAAACGATTGGCTTTGCAAATGCCTTTTTAAATCTGACCGACTTTGACGAAAGCTCCTCTTCGCTACCAGCCTCGAATTCAACCAAGACCGCAGCCGCGGTCTGAGTAACCATGTCGGCCAAGGGGTCTGGCAGCATGCCCTCGGCCTTGAGGGCTGCAAGGCTGGTCGCATCCATAAGCTCTATCGCTGCCGGACTCTGCTCAATGAGTCCCGGTATCGCGGCATTGGCAGCCTCAAGGTCATCAAATAGAAGCAGGTTGGCTGAGCGATAAGGCAAGGTTTCGACAGTTGCAAGCTCTACTTCCCCGAGAAAAGCCAGGGTCCCCTCGGCTCCAACCAGAAGCCGAAGCAGAATCTCTACTGGAGAGTCAAAGTCCAAAAAGGCATTTAGTGAATACCCCATGGTGTTCTTCAGGCGAAACAGGTGTCGAATCTTCTGCTGATGAGCTCGGTTTGACCTGATCTGATCGCGCTTGGTCTCCAAAAGCTTGTAGATGTCTGGCCTCAAGGCTCTCAGCTGTGAGTCTGCGTCGGCGGCTGATGTGTCAAGAATTTGGCCATCGGCAAAAGCGATCTTGGCTGAACGAATAGTTCGATAGCTGTTGAGCTCGGTGCCGCAGGTCATTCCACTCGAGTTATTGCTGACCGCTCCGCCAAGAGTGCTGGCAACCATGGATGCAGGGTCTGGGCCGACCTTCCGGCCCCTTCGAGAGAGGTGTCCATTGAGTCTTGCCAACGTCACGCCTGGCTGCGCCGTAATTGAGTCCTCGCCAATCGAGACAAGCGACTGAAACCCCGAGCGTGTATCTACCACCACACCGTGCCCAACGGTCTGACCACTAAGTGATGAGCCGCCCGATCGAAAGGTCACTGGATAACCATGTTGGTTTGCAAGGCCCAGGAGCCTTGCAACCGACTCTAGGTCTGTCGCCTTATGTGTTGCACCGGGCATGATACGGAAGTGCGAGGCATCTCTTGACCACACCAACCTGCGGGTTAGGGATTCGGTGTCATGTTGAGGCGCGAGACCCTCTGCCTCAAAGAGCTTGCTTATCTGGACCATCGGTTAGCTGCGCCCATCAAAGTGAGCCAGCCCCTGGCTAATCAGGAATCTCACTCGCTCGTTTTCAACACCTGCAGCTATTTGCACGGCACCGATGCCTGAGGGCGCTTTGAGTTCAGAAGCGTCAAAGTCATGATCTGCCAGCACACCTAAGAAGGACTCTCTTGCCTTATCACTTCCTAGGAGCACAGATCCGCCGTAGCCCACAGACTTCGTGCCGACTGCGCTGGCGCAGGCCACCGCAGACTCGGCTGCAACCACCCCAGCCTCTGTGAGTATTTCCACAGCAGCCTTATTACCCAAGTCTGAGAGTTCTGAGACTTTACGGCTCAGGCTCGCAACGTCAAATTCTGTTATCTCCTGCCGAGCAAAGCGCCTGGGCCACTCGGCTGCAGTCCCGATCTGCGCTTCGAGGGCATTCAAAAGATCAGAGTTGCCAGTGAGCTCGCTGTCTCGGACGGCCCCGCGCATGGCCTTTAGTCCGATCCAGTAGGCGGAACCAAAGTCACCGAGCGATGCTCCAAGTCCGTCAATGCGCTGGGCCTTGCCGTTAGCAATCCCAAAGGCTAGAGCTCCCGTGCCGATAACGACAGTTACCCCCTCGGACTGACCAAAATGGGCGTAGTGGGCTGTGACCATATCGGAGGTAATAACGGCCTCGGCTCCAAACAACTCTCTGATTTCGGCCGCTATTGCACCTGCTGAGACCCCGAGGGAAGAAAAGCCACTCATGCCAAGGCAAACCCTGGAAGCCGTCAATTGTGGATTCTCTTTACTCAAGCTGCGAAGAGCGTCTATCAGATCTTGCTCTCGATTTTTAGACGAATTTGGGGCGTCGATGACAGCGATTGCGGGGGATTTTGAGTCGCTGAAAACCCTCAGCCCAGAGGCCCCAACGTCTATCCCGAGAAAGTCCGTCACTTGGACATTCCTGCGGTTAGACCTGAGATGAGCTGCTTAGAAGCCACAACGAACAGAATAACCAGAGGAATGGTCGCAATAGTGAGTCCGGCAAAGAGGGTTGCCCAGTCTGTTTGGTACTCACCGAAGAATCTCGTTAGGCCCACAGGAAGTGTGTAGACGGCCCTGTCCCGCATCAACATAAGTGGGTAGAAGAAGTCGTTCCAGATTGGCACAAACCTGAACACAATTACCGTGGCAATTGCCGGCCTAACCAATGGCAGCAATATCGAGAAGAAGGTCCGGAAGTATCCCGCACCATCGATTCTGGCGGCCTCTTCAAGATCGATGGGCAACTGCCTAAAGAAAGCCGCCAGGATGAAGGAGCTGAAGGGAATGCTTAGGGCGGAGTAAACCAGGATCAGACCCCAGAGGTTGCTAATCAAGCCCAAGGCGTCAAAGAGATAAAAGATCGGCAGAATTGCGAGGAAGACTGGCAGCAACAGGCCCGATAGAAATAGCCCCTCCATTAAGGCGAAGATCTTCCTCTTACTTCTTGCAAAGACATACGCGGCAAGTAGCGAAACTGAGGTTCCGATGAAGACCGAGGTAATTGTCACGAACATCGAGTTGAAAAAATAGGTCTCGAATGACGCCGTAACCCAAGCCTTCTCATAGCTAGTGAAGTTGAAATTCTCTGGCATGGCTAGAGGCTCCCTTGCCATCTCCTTCATGGTTCTGAATGAGTTCAAAACCATGATCGACAGGGGAGAAAGTGAAACAAGGGCGTATAGCCAAAGCAGCGTGTGCTTTGGAATTGCCATTACATTGAGTCGTTTTCTCATTAGCCGTAAAGCCTCTTCTCGCCGCGACTCAGCGCGAGTCTGAGGGCTACTGCCACGCCAAAAATAAAGAGGAACAAAAGCATCGCCAAAGCGCTGGAGGTTCCGATGGATCCAACATCGCCTGACTCAAAGGCGGTCCTGTAAAACAGCAGCGCCATTACGTCCGTTGCTCCCGCAGGGCTTCCCGTCGAGCCACCAACGGCATAGGGAATGGGGAAGGCCTCCATGGCACCGATGAAGGTAAGAATTGAGACGGTTCCAAGTGCGGGAAGCAGCAAGGGGAAGGTTATCGAGCGGAACTTCTTGAAACCTGTGGCACCATCAATGTCCGCAGCCTCGGTTATCTCCTCTGGAATACCCCCCAAGGCAGCGCCATATAGAAGCATGGGGAAGCCAATCCACTGCCAGGCAGTAATAAAAACAATCGCCCAAATTGCAGTGGTTGGATCACCCAGCCAGGGAAGCGCAAGCTCCTCAAGTCCAACGGCCTTAAGGATTGCGTTTACTGGGCCGAAAAGCGGAGAGAGTAGCAGCGACCAGAGATAACCGACTACCAATGGGCTCACGAGGTAGGGCATCGCGAACATGGTCTGGAAAAGCCGCTTTAGCCGGCCAATCTTGTGAAGGGCCATAGCCAACAAAAGACCCACTGTGTTTTGGAAAACCATTGCTCCCGCAAAAAGCAGGAGGTTGTGGGAGAAAGCATTGGGCAGAGCCTCATCGAAAGGCTTTCTGGTGAAGACCGCCTCGTAGTTCTCAAGGCCAATGAAACTTCCCTGAAGGGTTCCCTTCCAGCTAAAGAAGGAGTAGCTGAGGGCGGTAGCTAAGGGATAGAGGATGAAGACCGAGAACAGCAGGAGCGCTGGTGCCACGAAGACAACACCAGTGAGGAAGGGCATCCTCGCATGGCTCTTCACTGACTTGGTCTTCATCCTCTATTTCCTTTTCAGCTACAAGCTAGGAGCTTATGAGCCTGGAGTGAACCAGGTTGCAACTCCCTCTTGTAGGTACTGCGCAACGTCCGCGGCTGATTTCTCGCCGAGGAACATGCCTTGGATTCCCTCACCAATCAGTGTGGAACCGGTTGGGTCTCCGTAGCGCATGTCAACAAGGTTGATGTACTGCGAAGGACCTGATGCAAACAGNTCGCCGATCTCCTTCATGACAGGGTCTGAGTAGGTCATTCCCTTGATGGCGGAGAACTGCTTGATCTCGTCAACAAATAGCTGGCCAAATTCTGCTGAAGCTAGCCAGTTGAGTAGGTTCAGCGAAGCCTCCTGGTTTGCAGTGTTGGCGTTGATAGCGAAGCTACCGTCAGCCCAACCTGCAGCAAGTGGCTTGTCTGAAACTGCTCCCGGTGGTGGTGGAACCAGGTAGACGCCTAGGTCCATGTCTGGTGCCTGAGTCTGGAAGTTACCAAGCTCGAATGAGCCACCTGGGAACTGAGCTGCGGTTCCAGAGATGAACTGCACCTGTGAGTCTGCGTAGCCGACACCAATGACGTCATCGACCATGTAGTTGGTCATCTGGTTCACTAGGTCGATTGATGCAACGTAGTCGGCGTCGGTGAAGTCAGTTGAACCTGCGAGAAGCTCGTCACGGAACTCAGGACCACCGAAGCGCGCAGCACCAACAATCTCGTGGAAGATTGGCAGCATCCAAGCGTCCTTCGCACCCAGAGCCATTGGGGTGTAGTCAGAGGCATTCAACGCATCGTTGACCGCTACGAACTCTTCCCACGTGGTTGGCTCGGTTAGGCCAAGCTCGTCAAAGATGCCCTTGTTGTAGAACACCTGCAGTACCTGAGTTGCAAATGGGACACCGTATAGGTTGCCGTCATTCTTACCGGTTGCAGCAGCCAACAGGCTCTGCTCAACAGCAGAGGTGTCGACTAGGCCGTCAACCTGTAGCAACTGTCCGGCCTCAATTAGCGGCTGAACGCCACCGTAGGCACGGACCATGGCTAGGTCTGGTCCATCGGAGCCCTCAAGACCTGTTGCCAGAATCTGGTTGTACTCGGTGTTTAGGAAGGCCTCAAACTCGACTGTCACGCCTGGGTTGGCTGCCTCATAGACGTCAAAGATGGTGTTGTACTTCTCGACGTCTTCGGTTCTCCATGACCAAATGGTCAGGGTTACTGGTTCTACTGGATCAGCCGTCGCACTTGATTGAGCTTGAGCGCTGGTCTCAGCGGGTTCTTGGGCAGCGGGAGCGCAACCGGTTAGCACCAGTGCTGCTACTCCTACTAATCCAAGAGCACTTAGTCTCTTTCGCAATTTGTCTCCTTATTGATTCATTGCTTTGCGGCTGGATCGGAACATCGTGGGTTAGCCAGGCCCACAAATCTATTCAGTTTTATTTGTTATTGACTCCAAAGCCCTGTGGACCACGTCTCCGGCCGCGCTTAGGTATGGGCGGGCGAAGTCGGGAGTTGTTTTTGAAATGCCACAAACCAAGGCAAGTTTTAGATCTCCCGAGCACTGCTCGAAAAGCTCCACCGCCTTCTCCTGCGACAATCCAGAACCTTCCATCAAGATGCGGATGCTTCTTGAGTGAAGTTTTTCGTTGGTCGCGACCATCGAAACCATGAGGTTCGAGTATGTGCGTCCAAGACCTACCATGACTGCCGTGGAGAAACCCGACAGTAAAACTTTTTGAAAAGTTCCCGCCTTCAGACGGGTAGAGCCGGTCAAAATTTCCGGGCCGGTGTCTCCCGCGATGACTATGTCTGCATACTGCGCGAGCGTTGGCTCGGGAACGCAGGCAATGATGGCGGTCTTTGCCCCGTTGGCCCGTGCCTTTTCTAGGGCTCCTCCGACATAGGGGGTTCTGCCTGAGGCAGCCAGCCCAATGGCCAGGTCTTTGGGTCCCAGGCCAGAGGCATCGCTTGCTCCCGCAGCAACATCGTCCTCGGCGTTCTCAACGGATGTCAGCAGTGCATCCACTCCACCTGCCATGTGTGCCTGGACAACTTCAGGAGGAGTGTGGAAAGTTGGGTAGAGCTCTGCTGCATCCTGGGTGGCGATGCGCCCGGAGGTGCCAGCGCCAAAGTAGTGCACCGATCCGCCGCTAGAAATGCAGTCAATGGCGACTCGAACTAGCTCGGCAGTTTTTGGGATTACCCTCTTTGCCTCGCTTACAGCAAAGCTGTCTTCATCATTTATCAGCTCGAGGATTTCTTCAGCTTGAAGTTCATGGAGCGCGGTCGAGAGACTGTTGCGCTGTTCCGTAGGAAGGAACATGCCTAGTGTGTGCTTCGTCGCACCCGCTGTCTGAGCCATGGAAGAAACTTATTGCATAAATTTCAGTGCAAAACGAATTTTTGTAAAAATTTATCAATTTGAAATACTTTTTCAGTTATCTTTTCTGGCACTATCGTTTTATTAGAGGGGTGACATGTTTGAGCTGAACCAAAGAATCAATGCCTACCGCAAAAACATGACCAGAACACAGCTGGCATTGGCTGACCACCTTCTATCAGACCTCAACTCCTCCGCAAACATGACCATCGGCGAACTCGCCGACTCCGCAAAGGTCTCAACCGCGACGATTACCCGTTTCTGCGAGGCGTTGGGCTATTCCGGTTACTCGGACCTGCGGTCCGCCATCGTGGTTGCACTCGATCGCCGCCGAATGGACAAGGAACAATTTGCAATCGGAGGCGGTGACATCACTGAGGACGACTCGCTTGATGACACTCTCTACAAAATATCCTTCCAAGAGGCTGAGGCAATCTCAGACACCGCGCGCAACATTGATAGAGCCACAATCGACAAGACCGCCCAGGCAATCATTGGCTGCAGACGTCTAGATATCTACGGTCTTGGTTCGAGCTATCTAGCGGCCATGGACCTGCAACAGAAGCTCCATCGAATCGGCCTCACCGCCTACTGTTGGTCGGATAATCACCTTGCCCTGACCTCCGCTGCGGTTTTAGGAAAAGACGATGTAGCGATCGCGATTTCTCACTCGGGCATCACCAGCGAAGTGTTTCAGATGCTTGAGACGGCAAAGAAGTCCGGAGCCAGGACTGTCGCGATAACAAATCACCCCGCGTCGCCAATTGGCCGGATTGCGGATTTGACCCTGATCACAAGCTCCAAGGAGTCCCGTTTCAGGTCGGGTGCTATGGCATCACGTATTGTGCAGCTTGCCGTAGTTGATTTTCTGTTTGTGAGGATTATGCAGACTCTCTACAAGACCGCCTCGGCTTCACTTGAGCGGACCTACGATGCGGTTCGAGACAACCGCCTCTCCTACAACCAAAAGGTATCGGACTAGAAACCGAAGGTTCTGACCAAATGCCCGTTGGGACCTATCAGCAGCAGGTCTGCAGTCTCGCCAGCCGAAATTGGCGCAATTTTGAGTCCATAGGCCGCTGCGGGATTCTCTACAGCGCAACGAACCGATTGCTCCAAAGAATTACCCCACAAGACATAGTTCTCAACCGCTTTGTTTAATGTCAGTGTTGAGCCGGCCAGCGATCCTGAGGCTGTGGTGGCGACTCCGTCTGCGACCGTAACTTCGAGAGTGCCGAGCATGTATTTACCGTCCGACTGAGCGGCGGCGGCCATTGAGTCTGAAACCAGAATCAACTTTTCCTGGGGCAGAATATTTGCCGCACTGGGCTTGACGTGATGACCGTCTGCTATCAGTTCGAGAAATGTGTTCGGAGCCTCAATTGCTGCGGGGATTGGTCCGGGGTCGCGATGGCCAATTGGCTGCATCGCGTTATAGGTGTGAGTGAGAACTCTGCGGCTTTGGCCAAAGAAATCCTTGGCCTGCTCGTAGTTTGCCTCGGTGTGACCAAGGCAAAGAGCAATTCCAGCCTCTGTAAGCAGGCTCAGCTGCGAATTAGTGAAGAGCTCAGCGGCGATTGTGATCGAGGCGATAGCCGACCCTCCGGTCTCGAGCTGGGCGGCTTTAACAATTTCGTTTAGTTCCGCATCAGTTGGCTTGCGCAAGGCCTCTTTGTCATGGGCGCCGCAACGAGCCTCGGCAATGTATGGGCCCTCCAGATGCAGTCCCAGAAAACCGGGGTCCTCCCCCATCAAGACCTTGGCCTCAGCAATTAGTTCGAGAATCCTGTTCTGTGGCAGTGAAACCAAGCTAAGAATCGAGCGAGCGATCCCATACTTTCTCTGGCTTTCGCGAATCGCCCTCATCGAGGCGATGCCATGTTCGACGGCGTGGCCCTCAAGCCCGTGCGTGTGGGTCTCAATAAAGGGTCTTGAGAGCAGGTGGCCGGAACCGTCTAGCGAGTCGTCGAATTCGAGATCGCGCCAAGATTCGCCGTGGCCAATCTCACGAATCTCACGGTCGAACAGAACCCAATTGTCATCTCCGGACCTGCCGGCAAATGACACTGAGTGAATGAGAATCACTTATGGCTCCTTAGAACAAGGCCAACAATACAGCGAGCCAAAAACGGGGGTGCCGAGGCACGATTGTCAGTGTTACTCTCATCTAGTGAAAAAGTCAGGGTGGATTGGCATCACGGCTGGAGCCTTGGCTCTGGTTCTTGGTGGTGCTTCATTGGCAGTTGGAAACTACGTCTA
>JGI10211J34971_10002546_pt1 | contig 14841 bp, 13 predicted proteins | sample Etolagsediment_FD_34971 | JGI IMG/M metagenome (IMG submission 34971) | reverse complement strand
GGCGACTGGGACCGACCACCGACAACGTACAGCTACGAGGCTACATCACTCACCGCAGACGACGGTGTACTTGTGTTCGTAGCCCAGATGCGCAAAGAACACGACAGCGACCCGAGCAGCTACGGAATAGCGCTCTACGACATCGACGACCCGGATGCGCCTGTATACCAGTCCGGTTTTATGATCTACGGGAATTACGGGAACCTGGGCCTTCCCGCTATTGAAGGGGACCGCCTGTTGATACCGGATGGAATGAATCAGGGCGTGCACATCTTCGACATCAGCGATCTTTCCACCCCGTCGCTGCAGCAGTTCGTCGCGACTCCCGGAGCATTCCCGTCCACGATTGTGCCGGTGGGCACGCGGTTTTTCGTCCCCAGCGACATGTCGTTCTCGGTTCTTGATGAAACACTTCCCGGTGGCGGCGAGTACATGATAGAAGAAGCCCAGCCGACGGGCGTGCCGGTACCATTCTCCGTTGCCATCTCCGGTGACCGTGTATACATCATCGGGGAGGACGGGTACCTGTATATTCTGAATCCGGGTACTGACGGGAGTGATCCGACCCTGGTTTCAGGGCCAACGGACCTCGATCTGGGCACTCCGAGTGTATTTCAACGAACAAACCTGTTTCCCTTCGGAAACCACCTTGCAATCACCAGAGCCGACCTCCTCAGCTCCGATTCTATCGGACTGATGCTGGTGGATGTGTCCGATCCGACGTCACCACAGGAGATTACCAGTATTCTGCCGGACAGCGGACCGTTAGGCGTCATACGGTGTGGCGACGTACTCTACGTATCCTGTTATGTGGGCGGGGTTATGGCCTACAGTATCGCCAACCCCGAATCACCGTCATTTATCGACTCTCTCGCTCTTCCCGGAACGCCCTATGGTCAGGCTCGGTCCGGCGACAGCCTGTTCTACAGTACCGCTTCCGGCCTGGCCGTCTCAGTGGATGTATCGGATCCCTACGAGTTTGAACTGCTCGACTCTGTATTGGTCATGAACGGCCAGGCATATTGTATCCTGGGTACGGAGGTGAACGATCGCCTCTATTTTGCGGAGTTTGGCGGCGGGCAGACGGGTGCCGGTATTGCCACGGTGAATGTGAAGACGCCGGAGGTGCTGAGCGATCTGAGCGATCTTGAACTGGGCATGTCCATTCCCCCGATCGACGGCGATACACTCCTTCCCGTAGCGCTCTTTCCCATCTCCGACGATCTGCTCATCGACGTGGTGTTCTATTACGATGGAGCGGGTGGATATCCTCCGCACGGGTACGGGCCGCATCTGATCTCAATTGCCGACCAGAACCGCCCAGGGTATGTGACCCACCTGGATATTCCCGCGACGGTTACCGGCGCTGACTGGTTCGGAAACTGGGGCTACTTCGCGGACCAGGGCACGGATACTCTGCCGGGCGGACTGACCTACGTGAACCTGGGAGAATAGGATACGCCCACCGGATTGCCTGTGTGCATATTGACTGCTTTTGACTGGTCAATTACACTGGTCAGTATGAAAGTGATCGCGGCAAGTGAATTCAAGGCGAAGTGCCTTGCCCTCATTGATGACGTGGGGACCCGCGGTGGGCGTGTCGTAATCAGTAAACGGGGCAAACCCGTAGCGGAACTGATCCGGTACACTGAGGTGGAATCAGGGTACTCTCAGGAGACTCTGCGCAATTCGGTATCCATTGTCGGAGAGATCGAATCGCCGGTGGTACCGATCGCAGACTGGAACCGTCCGGGATGAGGATTGCTCTCGATACGCACATCCTCGTGTACTGGTGCAGTGAACCGGACCGTCTCTCTCAGGCACAACAGCACGCGATACGGACTATCACCGAAGATACACCGGCGATCGTTGCGGATATCTCCCTCTGGGAAATCGCGATGCTGCAAACGGTCGGGCGGCTGAAGGTGAACTTCCCGCTGGTTCAGTGGCTCAATCGAGCCCTCGCGCCGCCACTCGTACGGGTTGCCGAAATCACACCTCCCATCGTCGAAGAAGTTGTAAANCTGCGGGACTGGGAAAACCGTGACCCTGCCGATCGCCTGATCGTTGCGACAGCCCGCGTGTACGGAGCTCGCCTCATCACCAACGACACGCGAATTCGCGATGCAGGCGTTGTGGAGACAATCTGACCGATTGATTGACGGATGCCGGACAGCGATACCGGAGCCGTGGCAAAATGGATGGTATACTCAAAGTAACGGAGGCGTCCAATGAAAAATCGTTCACAATCTTTTCTGGCTATTTTTGTGCTGATTCTTCTTTCCGTAGCCGTCACCGCATCACTTTCTGCTCAGCAGATACTCCCGGCAGGCACGGTCGTTTTTGCCGAGTGGAGTGAGAACAGCTGGTTCCACGGCAGAATCCAGGGTACCTGCGGCGAAGGGTACGATGTGCTTTATGACGACAACGATACGAAATGCTGTACTCCCGGGGAGATCATCGTGGACGTCGTTCCGGCACGCGACGACGTCGTACTCGGCGCAGCGGTACTGGCGCAGTGGGGAACGGGCCGCTTCTACCCCGGTGTCGTCTCTTCCGTGAACAAAGGCTCCTTCGATATCCGGTACGACGACGGTGACCGTGCTACGGTCACGCTGGAGCAGATACGGCTGCGCGGAAATCACGGAGCAGCCGGGCCGGGCGCAATCGCCGGTGCAATGACTGCACCGGCTGCAACCGCCGCTGCACGTGCCGCATCGACCGAGGCGCGCACCACGGTGAAACAGGAGATGGACCTCTGGCACGACGGCAGCAGCTGGGCAGAGATAACTCCTGACGGCCGGGTCTGGATAGACGGTTCGCGGATCGGAGAGATAACCCCGGACGGCGAAGTCTATTACGACGGCAGCTACGTGGGTGAAGTCGAGCGGAACGGGACGATCTGGGTAGACGGCAGCAGCGTCGGCGAAGTGGAGATGAACGGTCGCATCTGGCGCGACGGCTCCTCAATCGGAGAGATTGTCGCCAATGGTGACATCTGGCTGGACGGCTCCCGGTGGGGTGAGGTAGAACCCTTCGGGTGGGACTACAGCGAGATCCGCGTGGTCGCGGCGATCCTCGCCTTCTTTGCGCCGGACTTCGGGTTTCTGGAGTAGTCACCGCGCCGCGCGGTCAAGAGTCACCCCCCGGCGCATGGAGAAACGGACTCATTACGCGCAGTTCTCCGGTTTTCTGATCGCCCGTCATCAGGCCGTCGCGCCATAGGTGTTTCAGCCNCTCGTGCGCGCGCTGCTGCTTGTCGGGATCGGCGAGTTCGCGAGCGTAGACGGATATGTTCTTTATGACAAAATTTTCGTGTTACACGGATTCCGTGTCAAGCGAAGCGCCGCTTGTCTTTCCCCGTTCTCTATGCAAATTTGACCGATGCACGCTGTATCAACATTTTCGATTTGTGCGGTTGACCCGCGGACTCGCATTCTGGGCGCGGCGGTTGCCTCCCGCTATCTCGCCGTCGGGGCGCTGGTCCCCCACCTTGCGGTGGATGCCGGTGTAATCCTGACCCAGTCGATTGCAAATCCCCGCTTCGGCCCCGCCGGGCTTGGATTTCTTGCAGACGGAATGGCACCGGCATTGGTGATTGAACGGTTGCTGGAGAACGATGCAGAACGGGCGATCCGGCAGATCGGCGTATTGCGGTTCGACGGAAACAGTGCGACGTTTTCGGGTCCGGACTGCATTCCGGTAGTCGCCGACGCAACCGTACCCGGCGTAGTCGCGACAGGAAACACTCTGGCGTCGGAGGCTGTACCGGCCGCGATGGTTGCCGCGTATCAGGTCTCCCGGGATGCAGATGCCGCGAACACCGCAGCGGCCTCAAAGGACGCCGCGATTCGCATGGCAACAGCCCTGATCGCCGCGCTGCGGGCGGGAGAAGCGGCCGGTGGCGACAAACGGGGCAAACAGGCAGCAGCGGTGATCGTGAAAGGACCCGGTGCAGGGTACGGGGGAAACGGCGACACGGCAGTGGACCTCCGGGTAGACGATCACCGCGACCCCGTCAGCGAGCTCGCGCGCATCTTTGCGCTCTTTACGGAGTTGCGCTGATCAGAATACGATTGCCTGCCCCGTCCGGGATGACGCATAGGCAGCTTCGACGATCCGGACGTTTACTGTTCCCTCCGCGCCCCCCGGTATCGGCTGGCGTTCTTCCCGGATCGCAGCGATGAACTCGGCTATCTGGGCCGTATAGATATACTGATCACAGTGTTCGGTACGCGCGGTAACCGACGCCGGGGGCGTATCGACGGTGATATCGGCGTTTTCATCGTTACCCTCGGCTCCGGACTCGATCCTGGTTGGAAAGAGGCTCGCATAACCGGCGGTCCCGTACAGCCGGGCAGCCCCTTCGGGTCCGTCCATATGCGGCTGCCACCAGCCGCTTTCGATGAGGGATGTGACCCCGTTGTCCCATTCGACAACGGTAATCCCCGTATCATCCAGAGGACCTTTCCTCATATTGGACTCGATCCTCGCGTATACCCGAACCGGCTGCGGATCACCCAGCAGAAAGCGGGTCGTATCAATTGCGTGAATGCCCATATCCGCCATGGCGCCGCCCCAGGCGAGTTCGGGATCGGTGAACCACCCGGATGGGCCCCATCCGGTATGGACTCCGTATGCGGTGGTTCTGAATACACGCCCGATTCGCCCGTCCGCAACCGCCCGGCGGACGTAGCGCGCCTCCCGGTCAAACCGCCACATATGACCCACCATGAGGGATCGGCCCGTCTCTTTGGCGATTCTCGTCAGTTCCGTCACTTCCGCGGTAGAACAGGCCATCGGCTTTTCCAGAAAGACGTGCTTTCCCGCCCGCAGCGCCGCCAGGGCGTAACGGTGGTGATAGCGATTCGGCGTTGAGATGATTACCGCATCGATATCGGTGTCCTGAATAAGGGTATCAGAGTCCGCGTATCGGCGCTCAACGCCGTACTCATCGGCAAATGAATCCCGTTTGGCACGGCCGGGATTGGCTACGGCTACGAGAGAGACGTCGGTTTGTGCCTGCAGTCCGCGAGCGTGAACGTGTGCAATTGACCCGGTCCCGATACACCCGGCAGTTATCGTTTTCATCGTTCAAGTCCCGGAAGGAACGGCCGGTTTGCTTCCAGAAGCGCCGTCCATACATCCTCCAGCGCTGCTTCATCGGGACCCAGAGGATGAATCAGCATGGCGTGTTTCGCGTATCGTGAATCCTTCTCCACGTGCGCCCGGATCGTGAGGCGCTCGAACTGTTTTACGGTGTGAATCAGTCCGATTGCGACAGGACTCGCCGATCCCAGCGTATGCGGTACCGGGCCGGCAGCGGTTATGCGTGCGGGGATTTCAAGCACGTAGTCCCGGGGCAGGTTGTCCACAGCTGAGCCGTTGGGCGTATTGATGATGTGGGTGGTGCCGGCGTCGGTGAAAAGATCCCGAATCAGTTCCATGGCGACGGTGGAATACATGAAACCGCCGCGCTGCGAAAGCTCCTCCGGAATCTCGATCCGGCCGGGATCATCGTACAACGCGAGCAGCTCCGGTTCCAGCCGCTGAATCTGCTGAGCCCGGGTACCCTTCCCGTCCCGGTCCTCGATCTCCCGCTCGAGCATCCGTCGCGTGTTGTAGTAGTAGTCGAGGTACGGGTTTACCAGAAGACCCAGTTCTTCCAGAAACCCGGGACGGTATTCGATATCGGGGTTGTTCTTCATTTTGACCCGGAAGGAATCCCAGAAATCGGCGGTTCGATCAACGGTATTGTGGAGGACTTTTTCCACCCATGAGAGGTGGTTGAGTCCGTAGTATTTCAGGAAAATTTCGTTGCGTTCGCACTCCAGGAGTTCGGCCGCACGCATCAGAAACTCGATCGGTACGTTGCACAGACCGATGGAACGATGAAAGCCCAGAGTATTGTGCAGATACTCGGTATTCAACCCGGCGGGATTGGTAAAGTTGACAAGCCACGCCTCCGGAGAAACGCGGCGTATCGTTTCAACGATCCGGTCCAGAACGGGAAAGGTACGAAGGGCCTTCATCATACCGCCAATGCCCGTCGTTTCCTGGCCGATGAGTCCGAACTCCAGCGGTATCCGTTCATCACCGCCTCTGGCTTCCAGCCCTCCCACGCGGAACTGGTTGATTACCACCGTCGCGCCGCGAAGTCCCTCTTCGAGGTCGAAGGTCCGGGTGATTTTCAGCGGACTGTTCGCCGCCGCCGCCATCCGATCGGCAAATCGTCCGATTGTTTCCAGTTTCGCGGCGGATTCGGGAATATCGATCAGGGCGATTTCGGAAACGGCCAGATCCTTTCCAATCGTAAGAACACCCGAGATCAGTTCCGGGGTATACGTGCTTCCGCCACCGACGACGCTTATCTTCATCGCAAACCCTCCTCGGACTTCCGCGGTCTTGCGGATTTCTGTGCCCGGAATGTCTCCTTGACACGTGCAATCCGCGTTTCATCCAGCACAAGATTATCCCGTTCATACGCCAGATAGAGGGCCCCGACCACCGGCGGGGTCTCAGGAATCACGATTTCAGCGCTATAACGGGCGTGTACCGCCAGGCTGATCATGGTGAGAAAGGTTTTGTATCCCGCCGAATATACGGGGCCATCCAGGACAAGTCGGAAGGGTTTCCGATCCGGAAAAAGCCGGACGGCAAAACGATCGACGATCTTCAGAATCTCCGTCGTGAAATCCCAGAAGATGGAAAGAGCTCGACCGTCGCCCCGGGATGCCGCTTCCGAAAGGACTTTGATGACTCGGGGAACCACGTCGGCATCCCCGAAGCGGGTTATCAGATCCTGGGGTGAATCGATATCAAATTCCGAAACGAGGAGCTCCGGAATGATCGTCGGATAGTCTCTGCCGTCCAGAGAACGGACTGCAGCGGACGTCGTTGCCCGTGCAATCGATGATGCACCCATCCGGTCTCCCAGTTCCTCCGAAAGGCCGCCGATTCGTAGTACCGTCCCTGTATCGTCGACTGCATAATTCGTATTTCCCGTTCCGCATGTCACTACAATTCCCGGTAACATTTCCGTTCCGTTTTTCAACGCTACGAGTCCGTCATTGTCAAAATGGTACGGAATTGCGCCGAAGACCGATCCGAAAACCGTTTCCAGTACGCGGTAGTCGGTGATCGTATCGGCGCCCGCGGCTCCGACGAAGACGCCGCGCAATTCGAACCCCGCTCCCGCAACGAGAGCACGCGTATACCCGGCAGATACCCGCTTGATTGTCTCCTCGGTACCGACGTCATGATAATTNGTTCCCGGTCCGGTAAAATACGTCAGTACGTCACCAGAACCGGTTGCCGTTATATAGCCGGTTTTCGTATTGCCGATATCAATACCGATGTAGATCGACTGACCGGCGGCCGGGATCTCTCGACTCACGGAACCTCCCTGTTGCGACTTTGTGCAATCGTTATAATAATGTATGAGTAATAATCGGTCAAGTTGGTGTTGTTATTATGTTAATAGATATTGTAATGCTTGACAGAACAAGGGGCCACGCGTATCATGAAATGGCCAAGGAGGACAAAGGTGAAAAGATATCTTTCTGTCATTACGATGTTTCTCGTAACGGTCATGGTTTTTGCCGGTGGTTCGAAGGAAGCTGAAGGAGTCGCCCTGCGGGTCGGGTCGTCGTCTATCGGACCGGACAACATGACGGTATTCATGGATTCAGTTGCAGAATTCGAAGCGGCCAATCCCGGAGTGACGGTCGACTGGGACAGCTCCTCCGGAGACGACTACCAGTTTGCCGGGCTGCCGGCACTGCTGCAGAGCGATAACCCGCCGGACCTCTACTTCGAATGGGGCGGTAATCGGGTGAAAAACCATTACCTTGACGGCGAGGCAATGGAAATCTCCGATCTGGCCGATGAGTACCGATCGCTCTTCTCATCATCCGCCTGGAGCGGTTTTACCGTTGGCGACGAAGTATACGGTATGCCCCTTAACCAGGATATCACGATCCAGATGTGGTACAACGCGGCGATATTCGATGAACTTGGCCTCTCGGTACCGGAAACCTGGGACGACTTTCTTGACGTCTGCGAGGCAATCAAACAGTCCGGCCGAACCCCCATCGTGATGGGTAACGCCGACGCCTGGGTGGCGGGTAATTTTGCCGGTCTTCTGCTGTATCGTATGGCGGGGAACGAAAAAGCGGAAAGCATCATGGGTCTCGAAGCGGGATACAGTCTGGACGATCCCGATTTCGTTCGCGCTCTGCAACTCGCCTATGATTTGGGTAAATCGGGCTACGTGAACGCGGATATGAATACCCTCGGATACGAGGAGAGTTTCGTCCGTATCGTGGACGGCTCGGCGGCGATGTATCCTCTCGGGAGCTGGTATCCCAGCGAGATCGAGTATGTCGGTATCGATTTTGAGGATAGCGGACACGACTATTTCATGGTACCGGCAATCGCCGGCGGGAAGGGAGATCAGACGTCTATCCTGGGCCTGAATACCGGATACGTAATCAATGCGGAAACAAAGCATAAAGATCTCGTTTACGATCTGGTGCGTACCATGTACAGCAGGGCGTTTCAGGAACGGCACTCCCGGGAAGGCGGTGGTATGGTCGTATGGGACGGAGCGAACGCGGTTGACAGCCCCGTCGTAGCAAAGATGGTGGAAGACCTGAATACAGCCGGCTCCATTGTTGCGCCCCCCGACACGGGATACAATCTCGAAATGGCCTTTGCCCTCTACGAAGCAATTGCGCGGGTTTTCGAAAACCAGGTTACACCCGCTGAAGCGCTTGCGGAAGCGGAAGCGAAGATTGCATATCTTCGCCAGTAACGGACAAAGTACACGATCCCCCTGCGCAAAGCGGGGGGATACGTGAAACGACGATCGCGGCGTAACGCTCTGTTTGTACTCCCGGCAATGGTTCTCTACGGATCGATGATGATCTTTCCGATAGCGTTGTCGGTGATCTTCAGTTTTTCCGAGTGGCGCCGTTTCTCGTTCATCTCTTTTGGAACGCTTCAACACTACCAGCGCATTTTCAGCGATCCGGTCCTCATCAAAGCCTTCGGGAACAACCTCATCTATATTCTGGTGACAATCGTACTCGAAGGGTTTCTTGGCCTCATTCTCGCCGCGATCGCCCACCGGTTGCGCCGGTCAATGGCGTTCCGCGCAATCTTTTTTGCCCCGGTCATTCTACCGTCTATCGTCATCGGTACCCTCTGGCGCCAGATGTACGCAACCTCGGGTGGGCTGCTCAACGCGTTTCTGGATCTGTTTGGCATGGCGCCGGTGGTCTGGCTTGCTCCTCCCTACACGATGTTTTCCGTTTCCATGGTTTCCGGCTGGATCTTCGCCGGATACTTCATGACGATATTTTTTGCCTCAATGACGCGAATCCCCGATTCGATCATCGAATCGGCGCGGATTGACGGAGCCGGCGAGCTGCGGCTCTTTTTCCAGATCGAGATTCCGCTGATCAAGAACATGATCGTACTGGTGGCTCTTATCATCATCACCGGAGGCTTCAAGGGGTTTGACCTCTTTCAGATCCTCCTCCGCCGGGACCCCCTTCAGTCCGGGATCGTCCTGCCAACGTATCTGATACGAACGTTCTTCGAAAACACCAACATCGGGTACGGTTCGGCGCTGTCGATGCTTCTCACTGCCCTCGTCCTCGGTATCGTAGGGGTCATGTCGTATATCAACAAACACGTAGTCGGGCAAGTCGATGAATACTGAACGGATCCTTCAACGAACGGGACGGATGTTTGCCCGGGCTATCATGTTCGCCGTGCTTCTCGTGTATCTGATTCCGGTACTGTGGATGTACAGCTCCAGCATGCGTTCCAACGGCGAAATCCTTCTGGATCCTCTGGGATTTCCAAAGTCATTCATGCTGGACAACTTCGTTACCGCATGGGAAATGGCGGAACTGGGACGGCACTTTCTGATCTCAATCGCCATCACCTCGGTATCGATGTCGCTCGTGGTTGTGGTCGCGACGCTGGCGGCGTACGGATTCAGTCGACTCGATTTTCCGGGACGACAGTGGCTTTTTGCGTTTTTCCTGATTGGTCTGATACTTCCGGTTCAGAGTTTCCTTGTGGGAATGTTCATCATGTTCCGGTCCTTTGGTCTTTTGAATACCATGTGGTCGGTCATATTGCCCACGGCGGCCGTATCGACGCCGCTGGCGATTCTCCTGGCCAAAAACTATTTCGACTCCCTTCCTCACAGCCTCGAAGAGAGCGCATACCTTGAGGGTGCCGGCACCCTCGCGATCTTCCGGCTCATCATCCTGCCCCTGGCGACACCGATTGTAGTTACCATCATCACGTTCACGGTAATTGGCGTCTGGAACGAGTTCATGATTCCCTTCGTCATGGTGCAGACCGCATCCAAGCGGCCCCTTACTACGAGCCTGTACGTCTTTTCCACGAAGCATTCGGCAAACTACGCCCTGAAACTGGCCGCACTCGCGATGATCGCGACGCCGATGTTTCTGGTCTACCTTATTTTTCAGGGCCAGATCCAGAAGGGGATAACCGCCGGTGCCATCAAAAGCTGACGGTAGAAGCCGGGCATAGTACATCGTGCGTACGCGACTTGCCTCCGTCTGGGCGTTCTACTGGTTCTACTACGGAGCCTCAGCAGTCGTCGTACCGTTTCTGGCACTGTATCTCTCCCGGAACGGTCTATCGCCGACCGGGATCGGTATCACAATGGCAGTTCAAAGTCTTGCCGCAATCATTGCTGCACCCCTTCTGGGTGGAATGGACGATCGCAACGACGCCGACAAGAAGCTTCTGACACGCCTCCTGATCATACTGTCGGGGATCGGCGTGATCCTGGTATTTCATCCGCCCCTGTACGCAATTCTGATACTCACGGGCGTTTTTGCCGTCGCCGACGCCGGAGCTGCGCCGCTTGCGGACAAACTGGCGCTGTCGGTAATCAGGGAAACCGGTACGGGAAGCTACGGCGGCACGCGGGTCTTCGGCTCTCTCGGATGGATCTGCATGGCGCCTCTGGCAGGCTTTCTGGTGGATAAATTCACGATCGATNCTCTTTTCACGGGGTTCGTCGTACTGGTGCTGCCGGCGGCGTACCTGGCCGGCTCGGCCGGTAAATCAGTAACCGGTAAACCCGTTTCAAGCGGGGCGGGAATGACCGTCTGCGGCTCGCCGGGCTCGGTTCTGAGGCACCGGCAGCTCCTTCGCTCGATAGCGCCCGCTATCGTTGCGCTGTTGCTTCACCAGTTTTTTGCCCGTTCGCTCTTTCGTTTTGAGCCGCTCTACCTCGAATCTCTCGGCGTTTCCACGGCGATCATCGGTATTACGGTATCGATTCCGGCTCTGGTGGAGCTGGGAGGAATGCCGTTGGCCGGACTCCTGGAATCGCGGGTCGGTCCGTGGCGGGTCGTGCGAATCGGTATCACACTTTTTGCGGTCCGGATGGCACTGGTACGGCTATGGCCCACGGTACCGATGATTATCGTTTCAAAAATTCTTGACGGTTTCGAATTTGCCTTTGTTCTGGTGGGAACGGTAGGGCTGATCACCGCGGAAAGCAAAGGCGAGCCGCCGGCGACGCTGCTCGCGCTGGTGACCGTGTCCCTCCAACAGGCGGTACAACTCATCTCGCTTCCGGTTTCGGGAATCGTTTTCGAGCGGTTCGGGGGAGTACATCTCTACACTCTGGCAGGATTGAGCAGTACCACTGCCATTATGGTACTGCTCCGGAGAACCGGACCGAAACAATAGCGACTACGCAATTATCCGCGCAGTTCGTCGGCGTTGTCCTGAATCTTTTCGATCGCCCCCGCGAAATCGGACAGCTCCCGGTCGCCGCCCATAAGAAAGCGATGGTGGGTCGTCACCGACTCGGTGGAAAACGCCCTGGTGCACACCGGCAACTCGAAACGGGAGGGGTCAATGGCGCGCTGATACTCGTCGCTGATCCGGTAGCGCTTTTTGGTCAGGGGTCGGTAGAGCGAGCAGTTATTGAGCGGTTCGTAACAGCGATCAAACTCAAGCCGTAATTCGCTGCTCAACGCCGTCCGGAACTTTTCGGCACTGATGCCGCCGCCGGCAAAGCGCTTTTCGTCGTACCGGAAGGCGTAATTGAAGTACGCGCGCCTCGTCTGGCGCGGATCGACCTTCATTGGCTCAAGACCCGGGATCTCTTCGAGAATTGCATCCATCGCGCGGCCGTTGCGGGCTCGAAGTTCATTCTGTTCGTCAAATCGCGTCAATCCTGCAAGGACTACCGCGGCCTGGAATTCGGTGATGCGATAGTTTCCGGACTGAATCACGTCGCCTTCCGAAAAGTACGTTCCGCCGCCTTTGCCTTCATCCGCATCCTCATGCTCGGGGCGGCGCCCGCAGTTACGCAGCGCGTCCATGCGGTACCAGAGGTCGTGGTCACTGGTGGTAAGCAGCCCCCCCTCGCCACCGGTAAGAACCTTCGAAAGCTGTAAACTGAAACTGCCGATCGTTCCGATGTTTCCGGCCCGTTTTCCCCGCCACTCGGCACCGTGCTGGTGGGCGGAATCCTCGATGATCGGAAGTCCGTGCCGGGCCGCAATCTCCAGAAGGCGGTCCATATCGGGCATATTCCCGTAGAGGTGAACGGCAATAATCGCCTTTGTCCGGGGAGTAATCGCCGCTTCCACCGCATCGGGGTCCAGACACCAGGTATCTTTTTCCACATCGACCAGAATGGGTACGGCGTTGACGTCCACCACTACTGCCGCCGTTGCCTGCCAGGTAAGCCCGGGCAAAATAACTTCATCCCCAAAGCCGATATCCAGAGCTTCCAGAGCGAGTTGCAGCGAAACCGTACCGTTTGCCACCGCCAGAGCGTGTTTGACACCCGTGTAGTTCCGCCATTCATCAAGCAGGCGTCGCTCAAAGGGGCCATTGTACGACCAGACCCCGCTATCAAGAACGGAGATCAGGTTTTTCCGATCCAGTTCCGACCAGACCGGCCACGCGGGCCACGAAGCATCGGGTGAACGAAGGGGCGTACCGCCCGTAAGTGCCAGTTTCATCTATTCCTCCTGTTTCCGGTTGGCATGGTCGATTCGAAAATCCGCGGCCATTGAGAGCAACTCCGGGAAAATATGGAGCTGACCGGTTTCGACTACGAGCAACGCTTCGGCGTATTCGGTATCCAGACGCCTGCCGTAGTACGCGCCCCGCTGCGTGTCATACTCCAACAGCTGCCGGTACTCCCGTTCATCCCACTGGGAGGAATGCTCCGCCAGAGCGAGGTGCTTTGCGTTCATCCACCGTCCCGCGTCCAAAAACGTATTGGGGTTTTCGGTAAAAAAGAACCCTACAGCCGGAAGGGTGTACGCGGGATCAGGATCGATACCGCTCTTCCGGGCTTCATTGGTACCAACGGCTACGAACCCGTGCAGGAGTGCAGCTTCAGCCGCGGCAAAACCCGTTTTCCGATGGTCGCCGTGGGCTTCATACCGCATCCACGGATCAACGGTGAGGAGAATATCCGGCTGAACCCGGCGGATCACTCCGACAATGCGGTTCCGTGCTTCGTACGCGGACCAGTCTCCCGCATCGGGGAACCCCAATTCCAGAACCTCGGCAACTCCAAGGAGAGCGGCGGCCCGACGCTGTTCCTCCCTTCGGATTTTTACCCGCTGTTCGTAGGGCAAACGTCCCTGGTCACCGGAAAGCCCCGCGGCGTCGTCGGTTACTGAAAGATAGGTCACCCGTGCGCCACCTTCAGCAAGACGTGCGACGGTTGCCCCGAGAGCAATATCGGTATCGTCCGGATGGGGTTGTACGCACAACACCCGCCGATACTCGGCCAGACTGGTTGCGGGCAGGTCAAACATGGTGCCCTATCGTACGTCGGTGCCGGACTAATGTCAATAATTAAAATAATTGTGTAAATAAGTTATTTGCCGATGGGCCGATGGTCAGTCCGGCATTTCAACCGACGCTGTCCACCGGGCGGCCTGAAGGAGCCACAGTCCCGGCTGATCCCGGAGCTGGTCCGTCGGAGCCTGTTCGATAACAACATCATCCATGAGGTGGGGTTCAGCGCATTCGATCAGACGGCTCGAGACATCAGCCGCGAATCCGGTACCGAAGCCGCAATAAAGGCCGACCAGGACGATCCGGTCAGGGTCAAAAACGCTGTCCAGAATATACAGAGCCTGGGAAAACGCATCCACAATCCGACCGTACGCGCCCGAGAGGCGGGAGTCGTTTGCCCGGATGAGGGTCCGCAGCGAGTGGAAATCCGGGGCGTTCCCGAAGGCCCCGGATCGAAGGAGAAAGTCCGATACGGCCCACGGATCGACGACCTCACCGAACGTGCTGCACGACTCACCATCACGAACCGGAATCATGTGTATCTCGCCGGCATGGCCGGTGGCGCCGTAGTGAATGGTACCGTCGATAACGATTGTCGATCCGATACCATCGGCGGTGACTCCCACGTAGAGGGTCGTACCGCTCCGGGACGGGGCGGAGTCGCGGGACTGAAGGTCAACGATTGCCGCCGCGTTCACGTCGGATTCGACGATAACCGTTCCGTCAAAATGCTTTGCCACGGCGCGTCGGATGTTCAGGTCCGCGATGCGGTCCCGGGACGGTTTCACGATCGTATCCGTCGCCTCCTTGTAATGACCCGGTACGGAGACACCGATTGAAACGAGTCGTTCATGATGAGGCGCGAAGGTGGAGGCTTTTTTCAGGACGACTGCAACAACGTCGGAAAAAAGTTCGTTGATCGAAGTGTCGGGATTATCGGTTTCCGTTCCCTCCGCCTGTACATCCCCGAACAGATCCCGAATCGTCCACAGAAAACCGTAGGAAGTA
>JGI10211J34971_10002543_pt1 | contig 14846 bp, 28 predicted proteins | sample Etolagsediment_FD_34971 | JGI IMG/M metagenome (IMG submission 34971) | reverse complement strand
TAAAGATAAAAGAAGATACATTATATATACTAGATAAATGAAAGTTTATAGAATATGATTGAAGATGGGATAGAAAAAGGTTTTAAATTTTAAATAAGAGAAGATGGTAATAAGCACTTGTGATAATTGTAAAGAAACCTACGAATATGAACTACCTATATGTCCTTGATGTCAAAATGAAAGCTTTGATATAGAAGAACTGTCAGACTGTTGTTGAGCTAGTTTGATATGAGAGATAGGACTATGCTCTGATTGTAAAGAGCCTTGTAATTAATTTATTAAATAAGTAAAAGAATATGAAACTAATAAATTGAGAATGTTTAGAAGAAATGGATAAAGAACAATTGTATGAAAATATAATGAAATTAATTACAATAGTAGAACAAAAACAAAAAACTATTGATGATTATGAAGAATTAAATAGTCAATTATTTAGAGAAAATTTAGCACTTAAAAAAAGTTAGTATGATAGATATTATAGAAGAATTGCAAGAAAAAATAATGGCAATAAATAATGATAGAGATGCAAGAGAGCAACAATATTATAGAGACAAAATAAGATTATCTTCTGAGTACACAACAATGGATTCTGCATTATTATCACAAAGAGTATATTTAAAAGATTTATTAAAGAAGATACAAGATAGTATGGTGGAAAAAAATACTTAATATTTAAAGTAAAACAATATGTGAGATATAGCAAAAATAGAGATAAATATAAACACAAAATTATACAAAGATTTTTTAGTTTGATTATGAGTATTAAGTATTTATATATCAAAAACACCACAAGATAGATTTATAAATTTTAAAATAAAATAATTATGGAAATATTAGTACACTGAGAAGCATTAGAAAGCATGAAAACTATACTAAATGATAGTGTAAAATTTATTTTTGCAGACTTACCTTATTCAGATAGTAAAATAAAAAGAATTACTGCAAATAGTTGGGATGTATGAATTGATTTAGAGGAGTTTTTTGTTCAAGCAAATAGAATACTAACTGATGACTGAATAATATGTTTTACAGCAACAAATCCTTTTAGTTCTATATTATTATATAAAAGTATAGAATTACAAAATAAATATAGATGGGATTTAAAATATAAATACGAGTGGATTTGGCAAAAAGATAATTTTACGAACTTTACTAGCATCAAAAGACAGCCTTGAAGGTGTCACGAACACATCTTAGTTTTTTCAAAAAAAGCAACAACTTATGCTTGAAAAAATGCAACAGAAAAAGATTATATGACATATTATCCTCAAAAAACAAAAGGAGAACCATACTCTTGTATGAGTTGAAAATGAACTTCAAATTTAGCATATTCTAAAGATAGTTTATCTATATGGACTGAAAATAATTGAGAAAGAGAACCTTTAACTATACAAAAATTTAATAGAGATAAAAGTCCGAAATGAAAAAATCACCCTACACAGAAGCCAGTCGAGTTATGTAAGTATTTATTGAAAACATATACTAATAAATGAGATTATTGTGCTGATTTTACAATGTGAAATTGAAGTTTTTGAGTCGCTTGTAAAAACTTAAATAGAGATTTTATTTGAATAGAACTAGATGAAAATTATTTTAACATAGCTAAAGATAGAATAAATAACACTTAACCAAATAACCCATGCCAACCCTACTAATATGAGAATTACCTGACTGAACAATAGAAGTCGCTACGCACAACTTCCTCCAACCACCTACTAAACATAAGCTAGTACAAGTGACTGAAGAAGAGAAGATGGAAATATTAAAAGAAAAGCCTTTAAAAGAAGTGGAAGATTGGGCNAGAGAACAACTTAATTTAATAATGAAATAATATAAGAGATATGTCAGAAAAAAACAGTATAATCTGGTTTAACCCAGTAACTAAAAAAATAGATGANTCAGAACTATGTCGCCACTGGTGTGAACATAAAGAAAGAGTGCTAGATAAAATGCAGGATATATTAGCTAATCCAGACTACGACCCCGAATGTGAAGACTGATGTACACTATCTATACCTTGTGAAAAAGACAATAGGGACAGATGTTACATAGAAGTTAAGAAAAAGAATAATATTTAACCAAATAACAAATGCCAAAACTACAAAACTTATGAATGCAATTTGAATATCTAGAAGAAGAGCTAGAAAACTGAGCTGATTCTTACAAAACACTACACGAGATGTGTGAAATACTAAACGAACTAACTCACGAAGTAAGTGAGAGAAGTAAGATGCTTTTATTACTTAAAGATAAATATGAATAAGCTAACTATAGCATTTGATGTAGATGGTACATTGATAAGAAATGACACAGAGGAAATAATTATGAACGAACGAATAGTAGTTTTATTACAAGTGCTTTCTAGTTTTAAAAATGTGAAGATTATAGTATGGAGCTGAAGATGAGAAGATTGGGCAAGATATGTAGTATCAAAATTATGATTAGAAGATGAGGTAGATTGATATGCTTCTAAAAATCATAAATGAAAAGATAAAGATTGAAAGCATATATTTGAACCTGATATAAAACCAGATATAGCTATAGATGATATTCAGGCTTGTAACCTGTGAGTAATTAATTTAATTTGTAAGGAGAAGTAAACCATGAAGCAACTACCAAATGATAAACAGATAGAAGAAAGTTTATTGTGATGTATGTTAATTGACCAGCCTCTCGCCGAGGAATTTATGATGGAAGGAGAACTTGAATACTTTTATAATAGCCATACATATAAAATAGTTAAGGCTATATACACTCTCTTATTAGAAGGTAGTAATGTAGACTTAGTAACTGTTAAAAACTATTTAGAAGAGAAGGGTTCTTTATCATCAATAGGTGGTATGACATACTTAGTTGAACTTACTGAATATGCAAATACTACTAGTTGGAAAACATATGCACATAAACTTAGAGAGCTATATAGAAAGAGAGGAATAATACAGAATGCCAGAGCTTTAGAAAACATCTGATACAATTCAGAGAGTTTAGATGAGGATGTAACTAAAACTTATGACAGCGTAAGCTGAATACTCGCCGAAGGAGTAAGTAAATCTACCAACACAGAAAACAATATAGAGCTTTTACAAAAACATATAGAAGAAAATAAATGAAAAGACCTCTTATGATGGAGTTGGTGATTAGATTGGTTAGATAGATATACTAAATGAATAAGGAAAAGTAAGACATATAGAATAGGTGCGCCGAGTTGAGTTGGTAAAACTAATTTAGTTTATCAAGTTGTGTATAATCTACTTAATCAATGAGCTAAGGTGTTGTTTGTTTCTTTAGAAAATAGTATAGAAACAACATATATTAAATTCCTTTCTACTGTGCAGGAGTGTAATCCAAATGCAATAGAATATGGACAAATAGAACCTGATTATAACTATTTAAAGAAACATAAAGACAATTTTATATTAACAGACCAACTCTTTAATATATGAGAAATAAAGAGGGAAGTGATAAAACAAAAGCCTGATGTAGTTATATTAGATTATGTATGACTTGTTCATATGCACAGACTTCCAGAAAAAGAGAAATATGATGCTTATGCAGATGAAATAAAGGAGTTTATACAGAAACACCAAGACATAGCATGGATTGACCTCTCTAATCTAAACAAGGATGATGATGAGACTAAAATTAAGATGCACAAATGATTTAATGGTTCGGCGAAGTTACGTAATAATACTGATGTTAGTATACATATGTTTTACCATAAACCTTTTTATGATTATAAACAGATAGTTTTTGAAAATGGTAGTGATGAGTCTAAACAAAAGTTCATGTGAAAGCAAGCTATCACCTTTTATATATCAAAGAATAGACTATGAGTAGATGGAATAGAGAAACAGTTTCTTATTAATTTCAATAAAGGAATTAGATATACAGAAGCTTCTGATGAACTTATAGAAAAATGGGCAACAGCTATTTAGTTGAAAAATCTTTTGACAAGGAAGTGTATTTTTATAATATAATATATATAGAATATAATATAACCAAAGAATATGTGAATAAAATAGTATTACTGACAGGAGTTAGTTGAAGTGGCAAGACAACATTACAAGAAGAACTTATACATAGAGGATGGGCATCACCACAACATTTTACTACTAGAAAGCCTAGAGGAGATGAGGAGTTAGATGATTATGTGTTTCTAACTAGAGAGCAATTCTTAACTAAATTAGGTAATTGAGACTTCTTGGAACATATGGAATTTAATTGAGCGTGGTATTCTATTTCTAAATTCTTGCCGAAGATGAAGAATGTAGTAATAATTGTTGACCCAGAAGGAAGACAACAACTTACAAAGAAATTTAAAAGAGAATGAGTTGAATATAAGAGTTACTATTTAGATATAGATAAACAAACTCAAACTGAGAGACTTGCTAAAAGAGGAGATGAAGAGGAGACTAAAAAAGAACGTTCTAATGATTTTGATTTATTTTTTCCTTCTCCTAAATGTAAAATACTTGACTGAAGTTTAGATGCAACTCACCTTGCTGATATAATTGAAAATAAATAATGCCTTTTAAAGAAGATTTAAAGAAATGAATGGATATGGAAGAAACTATTATAGAGCTTCTTAGTGAGGACTTACACCTATTTAAAAATCCAAAAGAGAAAGAAGCTGACCTATTGATAGTAGAACATTCCGCCGAAGTTAAATATGATGTGTCCTCATATAAATACTGAAACTACTTCTTAGAAGTGGAATGTAATTGAAAGCGGAGCTGAGTTTATAAAGAAGAAAAAATACCTGTTAAATGGTGGATACATACTGATTGAGAAGAAGCCTTACTCATCAATATGAAATTCCTTAGGAGATGGGTGGAAAATAGAATGAATGAATGCAATGCTAACTCTAGTAAAACATCTCGCTGAGCTAGAATAATAGAGAGTGGATGAGACTGAGGAAGAGTGAAATGAATTGTAGTACCAAAAGATGAGCTTAGAAATATAGCTTATAAAATTTATTATTTAAACAAGAAGAATGAATAAGTTAGAAAAACTAATGATGTGATATGTTGGTACAGATAAAAGCTTTAAGAAGCTTGATAATTTTTTACAAAAAAAACAAAAACACAAATAATTTTTTATATATTAATAACAATAATAAATATGTTATACTTAGATGTAATATGATATGAATGAAAATATAAAGTTAATCATATATGAACAGTTATATCTAAAGAAAGAAAAGTTTGGAATTGACACGCTTATAATCTCTCAAAAGAGAGAATATTAAAACCATCAATAGCAAACTGATATTATTTTGTTTATTTATATAAAGATTGAATATGAAAAAAATTCTATATTCATAGATTAGTAGCAGAATGTTTTTTATGAACTAATAAAATGCAAGTAAATCATAAAGATTGAAATAAATTAAATAATAATATATCTAATTTAGAATATGTTACTAGTCAACAGAATATACAGCACGCATATGATACATGATTAAAAAAACCTGCTTTTAAAAAAATGAAACAATTAACTAAAGATTGAAAGTTAATTAAAGTATGGGAATCGATAAAGGATATAGAAAAAAATTATCCTTGAATTAGGTGTGCATTAAGTAGAGGAAATCATTGATGATGATACTTATGGGAGTACCTATAATTTATATACTAATTAATAATAATTATGACTAAGTACTTGAAATGGAAATGAGCAAGTGATGCTTGATTTTTTGAATATTATAATTCAGAAGACAAAACAACTAATAAATACAGCTTCGATGAAATAGCTGTAAAGAATGTAAGTTATACAGTGAAAGGTTGGGATGATGCTGGTAATTTACCAATTTATTCTAACGATATAGAAAGTTTTAGAGAAGGTGAAAATGAATTGAAAGTGAGAACTAAAACTGGTGTGTTATATGAATGACCATATAATAAAGAAGCTATAGAAGCTACTGGTGGTAAAATACATATAAAAGTGATTGGAGTTGATAATAAATGAGAAGAAGTAGAGATTACACTTAAATGAACTAACTTCTTTAACTTATCAGAAGTGCTTAAAACCTTTGATACTAAAGCTTTTAAATTAGCTTTTGATAAAACAGAAGACTGAAAGAAATGAGCCGTAAAATATAAGAGTGTATTCTTTAAGAAAGGAAGTGCTATTGAAGAAGAAATAAGTGTGGAGGATATTCCCTTCTAATAAATTTATATTATAATTAATAATAATTATGTTTAAAATTGGAGATGAAGTGTATATAATAGAAGATAGACAAGGGTATAGAGCTGAAATAANAGCTATACATANANATCAAAAGAGAACTACATATGACTTAATTAAATATGTTCCTGNNGGACTGTTTAAAGAAGATGAATATAATAGAACAGTGGAATCTACTGACCTATTCCTTTCTAAAAAAGNATGTAAAGAAAAACTAAAGGAAATAGAANAAGCTGATGNGTTGGTAAAAGATTATCCTAAGNAGGATAATGATAGTTGGACTAAGAGAGTATATGCAGATTTTGGAGCAACAGCCTATAGATAATATATATAAATGCCCTATCACTACACTTTTGTTAGTTTTGCAAAGAAACATGGCTCATTGGAGCTTGGTAGGAAATGACCATTCCTTTTCCAGCGATATACCTGCTGGTTTTGGAAAAATGAGTGGTAGCCTGAGACGCAGATTAAAACTATCCAAGACGGCTCAGATGGCATACAGTAGAGCTAGACGTAAAACAAGGGAAATAATATTAGACGTCTTATTATTCCTAGCCCAGCTAGCGGGGTACAAAAATCCTGATTAATAGAAATTTAGTGGTTTCACTTACAGGTGGTAACGAACTTACCAAAGAAAATCAGTGTAAGAGCCTCACTTAAAAATAGGCTCATATAACGGGGCGATAGCATAAATGGTAATGCGCTAGAGGACTTTACCCCTCTGGAGATTGCTGGTTCGAGTCCAGCCGCTTCCGACCAAACTATTATTACACCAATGAGGCTTAATATGAAAAGACTACTATTGTGGATTAAAGTGTTATGCTTTCTATTTGTGTTATTAGTAATATTCTTCTTCCCTAAAAAGAAGGAGAAATAATAGGAGAACTAACCCCTCTCCTCTCTCTTGGAGGTGAGTGACGGAATGCCGCCCTCCTTGACCATATAATAAAAAAATAAATATGAATGAACATAAGTGTAAAAAATGTGGAAGTGAAAACATAACCTGAATTGAAATAGCAGGAGACTACGACTGAGTTATTATGTGGGAATGCTCTAATTGTGAGTTTCNATCTATCATCGTTTTACATGAGACGAAGTTGATTTATATATACAAAAAGAGGAATATAGCCCTGCTATGTTTTTTAAAGATTGAGACCTAATTGCTTATTCACAATGGAGAGCTAGTTGATTAGAGCTTTGAGATGATTTCACTAAAGCAGAAAACTTATTATGGTGAACTCGCTGAAAGAGCTGAAGAGAAGAACAAACGTTCAAACCTTTAAAGGATATGACAATAAGTCATATGAAAGCTATTAAAGCTGATTATGAGAAGGGCATGAGAGCGGATAAGAGAATTATAAATTATATAACTAAAACACTATGAGAGATAATAGATGCTGACACTCTAAAAAAATAGAAGACGATATAATTAATATGGTTGAGGAAAATAAGTCTATGAATGATTACACTTATAAATTATATTGACATAATAACCATCAATTTTATAGAAAATATATAATAGCAACCGATTTTTTAGATTGAAGGAGATGATTATATGATATGTGTAGATATTGTTCTGATTGTTGAGAAAAAATAGATTATAAAGAAATAAAACTTAAACTAAAAGAATATGACAAATCTTCCAGAAAATTACAAAGAAGGAATCGAAAGAGTAAGTAACATTGTCTCATATAAATTTCCTTTTAAATGAACTGAAGATGAAAAGAGATATAAAGATTGGTTATATAAGAACAACATCCGCGAGGAGTTATATCTGAAGTATGCACAGGATATGTGAACACTTGTACATAATGCTCTTGAGGAATATATACTATATTGACGCACAGATATATGAATATTACATAAAGAAGNTGTATNTTTAGAATATGATGNNTGAGCTGAATGGTTAGACNCCCTCTCGCCGAGAGAAATATATACAGAGAAATATGTTTGTGATTCGAAGAATCGCTATCAATGAAGTTGTGATTTATTATATCAAGATAAGGAATGAAAGTGGGTGTTAGCTGATTACAAAACATATGGTATATGTAAGAAGAGATTTCCACAACTGAAACCTAAGGAAACTATACCAGCTATAGCAACAAAGAAAAAAAAGAAAGTGCAATTACAGATGAGTTTATATGCTAAGGCATTATATGAAACTGAAGGCATAAAAGTTGATAGAATAGAACTACTTTATTTACATGAACATTGAATGAAGCTGATTGAATTTCCTATTACACCAGACAAGGAAATAGAAGAGCTACTAACATCATATGCGGCGAAGGATGTAAAACTACCGCCAGAGTTCACTTTATTTATTAACTATGACACTATGCAGATAGAAGTACAGACAGTAATTCCATGAGAGGCTTATAGTAAAGCTTCTGTTATAATAGAAGAAACTGATATGGAAGGTAAGACACCTGAAGAGAAAATTGGCGAAGCTGTAAGACTACAGAAACATTTAATTGCTAACTATAAAAAAGCAAATGAAAAAGAAACGGAAACTGTTTAAGAAAGGGAAATGATATAGAGTGATGTTTAAAGACAAAGATTGAGGAGATATGAAAGAAGAATTTACATTAGATGATAGACAAGAAAACTGGCTAAAGGCTATGTATTTCGCACAGGTTGTAAAAGGAACTGTGTACAATTTAAAAGAAGTTTATAACGCTAATTAAAAACATTATGGCAAATTCAGGAAAACGTGGTGGAAAGAAATCTGCCGCAGAAATAACAAGAAGAAAAATATATGTTGCAACTAATAGAAGACTTACTAATAAGATAAGAAAACTTAAGAAACATATAAAAAAACTCCCTAATGACTTACAAAGTCAGGAAGCACTTAAGAATATAACTTAATATATATGGCAGTTGAAATAGATGGTGTGTTAGTTTTAGATAAAGAGAGAAGGAAACTAAACAAACTCAAAAAGAAACCTAAAAAAGAGAAAACAATAGTGGGTGAACATATATATTATATAGCTCCTAAACATGATAATTTCAGACTATATGAATGAGTTATAACTAAAGACTTCGGCGACAACACTGTTGAAGTGGAAGTGAGGAGTAGATATAAGAAAGACAACACATTAAAAATACATAATAAAATATTACCTCTTAATAAAATTAGAATTGAAAAAGAATAAACAATACTACAAAAGGTGGTATATATATTATAAAGAAATGGAAGACCATTATAATTCATTATTTACTACATCGGTAAAGGAGCTTAAATTTGCGAATATGCAAAGAGACTACCTACTCTCTATATTAGATGAAATTGAAAGTATGACAACAGATAAATTAGTTAAATGAATAATAACTAATACTAGAGAAAGAGACAATTTAGATAGGATGATACACACTAGACAAATATTTGGTAATGATAAAAAATGATTTAATGACTAAAACAAAACCTTTTGATACTAACCTATCCCCCGCTGAGTTTAAGAGCCGTATTATATCAGCACTTAGACAAGCTTCACGCTGGCGGAAACCCAAACAAGAAGCTATAGCTAGAGCAAGAGTGGGGAGAGGTAAATATAAATGTGAGCAATGCTGAACTGTTTGACCATTAACACTTCCTCCTGAAGCTTGAAAGAAAAAAAAGAGAAAGAATATACAAGCAGACCATATAAGAGAGGTTGTACCAGTAACTGGATTTACTACATATGATAATTGGATAGAGAGATGTTTTGTATGAGCTGACTGATTTGAAGCATTATGTCATCAATGTCATTATATAAAAACTCAACAAGAAAATAAACAGAGAAGAGCTATTAAAAAATGAGAAGAAGTGTGGCGTGAATCTGGATTATATAAATGATATATAGTTAGTAGTAAATGAAGAATTAAAGGACGAAATTGAAAAATATTAACATGAGTAGATAATTGAAATTGATATTATAAAATAACAATTTGAAAATCTAAAAAAGAATATATACATAGACTTGTCGCAGAAGCATTTATATGAGATATAGAATGAATGCACGTATGTCATATAGATGATAATCCTTATAATAATGTAGCTACTAATTTATTTATTTGAACAGCTCAAGATAATATAGATGATAAGGTGAAAAAATGAAGACATATTATATGATGAAAAACAGTTTATCAATATTCATTAAAATGAGAATTAATAAAAGAGTGGGAATGATGAGTTATGGAAGTTGAAAGAGTATTATGATATAATAATAGTAATATATATAATGCTTGTGATTGAAAATATAAACAATCATATTGATTTATATGGAAAAGGGCATAGATGTTCATAACACCCATTTAAATGAGCTATAACAGACGTTAGTAGCTCTCAGGTATGTACAGTCCTAAAAACTATTACCACTTCTTAGAAGGGACGTTTTTGAGAGGTTTTACTAAATAATAACATAATAAATGCAAAATAAAGACACTAAACTATTAACAATATTTATAAATATATTGTTAGACAGATATACAGACACACTACTATTTTTTAATCATGAAGATGAAAAGAATGTAGCAGAAGTTCAAAAACATATTACTAGTTGGATAGAGGAATGAGTGGAAGGAGATGAAGAAGAAGAACAAAAGGAAGTGAGAAAACATTTCTTAGAGAATACAAAGAGAATATATAATAAGAAAATTAGAGAACAGAAATTTAATTCTCTATGGTTATGATTTGCTCCTAAGTTTATAACTAATGAAAATAAATAATATGGAAACTAAATATCAAATATGAGAGCAAGTATTTTTACAAGAATGACGACCAGCATATACTGCAAAGAGATATAAAATAGAATGAATAACAATTCAGAATAAAGCATGAATTGAAATGGTTTTTTATACATTAGATAATAAGAAAAATTATACTAGTTCAGAAATAATATCTATTAATTACTATCTTGAATTAAAAGCTAAAAGAATTGATGAAGATATTAATAATTATATTAAATTATCTAATAGTAGATTAAAATTTACTACTAGAATGATAGACTGGCTACAATGATTAAGAAAATAAATAATCCATCTCCTATACATAGACATATATGTACTACTACGATGGATATATCTATTCCTCGCCAATGTGCAACTAAACCTAAACTTATTTGCTCGTGCGGAATGTCGGGCGTATGTAATAACACAAATAAAATAATGCAAGTAACAAAAAAAGATTGAAACAAAAAAGAGTTTGATTGGGCAAAGATTGAAACCTTTTACAAGAGGGTAAGCTATTGATTAAATACAGCTTGCCCTTATTCAAAATTAGAAGAGAATTTACATAACTACTTAGTGGATGGAATAAGCACAGAAGATATAACTAAGATGATAATTAAATCAGCTATTGACCTTATCTCGCCAGAGAATACTAAATGGCAAAATATTGCTGGTAGATTTATGATTAAAAACCTATATAAGAAATGGAGTAGAGCAACAGGCTTTCCTTCGTATGAATGTTATAACTCAGACTATTTAGTACAACTAGTACACGATTATACAGAGAAGGAATTATATAATAAGAAAATATTAGAAACATATTCCGATGAAGAAATAAAAGAACTATGACAATATATAAATGAAAGTTATGATTTAGATTACACTCATGGTACAGTGAATATGTATGAGAAACGTTATCTAATAGAAAGGAATTGAGAATATAGAGAAATGCCACAACATATGTATATGGTAAATGCTATGTTTCTATGAATACCTGAAGCAGATGAAAATAGACTTGAGTTTGTTAAGAACCTATATGATATGACAGCTTCGGCGGAAATAAGTCTACCGACTCCAACTCTATTAAATGCACGTACACCTAATAGCCAACTTAGTAGTTGTTTTATTCTATCTCCTGCTGATGATTTAAGAAGCATCTACCACAATATAGAGAATATGGCTCAAATATCAAAGAACTGATGAGGACTGTGAGTATATATGTGAAATGTTAGGGCTAAGGGTAGTATGATTAAATGAGTTTATTGATTAAGTTGATGAACAACTCCGTGGATAAAAGTTATTAATGACACTGGTATAGCTGTTAATCAAATGGGAAAAAGAGCTTGAGCAATCAGTGTAACACTTGATATATTCCACGCCGATATATACTCCTTTCTAGATTTACAAACAGAAACATGAGATATAAGAAGTAAGAGTTTTGATATATTCCCTGCTGTTAGTTTCCCAGACCTATTCTTTAAAAGAATGGAAGAAGGTGAACAATGGACAATGTTCTGTCCTAAAGAAGTTGAGGAAGTTACAGGTAGGAGACTACAAGACCATTTCTGAGAAGAGTTTGATAAGTTCTATGAAGAACTAGAACAAATGCCTTGATTGAAAATAAGGCACACTGAACCAGCTAAAAACCTATTTAAAACCTATTTAAAGAGTGTAGTTGAAACCTGAATGCCTTATGCTTTCTTTAGAGACACAGCTAATGCTTTAAATCCGAATAAACACGCAGGAGCTATCTATTGTTCTAACTTATGTGTTAAATGAGATACAAAAATAATGACAAATGGTTGATATTTTGACATAAAAGATTTAGAAGGAACAAAACAAACTATATGGAATTGAGAAGAATGGAGTGATGTTGATGTTATTAAAACTAATACAGACCAAGAACTTATTAAAATTGATACATCATTTTGACAATCCATAGAATGTACTCCCTATCATAAATTTTACAACGATAAATGAGAAGAAATAAGAGCTTGAGAGTTGAAGTTATGAGATAAACTACAGAAATTTGAATTACCTATAATTCATTGAACTGAACCATTTATGAGAGGATATGAAAATTGATTCTATTCATGAGATGGTTGTGAGATTAAGAATAATAAGCAAAGGATTTATTTATATTGAGAAAAGAAAAAACTAGAACATATGTTCTTATTTGATTTTAAAGAAAATAAAGAGCAGGATAGATTAGTTGCTGAATGATATGGACTACAGCCTAAATATACAGTGCCTAGCGCATTAAATATAATGCAACATCGACTAGATTGGTTAGCTTGATTTGCAGATGCAGATGGAACTATTACTAATAATAATTGAACAGAATCTTTACAATTAGCAAATACAAACTTAGATTTCCTAAAAGAAATTCAATTAATGTTGCAAACATTATGAGTTAATGCTAAAATTACTAAGATGAAAGACGCTTGAATGCAACCTATGCCTAAGAATGATGGTAGTGGAGAAAATATGTTATATGAATGCAAAGCTGTATATAGATTATTAATAACAGCTAATTGATTAAATCAACTAGGTAAATTATGATTTAAAACATTCAGACTTAAATGGGAATGAAAAGAGCCTCAAAGAGAAGCTAATCAATTTGTAAAGATAACTTGAATTAGTGAAGTTGAATGATTACATGACACATATTGTTTTACAGAACCTAAAAGAAATATGGGGATGTTTAATGGTATACTAACTGGGAATTGTACGGAAATTGCTCAGAATCAAAGTGAAAATACTTTTATAACTGAAGAAGATGATGATTGAATTATTAGTATTAAGTATCAGTCTGGTGATACTGTTATATGTAATCTTGCTAGTATTAATATTGCAAAAGTTCATACTAGAGAAGACTTCGCAAGGGTTGTTCCTATTGCTATGCGTTGTCTTGATAATGTTATTGATTTGAATGCTTATCCTATAAAGGAAGCTGAAATAACAGCTAAGAAATATAGAGCTGTATGATTATGAACTTTGTGAGTGGCGCAATACTTCGCCGAGAATAAACTTATGTATTGAACTCCTGAGAGTGTAGAAGCTATAGATGAGGTATATAAAAACCTGGCTTATGAAACATTAAGAGCTAGTGTTGACTTAGCGAAGGAACGCTGAGCCTATCCAGAGTTTGAATGAAGTGAATGGTCAAACGCTATCGCTTATTGACAGCCAGTAGCAAAGACATTTAATTTAGAGCTTGCACAGGATATGATGAAATATTGAACACGTTTCGGTTATCACTCAGCTCCAGCACCAAACACATCCACAGGGCTTGTTGTATGAACGTCAGCTTGAGTTGTACCTATATATAAGAAATACTTTGTAGAGACTAATGCTATAACACCAACTGTTACTGTAGCCCCTAATCTCTCTCCTGAAACCTTCTGGTTCTATCCAGAATATGTTAATATGGAACTATGAGGAGTAATTGATGTAGTTAGTGCAATACAGAAATGGATTGACCAATCAGTTAGTTTTGAATGGATGATTAATCCCCAAAAGACTTCTCCCGCCGACTTATATAAATATTATATGAAGGCATGGAAACAATGACTTAAAACAATATATTATGTTAGAAGTCAATCATTAGAATTAGATAACTGTGAAAGTTGTTCGGGATAAGACATAAAAAAAAAGACCTAAGCATTACGCTCGGGTCTTTTTTATTTAACTATTATTTAAGAAGTTCATTTAACCTCTTATTGAAATTCGCCACTTTCTGTTTTGAAATTAATCAATCATTTCTAGCATTATATAAGTCTTGTACTCTATTAGCAAGATTATCTCAAATTCAATGTTTAGTAAAAAGAAATTCTGCCATCTTCTCTCAAGAAAGAAGTCTGGTCATAGTAGCTAATTCTTTATCATAGTTTATTTCTATAATTTTAAGTTTAGTTTCTTGTTTAATAAGTTTTTTCTTTTTATCTTGTTCATCTTTA
>JGI10211J34971_10002540_pt1 | contig 14852 bp, 16 predicted proteins | sample Etolagsediment_FD_34971 | JGI IMG/M metagenome (IMG submission 34971) | reverse complement strand
ATTATACTTTATTTTTTTGTGCAAAACCTGCACCTTTTTTTGTTTTTGCTTCTAGTTCTAGTTCGTTTATAATTGTTCTGTAGTCCATACCATTTTTATGCATAATCGAAAAACATGCAGCTATAGAAGCTATTGTATTTGGTACTTCCCCTTTCTTTTTATAGCCTTGGATATTTTTTTCACTTACTTTAATTAGTTTACTAAATTTAGGAAGACTAATCTCTGAATCTAGTAATAACTTTTTGAAATCTATAAATGTCATTATATACCTTGAAATGCGTTTTATAAAATAAATTATAGCATATTTCTATATTTTATAGAGATTGGTAAAAATGAAAATGTGACAGCTCAGATCTTATAAAAAGAATCCTCCCACAGATGAGTGGAATGGAGTTTGGAGTTTGATTAAAAAATAAAGAGTTTAAGAAACCCTTTGCAAGTTTACATACCAGTCATCATTAAAATATTCTCTTGAGTGAGATAGTTTAATGTTGACGTATTTATCTGTAATATGAAAGGACTCAATAAACTTTGTAGGAACTTCCAAGTCTTCTTCTAAATACTCTTCAATTAAATCCATACTCACATCAGTGTCGTATTGAAATTTTAATGTATCTGTTGCTATATTAAACTCTCTACTTTTCATGCAGTTATTCCTTTTATTTGTTTGAAAAATATTAATATATTTCGGTTACTCATATATTACATTTGTATTTGTATTTATAATAAATATGTAACTATTCTTGGGTGAAATACCTTTTTCTATGTGTTTTTTTGATGCTGTTGATATCCACAAGTATAAAACTGTCTACACAGTTTGAAAAATCAGGATCTATGTTATAGGCGCAAAATTTTATACCTCCATCTTCACATAAATCACTGTACTGCTTATAAAGCACAGGGACACTTGTATCCATAATACTAAGAGATTGTTTGAGATTTTTAAAATTTTCTTTGTATGTAGGTAAATTGAATTCATATCTAAGAGCTTCATTCAAATCTTTATCGCTACGAAAATTATAAGGAAGCTTTGCATCTACGAGAGTATCTTCATCGTGAAAGTTTTTATCGAAAAAATGTAAAATAGTATCTTTGGCAGCTTTTGAATAGGTCGCACTTAGTGAGACTGCTCCATATAAGTATCTTATATCTGGATTCTTGCTTAAATATGCGCCTATACCTTGCCATAAATAGTCCAAGGCTCTACTACCCCAATATTTCGGTTGCACAAAACTTCTGCCAAGTTCTATAGAGTTGTCTAAATATTTGTCAAAGCCATCACTGAGTTTAAAAAGAGTGGTAATATACAGAGCGTCTTTACCTTGTTCTTTAAGAATCTCTTTACATTCTGCGATTCTATAAGCTCCAACAACTTCTAAGTTTTCTTCATCCCATAAAACGATGTGTTTATAGTATCTGTCGTATTTGTCAATATCTCTTTTTTTATTGATTCCTTCACCGACTTTTCTAAATGAAATCTCACGAAGTCGTCCTATCTCATTTAATAAAGAAGAATTTTTGTCACTAGAACTGTAGAGATAGATTTTTTTATTATCTTTTGTTGCACCAAGAAGTTGTGATTTGTTAAGCTCTTTTTTTAAATCCCTTCTATCTTCAGGATGTGCTATCGCTTTTTGAGTTAAAAAAAAACTTTTCTTTTTTTGTAGATTATAAACCTGTTTTTTGTAAAGTTCGATAATCTGGGACTGTTCTAATCCTTTTGGAATGATATTTTCATAAGGGATGAGTTCACCGATTGTAATATCAATGATTTTATCTCTTTGTTTAAACATTTCATTAGAGAGCAGTAAAGTGGAAAGCTTTTTATTTATAGCTGAGAGGGAGTAAAAAGTTTTAGAATTCTTCCCACTGATAAACACAGGTAAGATTGGTGAATTAGAACGGTAAGCAAATTTTAAAAAACCTTTTTGCCATTTTTTGTCTTTGATACCTGTAGAACTAGCACGACTTACTTCACCAGAAGGAAAAATAATGAGTGCCATATCTTCATCTAATGCATTATGAATATTTTCAATTGCTTCACGCTTTTGTCTTGCTTGAAAATTATTAATGTGGATGAGAAGTGAATCGATTACAGAAAACTCTTTTAAAAAATCATTGGCAACAATTTTAATATCTTTACGAATCTTACTGACTAGTTTTATAAGCGCAAAGGAATCAAGTGCTCCAAGAGGGTGATTTGCAATGATAACAACTCTTCCAGAGGAAGGGATGTTTTCTATATCCTTGTCTGTTGTTGTGTATTTAAAATTGAAGTATTCTAAAACTTCATCAACAAATTCAAAACTACCTAAGTGTGTGTGTTTTACAACAAAATCATTAATTTCATCTTGGTGAATAACAGAGTCGGAAAACTTTTTAATAGCGGTTTTGACAAGTTTACTATTTTTAAGCTTTGGGTACTTAGATGTAATCATTTTTTCAACGTTAATCATATTGTCTCTTTTGTTAATATGAAAAATTATAGTTGATTGCTATTGCAAAATGGTTACATTTTTATGGTAAAAGTTGAGCCTTCATTCTCTTGGCTTTGTATGTTTAAAGAAAAGTTGTGTAGATGTATAATGTTATTGACTAAAAAGAGGCCAAGACCCAGTGAGTTATTCCAAGAATTACCTTGAACTCTATAAAATTTGTTTGTAATGTTTTCTAGATTGCTTTTAGAGATACCAATCCCTGTATCTGTGACTGAGATACTATGCTTATCGAAGTTTATGATGACTTCATCTTCTGAATACTTGTAAGCATTTTCAACTAAGTTACTAATGACAATACTAAATAAACCTTGATCTACTTTAATGCTAAGGTCTTTCTTACCATTGATAATAGTTGGTCTTTTTTTATAGTTTGCTTGGATAATTTCAACTGTATCATGTATCAACTCATATAAATTTACAGTGCTAAAGTTTGCTTTTTGTTGTCCACTGTCTAACTTGATTGAAAGTCGAAGAGTATCGATGAGGTTGCTGAGTCTTACCCCGTTGTTATATATTTTACTTAAAAACTTCTGGCGAATAGTGGGATTTAGTTTTTCATCATCAAGAAGCGTTTGAGAATAGCCATTTATAACTGCAATAGGATTTTTAAATTCATGTGAAATAGCTGAGATGATATCATCTTTTTGATCATTAGATTCTTGTAGTTTTGCTGTGTACTTAGATTTTCTTTTATCTTTTTTAGAAAGAATTTGAGATACTTTTGTCAGTAGTTTAGTGATGTTTGCAAACTCTAAAGATAAATCAGAACTGATGTAAGTAGGTTTTTCTTTTTTTGCAAGCAAGGTAAGAAAGTTAGAAATTTTTTGTATCTCTTTTTCAATAAGAGCACTTAGCTTATAGGTTATACTTAGCAAAAAAGCAAAAAAGATTGCTAAAACGAAAAAAGTTTTTATTCCAAGAGAAAAGATGGGTTTTTGGATACTCTCGAGTTCTTTTGTTAGTCTAATATATATAGTTTTATCTTTTAAGGTGTATTTTTTAACTACATAAAGCAAATCAGTATTGAGAGTTTTTGAATGACGTATTTTAAAACCGTAGTCTTGGAGGTTGGATTGCATTACTTCTTCTCTATACTTATGGTTATCCATCTTAGTTTTGTCTTTATGGGATTCTGCAAGTATATCTCCCTCATAAGAGATGATAGTCATTCTGAGATTGAGTGTATCTTTTATTTTTGTAGCAATAAGATCTAAGTGAGATAGATTGTGTAAATTAAAAGAGATTATTTCTATATTTTGAAGTAAAGATTTTTTTGTTTGTTCTATATGAAATTCTTTTGTCCAGTAGTAAACAATTCCACCAATAACGATAAACAGTATAAAAAAAACAAGTAAAAATTTTCTGATAACTATTTGGTGGAAGTTTAACAAAAAATATATCCTTCACCGCGAACAGCTTGAATATAGTTTTTTTCTCCCTTAGGGTCTATGTGCTCTTTGAGTCTTTTTATAGCAACATTTACGGTTTTGCTTTGTTTTGAGTCACTATCTTTCCATACATAGTCTAGTAATGTTTCACGACTCAAAAGTACATTGGCATTTTTTATAAATTCAAGAAGTAAGTCATGTTCAAGGTGGGTAAGCTTTATACCTTCACCATCAATAGTGAATGTTTTATTTGAAGCTTGATACACAATATCTTTATACTTAATAACATCTTGAACTTTTTTTGTCCGTTTAATAAGGGCTTTGACTCTTGCTTTGAGCTCATTTATATTGAATGGTTTTGTAATGTAGTCATCGCCACCCGTATCAAAACCTTCGATGATTTCATCTGTGGAGTCTTTTGCACTCACGTAGATTACAGGTTGGTTATAACCCTCATCTCTAAGCTTTTGGATATAGAGACTCCCCTCAATGCCAGGAAGATTTCTATCCATCAAAATAAGTGCAATATCTTCTTCATCTAACATATTTCTAACATTGGATGTGTCTATACAAGTGATGACATCATAACCTTCTTTAGAAAGAGTGTATTCCATTAAGTCTAGAATGTCCTCTTCGTCTTCCACTATTAAGATTGTTTGCTTAATGTCTAGCATGTTAAGTTCACTTCTTCCATCGTTAAATTTGTCTGCTTTATGTTTAGCATCTTACGCACACTTCTAAAGTATTATATCCTAACTACGAAAGTTTCCGCCAAGTTTAGCATAGACTAACAAGTTGGCAATGCTAATCGCACGAGCAGATATTTTTCCACTTTTTCTTAAGGCTCTTAACATTTTATGAAACTTTTCAAAACTGTTGGCACAGTCTGCTTGAATAGATAAGTTTCTCTCAACCATCTCATATAAGTCATCTGTTTTATTTTCTTCAATTAAGACATCATTGTAGATCTCTTGTATCTCCTCATTGTCTTCACAGTTGATCATACTTAGTGTGAGTTTAATCGCCTCAACAGTTGAAGCTTGCATAGGAACAGCATACTCTTTGATTGTTTCTACGTCCACATCTTCGCAAACATCGGTGAAGCCTCTGATAAAACTTCTTGTACTTGAGCATGCACGAGCTAATTCATTTGTAGTTTTCATATAAGCTACTACTTGTCTTAAATCTTTTGCTTCTGGAGTGTATAAAGCGAGTACTTTAATAATTGAATTATCGATACTATCTGCTTTAACAGCAATATTTTTTATGTGTGCTTTTGCTTCATTAAAGTTATCCACACTACAATCATTTAAGGCTACTAAAATTAGTTTGTTGGATTCCAGTAAACCATTTCCTATATCCATAAGATTGTTTTTTATCTCTTTTATATTCGTCTCAAAATTTGCTAGCATTCATATTCCCTATTTGATTTTATTTTTTGTTTAACCGAAACGGCCAGTGATGTAATCTTCAGTTTTCTTTTCCGCTGGATTTAAGAAGATGGTTTCTGTTTTGTCATATTCTACTAAATCCCCAAGATACATAAAAGCAGTGAAGTCACTAATGCGCGATGCCTGTTGCATGTTGTGCGTGACGATGGCGATACTAACATCTTTTTTGAGCTCAACCAATAACTCCTCAATAGCTCCGGTTGAGATAGGGTCAAGTGCAGATGTCGGTTCATCAAAAAGTATAACTTCAGGTTTCACAGCAACAGCTCTTGCAATACAAAGACGTTGCTGTTGTCCGCCTGATAAACCCATAGCAGATTTATCAAGTCTGTCGTGTACCTCTTTCCATAGAGCACCATCTTTCAGTGCTTGTTCCACTCTGTCTGCCAACTCAGTTTTATTTTTAAGTCCACCAATTTTAAGACCATAGGCTACATTGTCAAATATACTCATTGGAAATGGAGTTGGTTTTTGAAAAATCATCCCAACTTGTTGGCGAAGTTTGATTAACTCGTTTTCTTTTTGTATTTCAAGTATATTATTTGTCTTACCAGACTCGATGTCAAGTAGTTCAATTACACCATCGTACTTGTTCCCAGGGTATACATCATGGATACGGTTCATACTTCTAAGAAGTGTAGATTTTCCACATCCACTTGGACCGATTAAAGCGGTTATTTTGTTTTGTTCTATAGGGAGTGTTATATTTCTAAGAGATGGATGATCCACTCCCGGGTAAGTAAAAGTAAAATTTTTTATGTTCATTATTGGCATGTGTTAGTCCTTATTTCTTGTTATAAATCTTCCAACGAGGTTTATGATTAAAACCAAAACGGTAAGTATAAATGAAGCAGCCCAAGCTAAATCTCGGCTTGATTCTTCAGGTTCGTTTGCTAAATCGTAGATGCTCACAGTAAGTGATGGAAAACTTTCTGTTAAATCTAGGCTAAAGTAGTTACTTGTCTCAGATGTAAAAAGTAAAGGTGCAGTTTCACCGATAATACGGGCAAATGCTAAGAGTATCCCTGTCATAATTCCAACTTTAGCAGCTTTTACAACGATGTCTAAAATAACTCTATACTTTGAAGCACCAAGAGCGATTCCAGCTTCACGTAGTTCACGAGGAACAAGTGAGAGCATATTGTCTGTTGTGTTGATAACCACGGGGATCATCATGATTGCAAGTGCAATAGCCCCTGCAAAACCACTTGTCCCACCTGTTGGAATAACAATTACAGCATAAACAAAAGCNCCAATTACAATAGANGGAGCTGACATCATAATATCACTCAAATCACGAATAAGTGAAGCGTATTTTCCACGTCCGTATTCTTGTATGTATATACCAGCAGTCATTCCTATTGGAATCCCGATAAGTGAAGCAAGACCTGCTAAAATAAACTGTCCAATGATAAGGTTTCTTAAACCACCAGTTATAAGGTCATTTAAAAATAGGTTAAAATGAAATGAACCCAAACCTTTAATAAAAAGAGTGATTAAAATCCAGCCTAAAAAAGCTAAACCAATCATAGCAGAGACAACTGAAAGGGCTAAAAATATTTTGTTTATTATCAGTCTCATTAGTGAGCCTTTTTAAGGAAGTAAAATTTAGCGATAGATATAACACCAAAGCTGATCACAAAGAGTATAAGTGCTAGATAAAATAATGCGCTTTCACCAAGACCGCTTGCTTCACCAAAGTTGTTCGCCATTGCAACCGGGATGGATATGGTTGGTGAATTAAGCGCTGTTGGAAGTGAGAAAATAGAACCTATCAAAAATGCTACAGCCATAGTTTCGCCAAGTGCACGTCCAAGTGCCAGAATGATAGAACCTATAATACCTGTACGAGAATATGGAAAGATGATGTCTTTAATAACTTCAAACTTTGTAGCACCAAGAGCGTATGCTGATTCTTTTAAAACACCTGGAGTTGTGTTCATGCTGTCTCTTGTAATTGCCGCCATAAAAGGTAAAATCATAACACCAAGAACAAGCCCGGCGGTTAAGAGTGAAACCTGATACCCGCCGACAATATCTGCCACTATAGGGGCGAAATAGTAAAGCCCCCACATACCGAAGATGATACTTGGAATTGCCGCTAGAAGTTCGATGGCTATACCAACAACGTGAGAGATATTTTTAGGAGCGATCTCAGCTAAGAAGACTGCGATTCCCATTGCTATTGGAAGAGCAAACACTAATGCAATAAGTGTGCTTAGAAGTGTTCCAACTATAGGAATTAGACCACCGAAAACAGTTTTACTTGCATCTTCGTCATCATCAAACATAACTGCATCTTCGTCAATAATCATATCGTCTTCGTCAATAATCATATCGTCTTCATCAAGAATCATGTCATCTTCATCAAGAATCATGTCATCTTCATCTAGGATTTCATCAGATACAATTGCTGAAGTTGGAGAGTCGGTTGTCACTTCTTCATTCCATTGAGGGTTGGTGATAAAATCAAATCCAAACTCATCAATGGCGAGTTTTGAGGAGTTAAAAAGGGTAAAGAAGATACCAAGAAGTATTATAAATACTAACGAAGCACTTGCAAGGGATAGTTTCTGAAATATTTTTTCCATAAATTGTTAACCTAAGTTTGAATTATGTTGAATTATATTTAAACTTAGTTACATAATGATTACCAGCTGGAATAAATTGAAGAATTTATCGCAGAAAGTCTTCCTGCGATAAGTTTGAAAAGTGAGAGAAGGAGATCTTAGCTAAAGAACTATTTGATACCTTTAGCATCCCAATAAGCTTTAATCTTGTTTGTTAAAGATTCTGGCAATGGAACAAAACCTAAACTTTTAGCAATCTCTTGACCATCCGTATAAGCCCAGTCAAAGAACTTAGTAACTCTTTTATTCATGTCTGGTTTTTCAAAAGGAACCAAGATAAATGTTGCAGCTACCATTGGGTAAGATGTGTCTCCTGCTGGATCAGCAATGATAGAGTAAAAATCTTTTTTAGGATCAAGTGTAGCTTTAGCAGCAGCATCTTGAAATGATTTTAAAGTTGGAACAATATATTTTCCAGCTTTATTTTCAACCGAAGCCATTGCAATGTCATTATTAGCAGCATCAGCATAATCAATATAGCCAACAGAATAAGGAGTTTGTTTTAAAAGTGCCGCTACACCAGAGTTTGTTTTTCCACCAATGTGTTGTGTTCCTGGCCAGTTAAGTGACTTCTTAGCACCAAACTCTTTTCTCCATTCTTTTGAAACTTTACTTAGATAGTATGTGAAGTTATATGTAGTTCCAGAACCATCAGCACGGTGAACAAATGTTAGTTTTTCATGCGGAAGCTTCATACCTGGATTTTCAGCTGTAATGATTTCATTATCCCAGTGAGACACTTTACCTGAAGCGATTGCTACGATAGCACTTCTGCTAAGTTTGATTCCTTCAACACCTGGAACATTGTAACCCATAGTGATTGCACCAACAACTGCAGGAAATTGAAAAAGACCAGCTTGATTTAAAGCTTTTGGTGAAAGCGGTTTGTCAGTTCCAGCAAAGTCAACTGCACGAGCCTGTGCATCTTTAATACCTTTAGAAGAACCTTTTTTAATGTAATCAACTTTGACGCCTGTGTCTTTATTGTATGCTTTAACCCATTTTTGGTAAACACTATATGGAAAAGATGCACCACTTCCTTTGATAATATCTGATGCAGCTAAACTTGATACTAATACAGTAGAAGCAAGAGCAATTTTTAAAACGTTTGTCATTTTTTTACCTTTTTAAGTTTTAGTTGATGACAGTATAAATTACAATGGTTATAAATTGGTTACATTTTTTGATATAGATGATATAAATGCTTAAACATTGAAGATATAATCAAGTTTATTAGGAGTATACTAGGTAAATATAGTAAATAAAAATAAATCACTCATATTGTATTTAGTATAAGTTATAGTGAGATATATAAAGGATTATAGTGGAAGAAAAGCAAAATAGAGATGTTGAAATAGATGGAGAATATATCCCTTTAGATGAGTTAATAAACACATATAAAAAATCAAAATCAAATACTACCAAAAGAGACTTAGAAAAAGAACTTAAGCCGTACCAAGCTGAACTTATAAAGTTGCAGAAGCATCTTGAAAACACCAATCAAAAAATGATTATTCTTTTTGAAGGTCGTGACGCAGCTGGAAAAGGTGGTACCATACGAAGAGTCACACGCTATATGGATGAAAAGCATTATCGTATAGTTGCCCTTGGCAAACCCACAGAAGAACAGAAGACACAGTGGTTTTATCAGAAGTATATTCAACATTTTCCACGAGCTGGAGAGATTGTTTTATTTGACAGAAGTTGGTATAACAGAGCAATGGTAGAACATGTTTTTAATTTTTGTACAGAAAAAGAGTATGAAGATTTTATGAACGGTGTGAAGGGTTTTGAAAATGATTTAACGCAGCAGGGAATCATTCTTATAAAACTCTATTTTAGTGTTACTAAGGATGAACAGGCAGCAAGGTTTGAGAGACGTAAAACAGACCCGCTTAGACAATGGAAACTCAGCGAAATAGATTTACAAGCCCAAGAGAGATGGGACGACTTCACAAACACAAAATATAGAATGCTTAAACAAACACATTCTCATAGCGCACCTTGGAAAGTTATAAGGTCTATAGATAAGCATAAAGCACGATTAGAGTCTATGAAAGTGATTTTAAATACAGTAGATTATGATGGAAGAAATNATGANTTAGAATATGCCTTAGATCCGAAAATAGTTATATCTGGTTCAAGAGAGATTGAGATTATGGATGCTCAAGTAGCAAAAAACGGTAAGTTTATAGGTTAGCAGGAGAAAANAATGGAAGANGAAGTAAAAGAAAAACTCAAAAAAGAGATAGCANAGCAAGTAAAAGTAAAAAATAAAGTAGAAAAAGTTCAGGTATGGATTAAAAAAGAGACATTGGAGTATGAGAAAGAATTAGCAAAGTTACAGGTTGAACTTCTTAAGTTTCAAAACCATGTAAAAGACAAGGGACTCAAAGTCCTAATGATTTTTGAAGGTCGTGATGCTGCAGGGAAAGGTGGTACGATTAAAAGAATCACTGAGCATTTAAATCCTCGTGGCGCAAGAGTAGTCGCTTTGGAAAAACCTAGTGATATAGAGGCATCTCAATGGTATTTTCAAAGATATGTGAAACATCTTCCAAGTGCGGGTGAAATAGTGCTGTTTGATAGAAGTTGGTACAACAGATCTATGGTGGAGCCGGTTATGGGGTTTTGTACAGAGAGACAGCATCATAAGTTTTTAAAAGATGCTCCGGAGTTTGAAGATATGATAGTCGATGAAGAGATTATTATCTTTAAGTTTTATTTTTCAGTCTCTAAGGATGAGCAGGCAAGAAGATTTAAAGCAAGAGAAACAGACCCTTTAAAACAATACAAACTCTCTCCAGTAGATAAAGAATCTCAAAAATTATGGGATGAATACTCTCTGGCAAAATTTATGATGTTGAGTGCGACGCATACAGAAGCAGCCCCTTGGACTATTGTAAAAAGTGACAATAAAAAAAGAGCAAGAATTAATTGCATAAAACACATTTTAAATTTTGTAAAGTATCCGAACAAAATTGCTAAAAAAGAGATACAAGTAGATAAAGAGATAATTATTTATGGACGCGATGAAGCTATTGCAATGGAGAAAATGTTTAAGTTTTCGCTTAAAAAATAACTATTGCGTTTTTAAAATAGATATTTTTTTCTCGATATTTTTTACTTCACCTAAATCACTCGTATTTTTGAGTGATTCATCTAACCAAAAAAGAACTGCTTTTTTATAACCATAAAAAGATGCTTTTTCTATGATTTTTTTTCTAGTTTTTTTGTCAAGATGATTTCTTAGAAGTGATGCGCAGAGTAAAAGGGAGGTCTCTTTTTGTATCTGTAACATTTTAGTACGCGCTTTTTTAAAGTTGGATTTGTTAAAACTTAGAGCAAATGCTTGATAGTGTTGAGGCAAAAGTTTGATATCTTCATTACGTATAGACATGGTAATAAAACTATGGTATGCATCGAGTTCTTTGTTGTGTAAAAGTTTTTGTATATTTGTATATTTTGTACAATTATCTTCAACTCCAACAGAGATATTTAAAGCACACTCGCCTAGATATATTGTAGCGAGTTGTGTAAAATCTGCGCTTTTTTTAGCGTGTTCTATCGCTCTGCTTAAATCATTCTCTGCCAAAATATGATTATCGCTCAAAAAATTCTTTGTGTAAGAACTAAAAGCATTTGCACTTTTGTATTGCCATTGGTTAGGGGCGGTTTTAAGTGAACATCCGCTGAAGAGTATGAGACTTAAGAGTAAAATATATTTCATCATGGTAACTCCACTTTGGAATTGTTTTCATTTTGCATGATCGCATCGACTTTATCCATTATCTGATTTGATTTTTGCAATCCGGTGCTTATTTGCTTTTTTAACTCAACTAAATCTTTATCGTAGCCGCCTACAACCTTCACCGTCGAATCAAGAGTCTGAAGTTTGTTTTTAATATCTATCATGATTATATGCATCTCTTTGATAGTCGAAGAGCTTGGATTTATAATATCTTGCTTGAGGGTTTTACTTATTTTACTGATATCTGAACTTATCTTTTTGACATCTTTTAAAATGAGCGTGGTTTCTTTTAAGGATTTTATTACATTTTGAGTGGAGGTTTTATCCCCTGTGAGACTTGTTAAAAGTGATTTGTCCTCGACTAGTTTTTGAGTGAAAATATTCAAATTGTTAAGAATATTTTTAAGATTTGAGTTTTCATCCGCTAAGTCTGTGGTTATTTTATCTACATTCTTAAGTACATTGAGCGATTTATCCACAACAGGTTGGAGTTTTACTATAAGGTCATTGATATTGTCACTCATATATAAGGGGATAGAATCCCCATCTTCCAACAAAGGAGTGCCTAAAGAGGTGTAGAGATTTAGTTGTGCCGCACCCAAAAGAGGTTTTATAAGCATTAAGACACTTCCTTGGTTCAGCCATTTTGTATTTTTGTTTGTAACCGAAAAGCTCATGAAAACAGTGCCGTCGTCTTCAAGAGCTATAGTGTCTATAACACCTATCTTAAAACCTGAAAAAGTCAAGGGCATTCCCACATTGAAGGACTCTGCACTTTGAGCGCTGAAGTGGTAGGTGTTTCTATGTTCAAAAGTTCCCTTTTCTTTGAGTAAGAAAAATACAAAAGCAAAAAGGAGCAAAAAGAGAGTGATGATAAAGACACCTACGGTGAAGTTCATTTTATTATATTGCATGCAGAGCCTTTAATGCTAAGAGTGATAATAATTCTACAAAAAATAGGATAATAAATATTTTAGATGTATTGTGTTTATATTTTAAAATCTGTAATCCTTTATATAAAGGTAAAACTGCGACAATGAAACCAAATAAAGTGCTTTTAGATAATAAGATAAATATATTATGCACAGTAAGTGAAGAAAAAATTAAAGACTTATAGGTGTGAAGATCCATCCCTATAATGAAAAATATAAATAAATAAGCACCTGAAATCATAATCAAAGAAAAGAGTATGGACAAGGAAATGGTGCTGATAACAGTGCTAAGGATGCGGGGAATAACAAGGTTGTTAAGTTCTTGCGTCTGATTTTCAAAGTTCAAAGCAGAGGCTTGAATATGTATAAATGGTGAAAACCGGTATGCAATAAAAAAAGCAGTGAGCAAGGAGGCAAATTCATTGATGACAAAGGTGACGATGAGAGCGCCTATTTGAACCTGTAGGTTGAAATTTGCCGCAAGCACTATTAGCAAACCTATAAGAGTGGAACCAAAAACAGCAGCCACTATAATAAAGTGGGGAATCGTTTTAATAGAAGTCTGATAAATCTGGGTGATAAACCGAGTGTATATATAAGAGTTGTAATTACGGGGATTAAGGATATTTAAAATGGATATTGACATAAAAAGTATAACTTCATAAGATGTAAGCGTGAATCCAATGGTTTTATATCCAACACGGTTTATAAATCTGCTAAGCACTCTCTTCCCCCCATTATTTTGCTCATTATACTATAAGTTTATGGAGAAATTATGATTACATTATGAAACCAAGTGTAATCATTATGTAATCAATAAGTTTTATACTTTCGCCATCAAAACAAGAGAAACAACAAGGAATTCAAACTATGAAAAAAATCGTATTATCAGCATTGACTGTTGCTGCATTAGGTACAGTTGCAGCGAGTGCAGACACTGTGTATAAAGATAGAAATGGAGTGCTTTACACAACAGCCGGTGAAGGGCGTGTTGCGGTTGAAGTAAAAGACGAAAAGGTGAAGAAAGATGGATTCTGGGGTAGATTCCATGCAAAAGGTGATCTTAGATTAAGACAAGAGGTTATCAAAAAAGATCCTGACACAACTACACTAGACAAAAATAGAGAGAGATATAGATTCAGATACGGTGTGAATGTTGATATCACTGATAATATTGTACTAGAAACTGCTATCGCGAGTGGTAAATATAACCCAACTTCAGGGAATGTAAACTTTAATAATGATGATAATTATAACAAAGCTCAAATACAAGATTATTTTATAGATATGCTTAAAATCGATATAGCTGATATTAAATACTCATTTGATAACTCATGGCTTAGAGTTGGTAAGCAAGCGCACAATATTTATAGACCAATTAAAACACAACTTGTATGGGATAACGATATCCGTTTAGAAGGTATCAACTACGGTTTTAAAGATGATAACTCTCAGATGAGATTTGGTGTAAACCGTGTTCACAGAGAAAAAGGAAGTAAAGATGGTGAAAATATCAATATCTTCTTGGGTCAGTATGTGCATACTTTAAAAGTTGACGAAGCTAAAGTGAACTTAGGTGCTGCATACTACCACTATGATAATGTGAAAGGGAATACTGATCCATATGGAGATTCAGCTGGTTCATCTTCAGATAAAGGTTTTAAAGGAAATTCATTTGATACTGCTACTGGTACTGGAAGATACACAGAAGATTACCAAATTGGTGAAGCTTTTGTTGAGGCACAATTCAAAGATGTTATGGGTAAACCATTTAAAGTAGCACTGATTGGTGCATATAACTTTGGAGCATCTGATGATAATATCGGATATGATGTAAGTGCACAATGGGGTAAAAACAAAAAAGTTGGAGATTGGCAAGTAGCTGCAACATATAGAGATGTTGAGAAAGACTCAGTATTTGGAGCACATAACGATTCCGATTTCAGTGGCGGTGGAACAGATAGTACAGGTTACTATGGTAAAATCAAATACAAATTCGCTAAAAATGTAGATGTGCAAGGATGGTGGAACTGGAGTGATACTAAAATCTCTACTGGTAACACAGTAGAATACTATCGTCATCAAATAGACGTTATCCTTAAATTCGGGAGTGTTCAAAATTCTGTGTCAGCCTGATATAATAAATATATAAAAGGTTGATAAAGATGAGTAAAATGGGAAGTTCAGATTTTAATTTTAACG
>JGI10211J34971_10002539_pt1 | contig 14854 bp, 9 predicted proteins | sample Etolagsediment_FD_34971 | JGI IMG/M metagenome (IMG submission 34971) | reverse complement strand
CTCAGCGCTGGTATGGAGAGGGAATCCGGTTTCTTCAAACGCATTCTTTGCTTCTATCTGTTCGATTGCTTTTTCGTTGGTTGAAAGAGATTTTGTGTGTGAGAAGAGTGTTTTTGAAAGTGCAGTCACCACATCTGCAGAAAGGGAGTTACGCACAAGGAGCACAGTATAATCACCAATTACATGAGTGTCATGGAAAAGGGATTTGTAGGTGTGTTTTTTTAGTTCATGACTGGTTGTACCCAATTTGCGACGCATATTTTCACGCAGATCTTTCGAACACGGCAGTATAGATATGCGGATTTGATTTTCAAGATCGTTCACAATATCTGCAGGTGACGAACCCATGAATATGAATAGGTCAATTGCATTTTCCACAAGATGAATCGCGCCCGATGTGTAGTTGTCAAATTCTACTTTTCCTCCACGTGAATCAATGTCCTCGTATGAAGTTCCAAGTTGGGCAAGTATATTTTTTGTAATATATTCACTCACAGTGCCCTGCGTCAGCACACCAAGTTTAACGGGCAATTTTTTTGTGAAGATGTCGTCGAGTGCAAGCAGACCATTATTTTGAGCGTACTCGGTGCGGACAATGCAATACAGATATTGCTTGTATAGATTACCAATGCATGAGACATTGGTTTGGGTGGTTTCAAAAGGAGAGTATCCCTCAATTGCCGCTTTACCCAGAACTGCGGTGGAAAATCCAAGATCAATGTCATTTTCATTCAGATCAATTACATTTTTTACACCACCACCGGGCACGGACACTGTTTTTGTGAGTTTTTCTGAGTATAAATTTTCGAGCAGTTTACCGAACGTGAACCATGTACCTCCGGAAGGACCGGAGCCAATAACAAGTTCTTCGGGAAATTCAACTTTGGTTTGAGTACAGCTTAATATGAGTGCAATGCCAACGAGAGTGAGAATAATTATTTTCATGCAGAGCTCCTTTATTGTTCAATTTTATATACTTTTTATACTATGCTAAGTAAAACAAATATTAAAATACTGCTATGATCACGACGAACAATTGGGAGCAGGAAATTTTATTGATCCATTTTAAATGAATCAATAACTGCATTAAACGTTGCGCTTGGTCGCATTGCTTTTGTGGTTTTTACATCATCCGGTTTGTAATATCCACCCAGATCAATTGGCTTTCCCTGTGCTTTAATAAATTCTTCAACAATCTCGGATTCATTTTCCTTAAGTTCATTTGCAAGTTTAGCGAATCGTTTTTGAAGTTGAGGATCCTTGGTTTGATTTTTTAAAGCTTCTGCCCAGTACATTGCAAGATAGAAGTGGCTTCCTCTATTGTCTAATTCATTCACTTTTCTTGAAGGCGACCTTCTATTGATAAGAAATGTCTCAGTAGCTTGCTCAAGTGTTTCTGCCAGGATATGAGCTTTCACATTTTTGGTTTTTGCACTCAGGTGTTCAAGGGATGCTGCGAGTGCGAGAAATTCTCCAAGAGAATCCCATCTTAGATGATTTTCTTCTGTAAACTGCTGGACATGTTTTGGAGCAGAGCCACCAGCTCCTGTCTCAAACAATCCCCCGCCACTCATAAGTGGTACAATTGAAAGCATTTTTGCACTGGTGCCAACTTCAAGGATCGGGAATAGATCGGTAAGATAATCTCGTAAAACATTTCCTGTAACAGAGATAGTATCTTTTCCTTCTTTCATACGCTTAATGGAGTAGCGAGTAGCTTCGATTGGTGTCATAATATGGATTTCAAGTCCTTCAGTATCATGATCTTTCAGATATTCAGTAACTTTTTTGATAAGTTCACGATCGTGAGCTCTGTAATTATTCAACCAGAACACAGCAGGCGCTCCGGTTTTTCGAGCCCTTTCCACAGCGAGTTTCACCCAATCCCGAATAGGAAGATCTTTTACCTGGCACATACGCCAGATGTCACCTTCTTCAACTATATGCTCTATCATTGTCTGGCCTGAAGCTGAAACCACACGGATTTTTCCGTCACCAGGACATAAAAAGGTTTTATCATGAGATCCATATTCTTCTGCTTTTTGTGCCATTAAGCCAACATTTGAAATGTTCCCCATTGTAGCTGGATCAAAAGCACCGTTTATCCTGCAGAAATCCATTACCTCTTTGTACACATCTGCATAATTTCTATCTGGAATAAAAAACATTGTGTCATGAAGTTTCCCATCAGGTCCCCACATTTTTCCTGAATTACGAATTGCAGCAGGCATTGACGCATCGATTATTATGTCACTCGGCACATGAAGATTTGTTATTCCTTTTTCCGAATCGACCATTGCTAGTTTTGGTCTATTTTGATAACAGGCATTAATGTCTTCTTCTATCTCTTTCTGTTTTTCCTTTGGGAGCGCTTTAATTTTTTCGTATAGATCACCAAGTCCATTACTGGGTATTACTTCAAGTTCAGCAAATGTGTCGGCATGCTTTTCGAAAACCTCTTTAAAAAAAACAGAGACAACATGTCCAAAAATGATGGGATCAGAAACTTTCATCATAGTAGCTTTCAGTTGTACAGAAAACAGCACATCTTCTTTTTTGGCATCTTCGATCAATCCTTCCAGAAATTTTATAAGAGCACGTTTGCTCATCACTGTTCCATCAATTATCTCACCTTTAATAAGAGTTAATTTGTCTTTAAGAACAGTTACTTTTCCTTGAGGATTAACAAATCTTATTTGGCAGTCACCGACATTTTCCTCAGTGATTGTTTTAGATTTTTCATTAGAGGCAAGATCTCCAGAGGTCATAAAATTAACATGAGATTTAGATTCAGGCGACCATTTTCCCATTGGATGAGGATTCTTTTTTGCATAATTTTTCACAGGCGTAGGAACTCTGCGATCTGAATTACCTTCCCTCAAAACAGGGTTAACAGCGCTTCCTTTGATCTTATCATACCTTGCTTTGATTTTCCTCTCCTCATCATCTTTTGGTTCGTCGGGATAGCTAGGTATATTGTAACCCTTCTCCTGTAATTCTTTTATTGCTGCCTTTAATTGAGGAATTGAAGCACTGATGCAGGGTAATTTTATCACATTTGCTTCCGGTTTTTTTACAAGCTTACCTAATTCTACCAGATCATCAGATAATTTTTGATCATCAGTAAGTTTTTCGGGAAAGTTCGCAATAATTCTGCCTGCAAGAGAAATGTCTCTTGTTTCGATAACAACTCCTGCTTCGTCTGTAAAGGTCTTAATTATTGGTAACAAAGAATATGTTGCCAAAGTAGGAGCTTCATCAACTTTAGTATAAATTATTGTTTCTGACTTATTTTTATCACTCATTTTATTTCTCCTTATTTTACTACTTCCGGTTTGCTGGGAACATCATAAAGGATGTCGTCCCAGGGATGTCTATATAATGGAGTTTTAAGTCGTTTCTGATCAAAATAGTGGCCCATGAACCCGATTGTTCTTCCTATGATGAAGAATGCGTTAAAGAACCCCATGTCGATCATTTCTTTTATCTCTTCGTTTTGATAGTTCAAGCTTTTTAAGAGATCAACAAACAAAACACCGATTGTACCATCGACATTTAAGATAAGAGTATTTTTCTTCATTGTTGTAACATCTTGAACTGCAAGTGCATAATCGAGGAGCGGATGTTTTGGAAAATGCTCTTTCGCAAAGTTCATCATGATCTCACAACGTTCATCTGGATTATCAATACTGTGAATTCTATGACCGATACCTTGAACGCGAACGTTCTTCTTTTTCATTTGATCTACAAATTCACGTGGTTCCAGGTTGTTTTCAAGACCCCATGAGAAATGATTTGCAGCGCCATTAACAGCACCGCCAAATCTTGGACCTATTGTTAAAATACCGCTCACAATTGATTCTATAAGATTTTTACCAGCTCTCGCAGTCACTATCGTATTATGAGCTCCGGATACTGCGGGTCCGTGATCTGCAACGATTTGAATTACCAGCTCAATAAAATCTCTGGCATATTGCGGCAACACTTTTTTAAACCACAAAAGACCTATAACTCCACCAATTCCATATTTTTCTTTGATTACTTTATCAATTGGCACACCGCAATAGTTATGTATTTCTCCCGTTTCATCACAAATTGTTGAGATAAAATTGGTTGGTTTTCTTACCAGCCCTTCTGCAACTGCCTGGGCATAATCCATAGGGATGTTGGGTGGTGTCTGTTCTACAATTTCTTTAATTTTTCCTTCAGCTTTGAGTTTATCAAATGTTATTTTTATTTTTTCTCCGTAATCTTCAAATGAATCAGGGACGATTACACCAGCTTCTCTCAATGCTGCATTTTTTGCTTTTGCGGTATCATCTTTAGAGTCTGCCTTTGCACCGGCATGTCCAAACTGAACTCCACCAGGAAGCATTTCTGCACAAGTCCCGGTTACCCACATGACAAGCGGTTTTGTGATCTTTTTATCTTTAACAGCTTGTACGATCTGATACTCATCTTTTCCACCAACTTCACCCAGCGCGACCATCATTTTTATATTTGGATTCTGTTCGTATCGGAGCAGATGATCTATCAAAGTAGTAGCAGGATAGACATCTCCGCCAACCGCATAACCTTCATAGATGCCATCGGTATTTCTAGCTACGATGTTGTATCCTTCATTAGAAAGTCCGCCAGATACAGAAACAAAGCCTACAGAGCCGGGTCTATACAATTTAGTGTCTCTAATGTTTTCGACTGTTCCAGCTGCGTTGCCGATTTTAAAACAACCGGGTTTCAAGCCACCCACTGTTGCTGGACCGATTATCCATTTTCCTTTTTCTTTGGCTAATTGAGCGATCTTTCTTATATCGCGTTGGGGTACACCTTCAGCTATCATGATGATTGTTCTAATATTATCTGTTTCAAGTGCTTCCATTGTTGATTCTGCACATGATCTTTCAGAAGCAAAATTTACCATAACATCTGCATCAGGATTTTCTTTAATGGCCTCTTCAATTGTTTTATATCTTGGGATTGAAATTTCTTTTGTTCCCCAAAATAATTTATAGTATCCACTGCCGGTTGGTGTAATAAAACCTACAACACTAGGTTTTTCTCTGTTACATAAATAATCGAAATCAAGCATTCTTTGAGCTGCTTTTTGCTGCGAGCCATAAATAAATGCTGTCGTATTTTCGTCGAAGAGTTCATAATTTTTCATTATTCACCTCCCTTAGTTCCAAGTGCCATTGAAACGATTTTTGTCATATGTGTTTCCGGACCATACACTTCTGTCGGAATACCAATTCTTTTACCCATATCTTTCATATTTTTCAGACCTTCTTTATAATTTGGTCCACCTCTTCTCACATAGATTTTTACATTTGTCTCTTTTAGTTTGTCTTTATATTCTTCGATTGCCTGGATAATTCCGGTAAACGTTTTCGCAATATCAGTAAAGTTGGCAATGCCACCACCAATGATCAAAAACTTAGGACGTCCCTGCGGATCTTTCTTTCGAGTCATCAGATCAAGAACTGTTTTTGTGTATCCATAAGTGAGTTCTGTGGATGGATTGCCACTATATTCTCCATAGTTTGCAAGTTCATCTGTAAATCCGAGATCTACCACGGTATCGGCATAAATTACAGATGCTCCGCCACCAGCTACGAGGTTCCAGATTCTTCCTTCAGGATTTAGAACTGTAAGTTTCAATGATGCGCCTGTTCTTTCATCAAGTTCATCTACTTTTTCTTCTTCAGGAGATTTTTCAAGACCAAAGGGGTTAGGGAATTTTAGATCTCCCCACATTTCAGCGCATTGGAATGATGCATAATCATCAATTTTTGCTACAGCATCAAGCGCTACAGGTGCTCCATCCACAAATGTGAATGGGTTCAATTCCAGATAAACAAAATGATACTCAACGACCATTTTATAAAGAGCTTTAATAAACTCAGCAATAATATCAGTTTTTTCTCCAAGCTCTTTTGGTAAAAATCCTTTTACATCAAGGTCATCAATTTCTGCAAATAATGGCACATCCATTGTTACTACAGAATCCCAAACCTCTTCTATATTAACACCACCTTTTGTTGAGAAGTGAATTGTGTCACAATCTCTTGTGGTGGTAATTGCTATGTAATATTCATCATCATGAGGAACGAATTTTTCTACGAGAAAGTAATTTAATTCCCCGGTTGTTTTACCTGTTGTTTGAGTTATTGTGACAGTTTTATTCATGCGTTCATTGATCCAGTCCTTTACTTCAGACCAAGATTTATTCACAAATAAAAGATTGTTCAACCCTCTTTTTCCAAAAAGCTGATCTGGTTTTACAACCAGTTTCTCGTCTTTGAGCCAGGAATTTTCTTCCTCTAATTTTTTCAGATCAGTATTTGCTCCGATCAAAACCTGTTTCGCATCAAATTTGATCTTTTCGTCAGAAAATTTTGGTAACGCTTGAGACATCATTCTTTTAGCGTCATATTCTCGAATACCTTTTTGCGCCATACTATTTCCTCTCTATAATACGCCTAATTTATTCATTAATATTAGTTTGCTTTTTTTTTATTAATGCAAGGGTTCCCCCTGCAAGGAGAATTTCTTTTTGTCGATCAGACAGATCATACGTTGTTTCAAACTCGGTTCCTTTTGATACGTTCTTAACAATTATGTTCTTGCCTTCTCGTAATGTTTCTTTTATACTAGGAATTTCAAGTTCATCCGCTTGTTCTATTTCATTGTAATCATTTTCATTTTTGAAATTTAATGGAAGTATGCCGAAATTGATGAGATTTGCATTGTGAATTCTTTCCATGGACTTTGCAATAACAGCTTTTACTCCCATATACATCGGGCAAAGTGCAGCATGTTCACGGCTGCTTCCCTGACCATATGAAAGTCCTGCAACAATTATATTATCTTTTCCGCTTTCTTGGATTTCTTGTGCACGATCATGAAATGTAGGATCAACTACTTCAAATAAAAATTCAGAATATTTTGGAACGTTTGATCGATATTTCATTTTTGACCCGGCAGGTATTATGTGATCTGTTGTGATCAGGTCTCCTACTTTCAAGGTTACGACACCCGATATTTCATCTTTAAGTGGTTCTGCTGCTGGAGGATCACCAATATTGGGACCACGATAAATCTCTGTTTCTCCCTTAATTGATTCAGGGAAAATAAACATTGAGTCATCAATGTAAAATTTTTCGGGCATGTTAATTTTGGGATATTCAATTCCCATTTTCTCAAGATCTCTTGGGTCGGTGAATTTGCCTGTGATTACAGCTGCTGCAGCAGTTTCAGGGCTCACAAGATATACATCCGCAGACTTTGTTCCTGATCTTCCAAAGAAGTTCCTGTTGCTGGTTCTCAGCGATATTGCCCCTGTTTTAGGAGATTGACTGTTTCCAATACAGAAACCGCAAGCAGATTCTGCAATCCTTGCGCCTGCCGAAACAATGCTTTCAAAGCCACCATCATGTATGATATTTTCAATTACCTGTTTTGAGCCGGGTGCTACGACAAAGCTTGTATCTGAACTGAGTTTTTGATCCTGTAAGATTTTTGCTACGGTCATCATATCTTTGTAAGAAGAATTAGTACAACTTCCAATACAAACTTGATCAACAGTAATTTCACCGATATCTTTAACAGTACTTATATTTCCGGGACTATGTGGAGTTGCTGCCATTGGAACAAGCTCAGAAAGATTTATATCAACAATTTTATCATATTCTGCATCATCATCAGCTACTAGTTCAAGCCAGTCATCTTCACGATCTTGGGCTTTTAAGAATTCTTTTGTAACTTCATCGCTCGGGAATATGGATGTTGTTACCCCGCATTCTGCCCCCATGTTTGTGATCGTCGCTCTTTCTGGAACGGATAGTGTGCTTACTCCAGGTCCGCCATATTCAAATATACAACCCACATTTCCTTTTGTTGTAAATATTTCAAGAACTTTCAGTATGATATCTTTTGCTGCAATCCAAGGGTTTAGTTTTCCTGTTAAGTTAATTTTTATAACCTTTGGATAGGTTATATAGAAAGGACCACCGGCCATTGCCACTGCAACGTCAAGACCTCCGGCACCAATTGCCATCATTCCTATCCCGCCTCCGGTTGGAGTATGCGAATCTGAACCAAGAAGAGTTTTGCCAGGTTTGCCAAATCTTTCAAGCTGAACCTGGTGGCAGATTCCGTTCCCAGCCCTGGAATAAATAATTCCATATTTTGCTGCAACAGATTGAAGATATTTATGATCATCTGCATTTTCAAAACCGATTTGAACGGTGTTATGATCAACATAACTTACAGAAAGATCCGTTTTCACTTTTGGAACACCCATCGCTTCAAATTGCAAATAAGCCATAGTACCGGTAGCATCTTGTGTAAGTGTTTGATCGATCCTGACACCTATTTCAGTACCTTTTTCTGGCTTTCCTTCGATAATATGATTTGATAAAATTTTTTCTACTATGTTTTTTCCCATACAAAAACCCCTTTGGGGAGTAATTTTTTTAATTAGTTATTTTATAATTTCACTTTAATGTAATAGTTTGATTGAATGTAGTTTCGTTTGGCATCTCTTATCTTGCAGACCATAAAGAGTCGATGTGTATTATTTTCAATAGTTTTCCGGGCTGATGTTGAATCAACGACTATAGATAATAATTCTATTTCTATCATTTATATCTCCGCAATAATAATAGCGCTAAAACTTTGTCATAAAATTTAGTGTCAACAATTTTATATAAACTTATCTAGTTTATTGCTTTTTATTGATTTTCACAACATTTCGCAGAATATACACGAATATAAATATCCCGATAGCATTTCCAAGCACCATGGGCAGTATGATTTCCTTAACAAGCGCAATAGAATTTGCATATGGTTTTGAGAGGAGCAGTATGAGGATCATGTGGAAAAGCTCAAGGCATACAACAACTGTTATTGCCAGCCAGTAGGATAGAGATTTTTTAAAGGATTTAGAAACAAACCCCGCGATCACACCTGCGAGAAGAGTTGCAAGTGAGCAGGGAAGTTGAGTAAAGCCCCCTAAAAGAAAACGGTGCAATCCAGCCAGAAATCCTGTAATAATGCCAATGATAGGTCCACCAATAAAACCCGCAATAAAGGGAGCTGTATCGCGGATATTCGATATCGCTCCAACAACCGGAATCCCTAGAGTCGTGCCATATATGCCGATAATTGCAAAGAGGACTATTGTTCTTACCGAATCCCCTATGGTTGTTTTTTCTAAAAATACATTTTTAAAGGTTTCACCTTTACTGAACAGGAAAAATATGAACATCACGAGCAGACTTTCCTGAATTAGACTATAAACAGATTTTAGTATTACTACGCTTTTTACAGGCGCAGCGTTCAGTGTTGTCACGCACATAATGAGCAAGAATAAAATAAGGAATAGTTTTCTCATTTCTGACCTTTCTATTTGCTATTTATTGAATGATTTTCTTCATTGTATGTTAGATTCGATGTCCACTCATAAGATCCATTTATTTCTTCTATTTTCCAGAAATCATAGTTCCCGAATTTTCTATCTCCGGCTTTGTTCAGCGCAGTCCAGCCGGTGCATCCATAATATGAATTTGCAGTGTGTATAAATGCATTTGCGAGTTCTTTGGGATGACCTTCTTTTGCAACAATATTGGATAACGCAGCCAGCCAGCATGCATCATAAGCTGCTAACACATAGGAAGAGGGTGTTTCATTATATTTGTTTGTGATTTGCAGATCGATAAATTGGGCTTTCTCAGTCTTTTCAGGACTATACATCGGGCAGAGAAACTCTACAGCGATCGTTGACTGAACAGCGGATTGATTTTTTAATATCCAATCGTTCATAGCTGTTCCATCGCTTCCAAACCAGCGCACACTCATAAGATTTGGGTGGCTTGAGAGAGTTTCAAAAATAGTAACTGCTTCATCAAATGCAAGGAAATATATGCAGAGTTCATCGTGCGAGTATGTTTCCAATGAATTTTTTACAAGATCGTCCAGCTGTACTAAGTACTTATCAAAATCTGCAGAAAGAGGATCAAAAGCAATACCTTCCACAAGCTGAATCGGAGTAGTGCCAAGATATTCATCCATTGCATTAATGAGTCCCTTACCCCATGCATCATCCCGCCAAAATGGCATCACTGCCTTATACTGCATGCTCTCCATATATGTTGCTATTGCAATTGCCTGGTGCTTATCGTCAGGGATCAAGCGGAAGATAAAATCGTTTTCAACTGCAAGGTCAGGAGCTGTGCTCTCTGTACTGATGACGATCATATCGTTCTCGTCCACAAAGGGTTTGATGGCTGAGAGTTCTGAGCTTGCCTGAACCCCGATTATGGTTTTAATCCCTTTTGAATGCATCAACTTTGCCTTGCGCAATGCAACTATTGGATCTGTTTGAGTGTCTTGAAATTCGATATGAAAGGAATGTGATTTTCCAATGCATTTCAGATAGGAGTTGATGTCCTTTTTAGCAATTTGGCATCCTACCTGTGCCGATTTCCCAAAAGAAGCAAGATCTCCCGAGAGTGACAGGAACGCTGCGATAGTAATATCTTTTTTAGCAGAACATCCTGCAATAATAAGCAGGAGTAAAATAAAGCTTAACGCAGAAATAGCAATTTTTTTCATATTGGTCCTTTCAACGTGTTGATTATTTTAATTCCTTAATCGCCTCATCGATTGAATTAAAGATCGGGAAATCAGAATGGAAGTCAACAAGTTCAAGAATATGAAGAATATCATCATTCACACTGCAGAGTGTGATTACTCCATTGCTGTTCAGTTCGCGAAGAGCATAGTAAAAAGCACGAATACCGGAACTGCTTATGTATTCTAGTTTTGAGCAATCAACAAGGATAGAATACTCTCCGTCAAGTATGTGTTTTATAAGAGTGTCTTGGAAATCCTTTGATGTGAATGAATCAATTTTTCCATCAACACTGATGATGCGTATGTTCTTTTCCTTATTTGTCGTGATATGCATAAAATTACTCCTCTCTATTATTGCCGAAATACTGGATAGCAAGCATTGTGATATCATCGGACTGCGCTGTCCCTTCGGCAAATTTATGAACCTCTTTTATTATCAATTTTAGGATTTCACTTGGGGGTGAATTTGATTGTGTTCGTAAAGTTTTTTCCAATTTAATTTCCCCGAACAGTTCATCCTTGGTATTTGATGCTTCGGTAATGCCATCTGTGTATAGGAATATGCTTTGATGGTCTAACAATTTCAGATTTTCTGAAGTATATTCAACCTTTTTCCTTAGTCCAAGTGGAGTTTTATGAGGAAGTTCAACTAATTCTATTTGATCTTTCTTAAGCAAATATGGAAGATTGTGTCCTGCACTCGTGAGTGAAATATGACCATTATTTACGTTAAGGATACCAAGCAGAAGCGTCACAAACATGCAATGCTCATTATCCCTGTAGAGCTCAGTGTTCACTTCGGATATAATTTCAGATGGAGATGGGATGCCGGATTGTTCCCTTTTGAGCAACATGCTGGTGGCACGTATCAAACTTTTACTTCGAGCCATGAAAAGAGCTGCAGGCACTCCTTTGTCTGATACATCTCCTATTAAAAAGCATAAGTGATCATCGTCGATAAAGAAGAAATCATAAAGATCACCGCCAACTTCTTTTGCAGGTTCAAGTAGTGCGTAAATATCAATTTCATTTCTGTCTGGAAAAGCGGGGAAGTTTTGGGGCAGCATACTCATCTGAATTTCATGAGCTATGCGGAGTTCGCTTCTTATTTTTTCATTTGCTGCAGTGGTGAGTTTGAGATCAGTAATATATTGCTGCAGAGTTCTTTCCATGTTGATAAAGGTCCCTGCAAGATGCCCCATTTCATCATGTGAACTTCTTGTGAGATGAGTTAACTCAGCGGAATCAGTTATACCAAAATTGTTTTCCGTAAGTTGCCGGGCGTGTGCGGTAAGGGTTTTCACCGGTTTTGTGAAACGGTGGACTACAAAGAAAGTAACAATACTAGCTATAAGTAAAGCAGCTAATGTAATGAGGAGTTCTCTTTTAAATATACGCCGCGAGGGCTCCTTCATTTCATCAATGTAGAATGCAGAAACGATATACCAATCGAGTGGTTCAAAGAAATCTACATATGCGATTTTTTTGAATTTGGCGTTTCCATCGTAACCGGGTTTATCCCATAAATATATGTAAGGTATATCAGGATTTTTTGCTGCTTCAACAAGGTTTTCCCAGTGGTCAATTCCCATTCCTGGCTCATCCACATCCGCAAAATCAACGCCTTCCATTGTGGGATGGACAAGAACGATATGGTTATTATTAAAAATGAAAAAATAACCATTCTCACCGATGCGGATCTTTGAAAAGGTCTTTCGAAATTCACTCAGAATTTCTTCACGTTTGCTTTCAATATCCTTGTCAATATCATCGATATAAACTCCCGTTCCGACAATCCAATTCCATGGCTTGAAATAGGAATTGTATGAGAGTTTTTCAACTGGTTTTGTTTCATCAAGACGGATATACCAAAAAGACTCAAAACAACTCCCTGTTTTATACACATTATCCTTGATCATCTTAAGCGGATAGTTACCTTTCACATCCTGGTACTCTGTCATGTCAGTGCCTTTGATGTTTGGATCAGGATGAGAGATTGCGACAAGATCAGTATTATAAATGTAGAAATAATCATTATTTCCAAAGCGGAAATTTTCAACACTTCCCAAGGCAAATGTCTTCGCATCCTGCTCAGATAGTATCCCGTTTTTATAAAGAGCGTGGTAGTATTCTATGTCTGAAATAACAAGTCCGGTGACATTCTTGAGCTGTTCTTTGTATCTGTTTAGGGCATATTCTTTATGAAAAAGTAAGCTGCGATATTCATTTTCAACATACAATGTAATGAGCTTCCGCATATCATGAACCGAACCAGTAATAGTATTCCACATGATCTTCTCGACTTCATACTGAGTGAGAAGCATAAATGCAACGGTTGTACAAATAAGTATGACAAGAATGAGAAGGAGCATCTTTCTCGTGAAAGAAAGTGAGCGCAAAGCTGTTTTCATCTTATATTACAATCCTTATGACATTGATGGATTAATTTCGTTCATTAAGCTTTCCTGTTATAAGAATGTTGTGGTGTCAAGAATAATTTAATTGACAGGATTATTTTATTGTACAGGGATATATTAAGGTAACAATGGGCAAAGAAAGAGATGAACTTATAAGAAGACTTGGCGGAACCCCGATCAGTAAATTAAATCTTACTGATGAAGAGATCGAACGTCTGGCGCGAGAGACCTACACAAAAAGAGGGGAGATCCCACCAGATGTACGCCAATTGATAGAGGAGTGGAGAAAAGAGCAGGGTTGAACTGAGTTTACATCATTTTATCAGAAGACACTTCCCGCTATTGGCTATTTCGTTATTCAACTTCAAGTAATAAAAATAAATGCCAGATGGAACATCTTGGCCCAATTCATTTTTTCCATCCCATTCAATCGAGTGGAAGCCTTTATCGAAGCACCCAGTTGATATTGTTTTGGTTTTTTGTCCTTTCAGATTGAAAATATCTACTAAAACATTTGCTTGTGATGTAAGGGAGAAGGAAATCATTGTGGAGTTAGTGAAAGGATTAGGAGTATTGAAGAGGTGCAGATCATTTTGTGTTTCAACATGAGGATCATTCCAAACACCGATATATATAGGATCAAAATCAACAATCCCGTATGACGGATTATCATTCCCATCGATAATAGTTTCTGCAATTTCGGTATAATTGTCACTATCCCACGAATTATTTTCTGCTTTCATATCTAAAGTGGATCCATTATACACACTAAAAGTTGTTCCCGTTCCATCAATATTGTCGTGTATATTATTCTCACCATCGTCATTCGTATTCAAGTTGCCAAGATCTCCAAGATTAGAAGTTGCATTATTGATGCAGTAGAAGCCACAAAAATTGAAAGCAACCTCATTTAGTACGAAAGTGCCATTTGTGCCTGATCCGTACAGCATGACCCCTGCACCCGAGTTCGGGTCACCGGCAATAAAATTATTACATATCTCATTATTTTTGTAATAGCCTTGCCCATTATAAAGATATATACCTGTGAGATTGAATTCTACGATATTATTCTCGACGTGAGGTGCTACTTCTCCATAATTATATAGATTTGCAAGTGTGATGCCTTGCTTATCATTATGGTGAATGTGGTTATTGATAATCGTTGGATTGCATTCGCCGGTTGATGTTTGTATGGCGAGCTGAATTGCAGGCCAATAGGAAGTTCCCTGCCCGCATGCTGTTATCTCGCAGTTATCTACAAGGGCATTTGAATTTTCTGTGATGAGGATTCCGCACTGCTCGCACGTAGTTATATAGGAATCTGAGATTTCCATATACGAGGGATTTGCATCACCCATTGCAGAAAAATGGACTGCTTTTCGGTGATTATCGAAGAAACAGTTTTGAATGACAACTTCAGCATTTACCGAGTGAATTCCATACCCGTTTGTGCCTGCAGTATTTGAAATTCTACAATAACTAAATGTGCTCTGATTGACCTCATCCTCAAGGCGGATGCCTTCCCATGTTGAAGGATACAGTCTATAAAATTTGATTGAATCATTTTCGGTTCCCTGTGCTGTTATGAATCCTTCGGCAGTAATTCTAAAATTTCCCTGCACTTCGACCAGTACTCCGGGTTCTATAATGAGAGAGTTTCCTGCAGGAATAGTAATCGCACCAATGACATAATAGGGGCTTCCTGCCAGCGTCCAGGTGCCGGATTGATTGCCTGACACATTTGTATCACAATATGCGATACCCGAGAGAAGGAAAATACTTATACATAGTAAAATAAAAAA
>JGI10211J34971_10002537_pt1 | contig 14860 bp, 14 predicted proteins | sample Etolagsediment_FD_34971 | JGI IMG/M metagenome (IMG submission 34971) | reverse complement strand
TCTAACGGCCCCTAAAAAGGGGGGTATTACCCCCCCAAACGATCATCTTGGTTTTTTTTGCTCCCAGCCCATGGGAGCTCGTGACATTGCGGTTGCGGTGACGTAGGTTGCTGCGGTGGTCGTTGCGGCCACGTGTTGCGCACAGTACAGTTCAAAATGCGACCCAGGCGGGATGCTCTTTTGTTTATTTCAGCGTCTGCGGGTGATGAGTTGTTGCGGTGCACAAAAAAGTGAAGAAACCGTCATTCTTGACTTGAATGGGCGGGAAAACGGGGTAGGCTTGACCTACCCAATTGGGGATAGGTGCTTCTGAGGAAATGTCCTATAACGGATGCGCACCTCTTGGGGAGGTGTTGACGTTTACGAATGACCAAGAAAACAAACGTTTGCGTCGGTACTTTACAACGATTTTCAACGGAACGACCTGGGGAGTTCCTTTAATCCTATGACTGTGATGTCTTTCTTGTGCTTTGAGCAAACTTCGACAGCGCACGCGCAATGCCGGATGCTTTGCTGTGGCTTAAAACAAGTGAGATGCCCGGTTCTTAGGGATCCCCGATGGGAGCCTCAGCATGAGCGACGCGCTTTTATCTGATTATTTCCCGGTTCTGGTGTTTATAGCCATTGCGGGTGTCATGGCGGTCTTTATGATCGCCGCCAGCTGGATCATTGGACGCCAAAAACCGGACCCGGAAAAGGATTCGGCCTACGAATGCGGATTCGAAGCGTTTGAAGACGCTCGCATCAAATTCGATGTGCGATTCTATCTGGTCGCCATTTTGTTCATCATCTTCGATTTGGAAGTCGCGTTTTTGTTCCCGTGGGCGGCAAACTTGGGCGCGTTGGGCCTGTTTGGGTTCTGGTCGATGATGATCTTCTTGGCCGTGCTGACCATTGGCTTTGTATATGAATGGAAGAAGGGAGCTCTGGAATGGGAGTAGAGACCAAGCCCGGCAATGAGCTTCAGCCCATGAGCACCCCTCAACTGAACGGCTCAGATCAAGATGCCCTGCTGTCCCAGGTTGAAGACGAGCTGAACGAACGGGGGTTTGTCGTCGCCAACGTTGACAAGGTGGTCAACTGGGCGCGTACCGGTTCCATGTGGCCGATGACCTTTGGTTTGGCGTGCTGTGCGGTGGAAATGATCCATGCGTACATGAGCCGNTATGACTTGGATCGATTCGGCGTGGTGCCGCGNCCCAGCCCGCGTCAATCGGACGTGATCATCGTCGCGGGGACGCTGACCAACAAAATGGCCCCNGCCTTTCGCAAAGTTTATGACCAAATGGCGGAACCCCGGTGGGTGATCTCCATGGGGTCGTGCGCCAACGGTGGCGGGNATTATCACTATTCCTATGCGGTGGTGCGCGGTTGTGACCGGGTGGTCCCGGTCGACATTTACGTACCGGGGTGCCCGCCGACGGCGGAAGCTCTGTTGTACGGCATCATGCAGCTGCAAAAGAAAATCAGACGGACCGGCACGCTGTTTCGTTAAGGCCACTGTTTTATCATCGTCTTCGACACCTGTTAAAGACGCGCACAGATTAAGAAACTGGGAGTTTTTGGACCTATGGATCCAGCCCTCGAAGAACTTAAAGAGATCGTCACTCAGGCCATGGGGGCGTCCGTGTTGGACACCACCGTCAGCAAAGGTGAGCTGGCCATTGAAGTGAAGCGTGACGATATTGAGCGCGTGCTCACCTATCTGCGCGACAACGTCAATTGCCAATTTAAGCAACTGATTGATCTGTGCGGCGTGGATTACCCCGAGCGCGATGAGCGCTTTGACGTGGTCTACAACCTGTTGAGCATGACCTTGAACCGCCGCATCCGCGTCAAAGTTCGCACTTCGGGCGAGCCTGTGCCGAGCGTCACGTCGGTGTTTTCCACCGCGGGCTGGTTCGAGCGCGAATGCTGGGACATGTTCGGCGTGCCGTTTGTCGGCAATCTTGATCTGCGTCGGTTGCTGACGGATTACGGTTTTGAAGGCCATCCCCTGCGCAAAGACTTCCCCCTGACGGGGTTTGTGGAAATGCGCTACGACGACGAAAAGAAGCGCGTGGTTTATGAACCGGTCAAACTGACCCAAGAATTCCGCACCTTCGATTTCTTAAGCCCCTGGGAAGGTCAGCCCGATCTGTTGCCCGGCGATGAAAAAGCCGAGCAGAACAAAGCCGAGCCAAGCAAAGAAAAGGGCGCGTAAATCATGTCGCAAAATCAAATCAAGAACATGACCCTGAACTTCGGGCCCCAGCATCCAGCCGCCCACGGTGTGCTGCGTATGGTGCTGGAGATGGATGGCGAAATCATCGATCGCGCCGATCCGCACATTGGCCTGTTGCACCGTGGCACCGAAAAGCTCATCGAACACAAGACCTATCAGCAGGCCACGCCGTATTTTGACCGTCTCGATTACGTGGCCCCGCAAAACCAGGAACACGCTTTTGTCTTGGCGGCGGAAAAACTGTTGGGCATCGACGTGCCCGAACGCGCCCAGTACATCCGTGTGCTGTATTGCGAAATCGGCCGCATTTTGAACCACATCCTCAATGTGTGTTCCTACGCCATGGACGTGGGCGCGATGACGCCGATGTTGTGGGCGTTTGAAGATCGTGAACGCTTGATGGAGTTCTGCGAGCGGGTCTCGGGTGCACGCATGCACATGAACTATTTCCGCATCGGCGGCGTGTCGCGGGATATGCCCGACGGCTTGGCCGAAGACATCTTGGCGTGGATCGAACAATACCCCCAGATGATCGACGACGTGGAAACGCTGCTGACGGAAAACCGCATTTTCAAACAGCGCACCGTGGACGTCGCCAAGGTGACCGTGGCCCAAGCCCTGGACTGGGGCTTTACCGGCCCGAACCTCCGCGCTTCGGGCGTAGCGTGGGATTTGCGCAAGTCGCAACCCTATGACGCCTATGACAAAATGGATTTCGACATTCCCGTGGGCAAGTACGGCGACTGTTATGATCGCTACGTGGTGCGCATGATGGAAATGCGCGAAAGCCTGAAGATCATGCGCCAAGCCATCGAACAGATGCCCAAAGGCCCGGTCATGACGGAAAACCGCAAGGTCGCTTCGCCGCCGCGCGCGGAAATGAAAACGTCCATGGAAGCGTTGATTCATCACTTCAAACTGATGACCGAAGGCATGCATGTGCCGGCGGGCGAAACCTACACCGCCGTCGAAGCCCCCAAGGGCGAGTTCGGCGTCTATTTGGTGTCGGACGGCACCAACAAGCCGTACCGTTGCAAAATTCGCGCACCTGGGTTCGCCCATTTGCAGGCCATGGATATGATGTGCGAGGGCCATATGCTGGCCGATGCCGTCGCCGTGATCGGGTCCATTGATATTGTGTTTGGTGAGATTGACCGATGAGTGACAACGCCGAAACCTTTGCCTTTACGGCAGAAAACTTAGAGGCCGCCAAGGTCATCTTAGCCAAGTACCCCGCTGACCGAACGGCCAGCGCGGTGATGCCGTTGCTGACCTTAGCGCAGCGCCAAAACGCCAACTGGCTGCCCCGCGCGGCTATGGACTTAGTGGCGGACATGGTCGGTTTAGAGCCGATCCGCGTCTATGAGGTCGCCACATTTTACACCATGTACAACTTGAAGCCGGTGGGCAAAAACTTCGTCCAGGTGTGCACCAACATTTCGTGCCTGCTCAAAGGTTCCGACGATGTGTTTAAGGTGTGCAAAGAAAAGCTGGGCATCAATTCAGGCGAAACCACCCCGGACGGCCAGTTTACGTTGCTGGAAGTCGAATGTTTGGGCGCGTGTGTCAACGCGCCGATGATGCAGGTGGGCGACGACTATTTTGAGGACCTAACCGCCGAAACCACCGGAAAAATTATCGATGCGCTGGCCAAGGGCGAAACCCCGCCTGCCGGGTCGCAAGCGGGCAAGCGCGTGGGCTGTCAGCCCGCGGGCGGATTAACAACATTGTTGGGGGAGGGCTGATCCATGCTTCATGATCGTGATCGCATCTTCACCAATATTTACGGCATCCACGATTTGTCGCTCAAAGGCGCGCAGTCGCGCGGCGATTGGGACAAAACGGCTTCTATCATCAAAAAAGGCCGTGACTGGATTGTCGATGAAATGAAAACGTCGGGCCTGCGTGGTCGCGGCGGTGCGGGCTTTGGCACCGGCATGAAGTGGTCCTTCATGCCCAAGGAAGACAAACGCCCCAGCTACTTGGTGATCAACGCCGACGAAGGCGAACCGGGCACCTGCAAAGACCGCGAAATTTTGCGGTCTGAGCCGCACAAGCTGATTGAAGGGGCGCTGTTGGCATCTGTGGGCATCGGTGCACATGCGTGTTACATCTATGTGCGCGGCGAATTTTACCGCGAAGCCGAAGCCCTGCAACGGGCCATCGACGAAGCCTACGGGGCGGGTTTGGTGGGCAAAAACGCCTGCAAGTCCGGCTATGACTTCGACATCTACGTCCATCTGGGCAGCGGCGCTTACATCTGCGGCGAAGAAAGTGCGTTGATCGAAAGCTTGGAAGGCAAAAAGGGCCAGCCGCGCTTGAAGCCGCCGTTCCCCGCCAACTGTGGCCTGTACGGTTGCCCGACAACGGTGAACAACGTTGAATCCATTGCCGTGGTGCCGGAAATCTTGCGCCGGGGCGGGTCGTGGTTTGCCGGTTTAGGTCGTCCCAACAACACCGGAACCAAGCTGTTTTGCATCTCCGGCCATGTGGAAAATCCTTGCACGGTCGAAGAAGAAATGGGCATTCCCATGAAGGAATTGCTGGAAAAGCATTGCGGCGGCGTGACCGGCGGATGGAACAATCTCAAAGGCGTCATCCCCGGCGGCTGTTCCGTTCCGGTGATGACCAAGGCCCAGTGCGACAGCGCGTTGATGGATTACGACGGGTTGAAAGAACATGGCTCCAGCCTCGGCACCGCCGCGGTGATCGTCATGGATCAGTCTACCGACATCGTGCGCGCCATCACCCGGCTCAGCCGCTTTTACATGCATGAAAGCTGCGGCCAGTGTACACCGTGCCGCGAAGGCACCGGGTGGATGTGGCGGATGCTGGAACGCATCGGTCAAGGCAATGCCCACATTGATGAAATCGATTTGCTGGAAGACGTCACGCGACGCATCGAAGGGCACACCATTTGCGCCCTTGGCGACGCAGCCGCTTGGCCGATCCAAGGTTTGATTCGCCATTTCAGAGACGAAATGGAAGCGCGAATCCTGGAAAAAGCCGGAACACCTGCCGGAACCCAAGTTGGCGCCCCCGCCAATGCGGCTGAATAATTAGAGTAGAGGAAGGGGAGCCATGCCAAAGCTCACCATTGATGGTACGGAAATCGAAGTCGAAGCCGGTCTGACTGTGCTGCAGGCTTGCGAATTGGCCGGAGCCGAAGTGCCAAGATTCTGCTATCACGAACGGCTGCCGCTTTCGGGCAACTGCCGCATGTGTCTGGTGGAAATGGAACGCGCGCCCAAGCCGGTCGCGTCGTGCTGCATGCCTGTCGGCGAAGGTATGGTCATCCATACCAACACCGAAAAGGTCAAAAAAATGCGCGAAGCGGTGATGGAGTTTTTGCTCATCAATCACCCGCTCGATTGCCCCATCTGCGACCAAGGCGGTGAATGCGATTTGCAAGACCAGGCCATGACCTATGGCACCGGCATCTCGCGCTACACCGAAACCAAACGCGCCGTTGAAAACAAAAACTTCAGCCCGCTGATCCGCGGCGTCATGACGCGCTGCATTCACTGCACGCGCTGTGTGCGTTTCGCCAGCGAAATTGCGGGTACCGGCGAATTGGGCGGGGTGTTCCGGGGCGAACACCTGGAGATCGGCACCTACGTCGACAAGGCGATTTCGTCCGAACTGTCGGGCAACATGATCGATTTGTGCCCGGTCGGCGCCCTGACGTCAGCCCCGTATGCGTTTAAAGCGCGTCCGTGGGAATTGAAAAAGACCGAAAGCGTCGATGTGTTGGACGCGGTTGGCGCCAACATTCGCGTGGACGCGCGCGGCGGCGAAGTGCTGCGCATCGTGCCGCGTCTGCACGAAGACGTGAACGAAGAATGGCTGGGCGACAAATCGCGTTTTGCCTGTGACGGTTTGGGACGTCAACGCCTGGACCAGCCGTATGTGAAAAAAGACGGCAAGTTGCAGCCCGCCACCTGGGATGAAGCATTCGCAGCCATCAAAGCCAAAGTTGACGGCTTGGCCGGGTCCAAAATCGCCGCCTTGGCAGGCGACACGGCAGACGTCGAAGCCATGACGGCGTTAAAAGATCTGTTGGCCAAGCTGGGTTCCAAAAACGTCGATTGCCGCCAAGAAGGCAGCGCCGTAGATCCGGGCGTGCGCGCCAGCTACATCTTCAACACCTCCATCGCCGGGATCGAAGAGGCCGATGCGGTGTTGATCATCGGCTCAAACCCGCGCATTGAAGCGCCGGTTTTGAACGCCCGCATTCGCAAACGCTACCTCAAAGGCGGCTTGGCGGTGGGCGTGGTCGGGCCGAGCACGGACTTGACCTACAAACACGATTACTTCGGCGACGATCCCGCGGTTTTGGCGCAGATCGTGTCGGGCAAACATGCGTTTGCCAAGGTTTTGAAAAAAGCCAAAAAACCGATGCTGATTTTGGGTGCGGGCGCGTTGATGCGCGCGGATGGGGCGGCGATTTTGGCCGCTGCCAAAGCCATCGCCGACGGCTTCGGTCTGATTGCGGAAGGCTGGAACGGCTTTAACGTCTTGCAAACCGCGGCGTCCCGCGTCGGCGGCTTGGACATCGGCTTTTCGTCTAGGGACGGCGGGCTGGACACGGCAAGCATCTTGGATGCGTGCGGTGACGGCAAAATCGAAGTCCTCTATCTGTTGGCGGCCGATGGTATGGAAGCCGCCAAACTGGGCGACACCTTCATCATCTATCAAGGCCACCACGGTGACAGTGGCGCACACATGGCGGACGTAATTTTGCCGGGTGCCGCGTACACGGAAAAGAACGCCACCTACGTCAACACCGAAGGCCGCGTGCAACGGGGCCAACTGGCGGTGTTTGCACCGGGCCAAGCCAAAGAAGACTGGGCCATCGTGCGGGCGTTGTCGGCGGTGTTGGGCCAGACCTTGGGCTACGACACTTTGGCTCAGGTGCGCGCGCGCATGGTTGAACTGAACCCGATTTTTGCCACCCTGGACGAATTGCAACCCGCTGAGTGGGTTGATTTTGGCGTCGCGGGGGACATTCAATCGAAACCGTTGTCATCACATATTCGGAATTATTACATGACCGACCCGATTTCAAGGGCGTCCGAAACCATGGCGGCGTGCACCGCCGAATTCATGGTTGAGACGGAAAGGACCGGCACCGATGGTTGAGCTTTGGGATGCCTATCTATGGCCGCTGATCTGGATCGTTATTAAGATCTTGGTCATTGTTGTTCCGGTTTTGGTGGCGGTGGCCTATCTGACCTACATGGAACGCAAAGTCATCGGGTCGATGCACTTGCGCCGCGGTCCCAACGTGGTTGGGCCGTTTGGCTTGCTGCAACCGTTTGCCGACGGTGTGAAGCTGTTCTTGAAAGAAACCATCATTCCGTCCAGCGCCAACCGGGCGGTGTTCTTGATCGCGCCGATGTTGACGTTCTTCTTGGCTTTGATCGCCTGGGCGGTCATTCCGTTCGGCGAAGGTTTGGTCTTGGCCGACATCAATGTCGGTGTTTTGTACCTGTTCGCGATTTCGTCGCTGGGCGTGTACGGCATCGTCATGGCGGGCTGGGCATCGAACTCCAAGTACGCATTTTTGGGCGCTTTGCGCTCGGCGGCGCAGATGGTGTCTTATGAAGTGTCCATGGGCTTTGTCATCATTACGGTGCTGTTGTGTGTCGGTTCGTTGAACCTGACGGACATTGTCGAAGCCCAGCGCGGCATGTGGTTTGTCATTCCGTTGTTGCCCATGGCGGTGGTGTTTTTCATCTCCACCTTGGCGGAAACCAATCGTCACCCGTTTGATTTGGCGGAAGCCGAGGCCGAACTGGTTGCGGGCTTCAACGTTGAATATTCGGCGATGACGTTTGCGCTGTTCTTCCTGGGTGAATACGCCAACATGATTTTGATGTGCGGCATGACCACCATCTTGTTCTTAGGGGGGTGGTTGCCGCCGCTCGACATCGCGCCACTCAATCTGATCCCCGGACCCATTTGGTTCTTCATCAAGATTGTCATGCTGCTGTTCGTGTTCATCTGGGTGCGTGCCAGCTTCCCGCGCTATCGCTACGACCAACTGATGCGTTTGGGCTGGAAAGTGTTTCTGCCCATGTCGTTGGCCGGGGTGGTGATCGTTTCGGCTGTCTTGGTGATGTTCGACTTGTTGCCGAACGTTCCCGCGGTCACAGGTTGAGGAGGACCTAAATATGAGCTTCATCAACCGTAACATTCGCGCGTTTTTGCTGGTGGAACTGCTGCAAGGCATGTTTCTCACGCTGCGCTACATGTTCCGTCCCAAAATAACGCTGAACTATCCCTATGAAAAAGGCCCGCTGAGTCCGCGTTTTCGCGGTGAGCATGCGCTGCGTCGTTACCCCAATGGGGAAGAGCGCTGCATCGCGTGCAAACTGTGTGAAGCCATTTGCCCAGCGCAAGCCATCACCATCGAAGCCGAACCGCGGAGTGACGGCTCGCGCCGCACCACGCGCTACGACATCGACATGACCAAGTGCATCTATTGTGGGTTCTGCGAAGAAGCGTGCCCGGTGGACGCCATCGTTGAAGGCCCGAATTTTGAATATGCGACCGAAACACGGGAAGAGCTGATGTACGACAAAAGCAAACTGCTGGCCAACGGCGCACGTTGGGAGGTCGAACTTGACCTCCGCCTGCGCGCCGATGCGCCCTACCGTTGAGGAGCCTGGGAAACACATGATCGCAACTTTGGTTTTCTACATGTTTGCACTCATCTGCGTGGCTTCGGGCGTGCTGGTGGTGACAAGTCGCAACCCGGTTCATTCGGTGTTGTTTTTGATCTTGGCGTTTTTCAACGCGGGTGGATTGTTCGTTCTGGCGGGGGCGGAATTTCTCGCCATGCTGCTGGTCATCGTCTACGTTGGCGCGGTCGCGGTGCTGTTTATGTTCGTGGTCATGATGTTGGACGTCACGGTGGCGGAGATGAAGCAAGGCTTCCTCAACTACCTGCCCATCGGTTTGCTGGTGGTGGCAATCTTCATCGGCGAAATGCTGGCCTCGGCGTCGGTTTGGCATATGGCCCCGGAAGCGGCCGCCAACATTCAGGCGAAAACGCCCGGTGTCGATGTGATGAGCAATACGTCTGCTTTGGCTGAACTGCTGTACACCCGCTACGTCTATTTGTTCCAAGCTGCGGGGCTGGTGCTTTTGGTGGCCATGATCGGTGCCATTGTGCTCACCCATCGCAAGCGCAAGGACAGCAAAAAACAAGTCATCTCCCGCCAGTTGGCGCGCGATGCGAAGGAGGCCGTGGTGCTCAAAAAAGTCGAAACGGGGAGGGGCATCTGATGGCCGACATTGGATTGGGACATTATTTAACGGTGGCAGCTATTTTGTTCGCGACCGGGATGTTCGGAATTTTCCTGAACCGCAAAAACGTCATCGTCATTTTGATGTCGATCGAGCTTTTGTTGCTGGGCGTCAACATCAACCTGGTGGCGTTTTCGGTTGAGCTGGGCGATATGGTGGGGCAAGTGTTCTCGCTGTTTATCCTCACCGTCGCCGCTGCCGAGGCCGCCATTGGGCTGGCCATTTTGGTGGTGTTTTTCCGTAACCGTGGTTCCATTGCCGTTGATGACATCAACGGTATGAAGGGCTGAGGAGCGCAAGATGAGCATGATTAAAGCCATTGTCTTTTTGCCGCTTCTGGCCTCGATGCTCGCGGGGATGCTCGCGTTCGTGAAGTGCGGTTCCGACAAACACAAAAAACACAAAATCGATCTGTACGCCCAATGGCTCACCTCCGCGGCCTTGTTGGTGGCGATGGTGTTGTCGTGGATCGTGTTCAGCCAAGTCGGTTTGCACGGCGAAACCTATACGGTGACGGTGCTGCACTGGATGCAATCGGGCGATTTGGATCTCAACTGGGCGCTGAAGGTCGACACCCTGACGGCTGTGATGCTGGTGGTGGTGTGTACGGTTTCGGCCATGGTGCACGTCTATTCCGTCGGTTATATGCACCACGACCCGGATGTGCCGCGGTTCATGAGCTATCTGTCGCTGTTCACCTTTTTCATGTTGATGCTGGTGACCGCCGACAACTTGGTGCAGATGTTCTTCGGTTGGGAAGGTGTGGGCCTTGCGTCTTACTTGCTGATCGGGTTTTGGTACAACAAGCCGTCTGCCAATGCGGCCGCGATTAAGGCCTTTGTGGTCAACCGCGTCGGTGACTTCGGCTTTGCCTTGGGCATCTTCGCCACCTTCGTGATGTTCGGCACGGTCAATTTGGACACCATCTTCGCCAACGCCGGGACTTTGGCCGACGCGCAGATTTCGATTTTTTCGGGTGAGTTCCACGCCATCACGGTGATCTGTTTGCTGCTATTCATCGGCGCCATGGGCAAGTCGGCGCAGTTGGGTCTGCACACCTGGTTGCCGGACGCCATGGAAGGCCCGACCCCGGTGTCGGCGTTGATCCACGCGGCCACCATGGTGACCGCAGGCGTGTTCATGGTCAGCCGCATGTCGCCGTTGTTTGAATATTCAGACTTTGCCTTGCAGGTGGTGACGGTTGTCGGGGCCAGCACGGCGATTTTCGCTGCGACCATCGGCTGCACCCAGTTCGACATCAAACGTGTGATCGCGTATTCGACCTGTTCGCAGTTGGGCTATATGTTTTTCGCCATCGGCGTTTCGGCTTATCAAGCGGCCATCTTCCACTTGATGACCCATGCGTTCTTCAAGGCGCTGTTGTTCTTAGGGGCCGGTTCGGTCATTCACGCCATGTCCGATGAACAAGACATGCGCAAAATGGGCGGCACCTGGAAGCTTATTCCGGTGACCTATTCCTTGATGTGGATCGGTTCTTTGGCTTTGGCCGGGGTGTGGCCGTTTGCGGGGTATTTCTCCAAGGACACGATTTTGGAAGCGGCATACGGCGCGCACACCGGGGTTGGCAACTACGCCTTCTGGATGGGCATCACGGCGGCGTTCCTGACCGCGTTCTACAGCTGGCGTCTGATCATCATGACTTTCCATGGCACACCGCGCGCCGATGAAAAGACCATGGCGCACGTGCAGGAAAGCCCCAAGGTCATGATCTTGCCGTTGCTGTTGTTGGCAGCGGGCGCCTGCGGTGCGGGCTGGGTCGGCTATGAGTGGTTCGTCGGTCATGGCGCGGCACAATTCTGGGGCAATTCCATCTTGGTTCTGGAAAGCCATCCGGCGTTGGAAAATGCCCACCACGTGCCCGGCTGGGTGAAACTCCTGCCGTTGGTTGTTGGGGGGGCAGGGATCGCCTTGGCATATGTGATGTATATGTTCGTGCCGAGCCTTCCGGGCCTGGTGGTCTCCGCCATCAAACCCATCCATACATTCGTTTTCAACAAGTGGTACTTCGACGAGCTGTACGACGCCGTCTTCGTCAAACCAGCGTTCATCATTGGGCGCGGTTTGTGGAAAGTGGGGGATCAGGCCATCATTGATGGTCTTGGCCCCAACGGTGTTGCCCAGGCGACGCAGGACACGGCCGAAAAAGCCAGTGTTTTGCAGACGGGGTATCTCTACCACTATGCGTTCGCCATGCTTGTTGGCGTGGTGCTCATGGTGGTCTGGTACATGTACATTGCGGGGTGATGAGATAAATGGCTGACCTTCCAATCCTATCGCTCCTGGTTTTCCTGCCGTTGGCGGGTGCAGGCTTTATTCTCACCATCAACGGTGACGATGAGATCGCGCAAAACAATGCCCGCAAGACGGCCTTGTGGGCGTCCACCATCACGTTCATTTTGTCGTTGTGGTTGTGGTTCAAGTTCGACAACTCGACGGCGGACTTCCAGTTCGTCGAAAACGTCGATTGGATTCCGACCTTCAACATCAGTTACCACTTAGGCATTGATGGCATTTCGGTGTTGTTTGTGTTGCTGACCACGGTGTTGACGCCGGTGTGTATTCTCGCCAGTTGGCGCAGCATTCAAGATCGGGTCAAGGAATATATGATCGCGTTTTTGATCTTGGAAACCATGATGATCGGCATGTTTGCGGCGCTCGACATCGTGATTTTCTACATCTTCTTCGAAGCCGTGCTGATCCCCATGTTCTTGATCATTGGCGTGTGGGGCGGACAGCGCCGGGTGTATGCTTCGTACAAGCTGTTTTTGTATACGCTGTTGGGCTCGGTGTTGATGCTGTTGGCGATTTTGGTGATGTACAATCAAGCGGGCACCACCGACATTCCCACCTTGATGACGACGCGCTTTGATCCCAGCTTGCAGATTTGGTTGTGGCTGGCGTTCTTCGCTTCGTTTGCGGTGAAGGTTCCCATGTGGCCGGTGCATACGTGGTTGCCCGACGCCCACGTGGAAGCCCCGACGGCTGGTTCCGTCATTCTGGCGGGCGTGCTGTTGAAGTTTGGCGGCTATGGCTTCATTCGCTTTTCCTTGCCCATGTTCCCCGACGCTTCGGTTTACTTCACGCCGTTGATATACAGCCTGTCCATTGTGGCGGTGATCTACACCTCCTTGGTGGCGCTGGTTCAAAACGACATGAAAAAGCTGATCGCGTATTCGTCCATCGCCCACATGGGTTTTGTGACGGCGGGCACGTTCTCGCTGACCATGCAGGGCGTTGAGGGGGCGATTTTTCAGATGCTCAGCCACGGTGTGGTTTCGGCGGCCTTGTTCTTGTGTGTCGGCGTGATCTATGACCGCCTGCACACCCGCGAGATTGCCGCCTACGGTGGACTGGTGCACAAGATGCCGGCCTATGCGTTGGTGTTTATGCTGTTCATGATGGCGTCCGTGGGCCTGCCGGGGACCGGCGGCTTTGTCGGTGAGTTCTTGGTTCTGGTGGGGCTGTTCAAGGCCAACACTTGGGTCGCGGCCTTTGCCGCCACGGGTGTGGTTTTGGGGGCGGCTTACATGCTTTATCTCTATCGCCGGGTTGTGTTCGGTGCGTTGGAGAAGGAAGAGGTCAAGAAGATGCTCGACATGAGCCCTCGCGAATGGGCGGTGTTTGCGCCGTTGATTATTCTCACCTTGTGGATGGGCGTTTATCCGATGTCTTTCTTGGACATGATGCATGTCTCTGTCGATAACCTGCTGGGCCAAGTTCAACTTGCGCTGGATGCCAGCAATTCGGCCCTCGTGGCTGGCCAGTAAGGGAGATATAGGTTTATGGCTGACGTTCCCAACATCGCCCCGGTATTGCCGGAAATCTTTCTTGCCCTGGCGGCCATGTCCTTGCTGATGCTGGGCGTGTTTCAAAAGGCCGCGACGCCCGACGGCGTTATGCGCGCGTCGCGCCTGACATCGGGTTTGGGCGTGGTGACGCTGGTTTTGGCGTTGATTTTGGTGTTCACCGTTTCGGGCGTCAAGCTGGTCGCGTTCGACGGCTTGTTCTTGTCCGATCCGTTTTCCTCTTACGTCAAAATCCTGATTTTGCTGGCGTCGGCTTTTTCGCTGATTTTGGCGCAGAACTGGTTGGAGCGCCAAGGCGCGCACCGTTTTGAATTCGCCATTTTGCTGATTTTTGCCACCTTGGGCATGATGATGATGGTGTCGGCGGGCAACTTCCTGTCGCTGTACATGGGCCTGGAACTGCAATCCTTGTCGCTCTACGTGCTGGCTGCGTTTCACCGAGACGACACCCGCTCGACCGAAGCGGGCTTGAAGTATTTTGTCTTGGGTGCCCTGGCATCGGGCTTGTTGCTGTATGGCTCGTCATTGGTTTACGGCTTTAGCGGCACCACCGATTTTGCCACCATCGCCTCCACCGTCGCCGCCCAAGAGCATACCCCATTGGGCTTGATCATTGGCTTGGTGTTTGTCATGGCGGGGCTCGCCTTTAAGGTTTCGGCGGTGCCGTTCCATATGTGGACGCCCGATGTGTACGAAGGTGCGCCGACTCCGGTGACGGCGTTCTTCTCGGTCGCGCCGAAAATCGCCGCCTTGGCCTTGTTCGTTCGGGTCATGGTCGGGCCGTTTGGCGCATTGGTGGCGGAATGGCAGCAGGTCGTGGTGATGATCTCGATCCTGTCCATGTTGCTGGGCGCATTTGCCGCCATTGCGCAAACCAACATCAAGCGCATGATGGCATACAGCTCCATCGGTCATGTCGGTTATGCGCTGATCGGCCTTGCGGTCGGTAACGAAGCGGGCGTGATGGGGGTGTTGGTTTATCTCACCATCTATGTGTTCATGAACGTCGGTACTTTTGCCTGCATCATGGCGATGCGTCGCGGCGACCGGAACGTCGAAAATATTACCGAGTTGGGCGGGCTGGGCAAAACCCATCCGGCTATGGCGGCGGCGTTGGCGATCTTCATGTTTTCCATGGCGGGCATTCCGCCGTTGGCCGGCTTCATTGGCAAACTTTACATCTTCATGGCCGCCATTGACGCGCAACTGTATACGTTGGCGATTGTGGGTGTGCTGAGCAGTGTGGTGTCGGCGTATTATTATCTGCGCATCATCAAGGTGATGTACTTCGACGATCCCGGCATCGAGCCGTTGGAAAGCCCGCTGCCGACCTCCATCGTCGGTGTGTTGGTGGTGACCAGTTTGGCGACGTTGTTGTTCATCTTGGTGCCGTCCCCGGTGATCGGCTGGGCCGGTACGGCTGCGGCTTCGCTCTTCTAAGACAGGCGATGAATTCCCCACTTTCGAGTCTCCAGCTCCCAAGCCCCTATCGGCT
>JGI10211J34971_10002536_pt1 | contig 14860 bp, 15 predicted proteins | sample Etolagsediment_FD_34971 | JGI IMG/M metagenome (IMG submission 34971) | reverse complement strand
CGATGATAGTGTGGGGCCTCCCCATGTGAAAGTAGGTCACTGCTAGGCTTTAACACCGAAAACCCCCATCCTGTTATCAGGGTGGGGGTTTTTTTATGCTCAGTAGCAGCAGGCAGCAGCCGCTAGCGCTGTTGCAGTAGCAGTGTCATCTGATCACTACCCACCCACCGTTGGTTTGTCTTATCGCGTAGTGCTTCGGCTAGCGCCTTAACTGCCGTCATACTATCACTACCCTGTTGCGTGAGGGTGAGTAGGCCCAGCAACAGCGATCGGGGTTGTAGCTCACTTAAATTGCCAAGCCAGATAGGGGTGTTACTCTGCTGTAGATGGGCCGTTGAGCGCCAGAGCCGAAGCAGCTGGAAATTGCCATCCGTATCAGCGCGGATCAGCCGCAACGCCTCATGCTGACCTTGATGCACCTGCGGTAGTAGCGGTCGTTGCGGTAGTGGGGTTACGGGATTGAGCCAGCGTAACCAGCTGCTTGTCGTCAGTGGTGTTGCCTGTTGCCATCCACCTGCGATTAACTGCTGCTGTAGCCATCGCTTATCACCTACATACTGTAGGTGTAGTCGTTGCTGCTGTCGATCATCGCGCCGTTGTGGTAATGCCTGCCACTGCTGCTGCCACCAACTATCAAGCATCAACTGTTGCGAGATGTGGGGTTGTCGATAGCGTAACTGATCGGCATCGATCTGCTGCACCATATAGCCGGCAGCGAGCAGCGGTAGTAGTAGCAGAGTGATAATGGCAAATTCGTGGCGGGGTAACGATCGCTGCTGATGTCGATGGTAGGCAATACCTAGCAGCGCTACCCATGCCCCTCCTAGCGCTAGTCCGGCGATCACATCGGAGAGCCAGTGCGCACCAAGATAGATGCGAGAGAATCCGATAGCGGTAGCTATTACCGTAGCGATAGCGTAGGGTAACCAGCGCCACGCTATTCGTAATTCACCTGCCCATAAAATAGCGATAAAGCCAAATATCACACTACTACCAACGGCGTGACCACTAGGGAAACTAAAATTGGAGAGGCCATCATAGAGGGGTTGAGGACGATCTAACTGCGTTAACCACTTGAGAAGGGGAGGGGCTATGGCAACAAATAGACCTGCGCTCAGCCAGTGTCCGATCGCAAGCCAGTGCCGGCGTAGTAGCAACCAACATAGCAGCGACAGAAAGATCGATGTTAATAGATAGCCATCGCCCAGTTCGGTAATTAGGATCTGGAGTTGATCCATCCACGGTGTGCGCAACGCCTGCAAACTTTGATAGATTGCGCTATCTAACTGTACTAGCAGACCACTCATAGTAGCCTGTAACAGCGCCACAAAGAGTGCAGTAGCCAATAGCAAAATCAGTGTCAGTAGGGTAAAACCGCGCGCTTCAGGATGCTCTGGATCAAACAGCGCTGCTGAGAGATGACCCATATGGGGGTGGCGTTCGCCCCACTGTAGTGCGTGTCGTAGCAGCGTATGGGTATGGGGGTGTAGTTGGTGAAATAACCATCGTGCTAGTGCTGCCACCAGAAAGAGTAGTAGCAGTAAACCGACCAGCGTCACAGCCAGCCGTGCGGCAACAGCGGCGGCCAGCTCTAGTGACACGGCAAATACCATTCCCGGAATGATATAGGCGGGTGCCCACAGCAGCGCTGAGAGTAGATTGAATGGTAGAAAGCGTCTCCAACGCATACCGAGCATACCTGCCACGGCAGGGATCACCGGCCGGATGGGGCCGATAAATCGGCCCAACAATATCGCTTTACCGCCGTGGTTCTGAAATAGCTGTGTTGCCCGCTCAATTAGTTGTGGATAGCGTGAGAAGGGCCAGATCGCAAGCAGTTGCTGACGAAAATGGTGTCCTAGCCAGAAGCTGATCGCATCACCTAGCACCGCTCCAGCCGCCGCCCAAGCGAGCGTTGGCCAGAGCGCTAGGGTTCCTGTTGCGACCAGTGCACCGATACCAAACATCAACAGTGCGCCTGGCATAAAGAGACCGACTAACGCGAGTGATTCGGCCAATGCGATGAGAAATACCGCCAATCCAGCCCAGTGGGGGTGGATAGCGAGCCAGTCAAGTAGGGGGGTGAGGAGTGTCATCATAGCGGCTGATTGTATCGGTTACGTCTGATTGATGCTGCTACAGGATTGACACTGCCGCGCCCCCACCTTACCGTTACGCTTTAACTCTTTGTTCCTAGGGGAATGCACCATTGAAACTTGAGACGCTCGCAATTCACGCCGGTTACCAGCCTGATCCCACCACAAAAGCAGTGGCGGTCCCGATCTACCAAACCACCTCTTACGCTTTTGATAACACCCAGCACGGTGCTGATCTATTCGATCTCAAGGTGGCCGGTAACATCTATACCCGCATCATGAACCCAACTAATGCGGTACTTGAAGAGCGTGTTGCGGCGTTGGAAGGGGGTGTGGCAGCACTCGCGGTCGCCTCTGGGATGGCCGCTATTACCTATACCATCCAGACGCTAGCGCAAGCTGGCGACAATATTGTGACCACTAGCCGTCTCTATGGAGGCACCTACAATCTCTTTGCACACACTCTGCCGCGGCAAGGGATTGAGGTGCGTTTTGCTGCTCATGATGATATTGACGGGTTGGCAAGCCTAATCGATGAGCGGACTCGTCTCGTCTACTGTGAGAGTGTTGGCAACCCATCGGCTAATGTGGTCGATGTTGAGCGATTGGCAGCGGCGGCGCACGCCCGGGGTGTACCACTGGTTGTTGATAATACGGTTCCAACACCAGCACTATGGCGACCGATTGAGCAGGGAGCCGATATTGTTGTCCACTCACTGACAAAGTATATGGGGGGGCACGGTACCACGGTTGGGGGTGTGATCGTTGATGGTGGAAAGTTTGATTGGGCAGCGCATAGTGACCGGTTCCCACTGCTCCACCAACCCGATCCCTCCTATCATGGTGTGAGTTATACCACCACCTTTGGCGCTGCCGCATTTATTGCCCGCTGTCGCGTGGTCCCGCTGCGCAACACCGGATCAGCACTCTCACCGATGAATGCCTTTTTACTGTTGCAAGGGATTGAGACACTCTCGCTACGTATGGAGCGCCATAGTAGCAACGCCCTCGCGGTTGCCCAATACTTGCAATCCCATCCAGCCGTTAGCTGGGTCAACTACCCAGGTTTGCCGCAGAGTCCAGACTATGCATTGACCCAGAAGTATATGGGGGGGCGAGGATCGGGCATTCTCAGCTTCGGGATCCGCGGTGGACGTGAGGCGGGTGCCCGTTTTATTGATGCTCTGCAACTGATTGTGCGACTGGTTAATATCGGTGATGCTAAGTCACTCGCCTGCCATCCAGCGACGACAACGCATCGTCAGCTCAATGATGCGGAGTTAGCCAGTGCCGGTGTTTCAGCTGATATGGTGCGGCTCTCAATCGGTATTGAGCATTGCGATGATATCATTGCCGATGTAGAGCAGGCACTCACCGCGGCAGCTACGGTAGCAGCGCCGTGACACCCTCCATTGTACGGAGCCGATTGAATGCTCTGCGCCGCTGGCGCATCTATCGCGGTGCACTGCTGCTCCTGTCGGCACTTCTGCTATCACCGGCACTACCGGCAAAAGATATGTATGGACAGTTTGCGGTGTTCGGGCCAGGTGCGGGTAAGTGTAGTGATTATCTGCGGGTGCGTACCCGCGATGAGGCGTTGATGCAGCGCTGGCACGACTGGATCGCCGGCTACTTATCTGGTTTCAATCTGATTGTTGAGCAGACCTACAACATCCTCGGCGAACGTCAATATAGCGAGGCGCTCGATTGGCTCGATCGGCAGTGTCAACAGGCACCAAATAAGAGCTTTATCAATGCGCTCGCTGAAATGACACAGGCCTACTACCCAGCACGGCGCAGTTTCGTCTCATCGGGTAAACCGTGGGGGACCGGTGGTGCAGAGTAGCGGTGGTCGCTACTACAGACGCAGTTGCCAACAGGGTTGATCGTGGTTATCGATCAACTGATGTTGGCGCAACCAATCGCGCGCCTCTTTTGCATCCTGCTCAAACCAAGCCTGTGCTGAACCGAGACGGAAACTATAGCCCCAGCGATCCATATCTTGCTGCATTCGTAGGCGACCGACCCCGGGCAGATGATCGGCGAGAAGAATCTGTAGGTAGTTGACACCATTCTCCTCATCATAGTCTCCACCGGCATTCGTATGGAGCGCTGCCCGCCGCTGCTGATCCATGCAGATCAGGTGACACCCCTCATGGAGTGCCGAATGGAGTGGGGTGTCACCACGGATCAGTAGCTGCTGTCGAATAATCCCTGCCTCCGGCGTTCCGAACCAACTGCCAGGGATCGGCGTACCGTCGGCGATCCAGACGACCTCAATACCGAAGCGTTGAAATAGCGTCGATAGTGCTGCTGCTGGTAGCGCATCGCAACGTAGCACTGCCTCTTCTCTTTCGGTTTGACAGGGCGTATCAGCGCCGGGCGGTTGATTGAGAGCAGATGATGAACTCATGGCAGCGCACCGTTGCTTAATGTTGCAAACTCGGCGAGCGTTAAGGTCTCTGGGCGCCGTCCTGGATCGATACCTAATGCTCGGATCGCATCGGCTTCAAACCACTGCCGTAGAGTGTTACGCAGGGTTTTACGGCGCTGTGAGAACGCAGCAGTGACCAGTGCCGCAAATCGCTCTGGATCGGTAACTGCTACCGCTGGCTGCGGTAGCGGAGTCAACCGCACCACCGCCGACCACACTTTTGGTATCGGGTAGAACGCCTCAGGCGGTACGCTCAAGAGTGGCTCAACGCGACAGCGATACTGCACCATCACCGAGAGGCGTCCCCATGCGCTACTACCCGGGGTTGCCGCCAGTCGTGCAACCACCTCCTGCTGTAGCATAAAGTGCATATCATAGATGCAGGGGGCGTGCTCTAGCAGATGGAACAGCAGGGGGGTGGAGATGTTGTAGGGGAGATTGCCAATGATGCGTAGTGGTTGACCCTCAGTGAAGCGACAGAAATCGACTGTTAAGGCGTCTGCCTGTAGTAGCGTTAAGCGATCACCAAACCGCTGCTGTAACGGTTCAATCAGGTCACGGTCGAGTTCCACCGCTTGGAGCTGTTCGCGACTCTCTAATAGCGCTGCTGTCAGCGCACCGCGTCCAGGTCCAATCTCAACTAAAGGTAGCGTTGGATGGTTGTTGACCGCACTGGCAATTCGATGAATCACCTGCTCATCTTGTAGAAAGTTCTGCCCAAAGCGGCGGCGTGCGCGGTGGCTGGTATCGGAGTGAGTCGATTTTGAGTTCATTGGATTTGACCATCCACCATCTGCCAAGCAACCTCAATTGCATAGTCAAGACTACCGCCATCAATCCCCCCTCGGCCGGCCAATTCAAGTGCTGTACCGTGGTCAACCGAAGTACGGATAAAAGGGAGACCGAGTGTGATATTCACCGCACGACTAAACCCGAGATGTTTGAGTACCGGTAACCCCTGATCGTGATACATCGCTAACACGGCATCGGCAGTCGCTAACCGTGCTGGCAGAAATAGGGTGTCGGCCGGTAGCGGACCGGTCAGACGCATCCCGGTTGCGCGAAGCCTCTCTAAGAGTGGCGTGATGATCCGCCGCTCCTCATCACCGAGGTGGCCATCCTCACCGGCATGCGGATTGAGTCCGGCAACTAAAATGTGGGGATCGGCAATACCGAAGCGCTGCTGTAGATCGCGATGCAGAATCGTGATGACCGCTTCGAGGCGCTGCTGGGTGATCGCTGCCGGCACCTTCGCTAAGGGTAGATGGGTCGTGGCCAGTGCAACCCGCAATCCCGGCGTTGCCAGCATCATCACCACCCGTTCGCAACCACTCTGCTCGGCCAGATACTCCGTATGGCCGCTGAAGGTGTAACCCGCCGCGCAGATCACCCCCTTCTGTAGCGGTCCGGTAACCAAGCCGGCAAACTCACCACTAAGAGAGCCATTAATGGCACGCCGTAATGCAGCGAGTAGGCTGTCGGCATTGGCTGGATTAGGGCGGCCGGGCGTGACGGCCACTGCTATCGGTTGCGGCAGAATTGTCAATCGCCTAGCAGCACAACTGATATTGCCACCCGGTTGATAGCGCTCTAGCTGTAGGGGTAGCGCCAGTTCGGTCGCACGCTGCTGTAGCATCTCGCCATCGGCGATCACCAGTAGGGGGCGTAAGCGTGGCTGCTGCGCCAATGTAATGCAGAGATCGGGACCGATACCCGCCGGTTCGCCCGGCGTAATAACCAGTGGCGCACTCATCACCCCTCCAGTCGCAGTTCAACGTAAGCCTCATCACGCAACTGCCGAAGCCAGTTCTGTAGCGCCTCCTCCAGTTTCTGCTCCTGTAGTGCTTCACGAATACGTGCTCGCTGTTGTGCGACGCTGTTGTCATGTTGACGCCGCTCTAGCACTTCGATTAGGTGCCAGCCAAACGGGGTCTGTACCGGTTCACTCAACTCGCCCGGTGAGAGTGCGGCGAGGGCGGCACTAAAGGGGGGCACATAATCGGCAGCAGTCGCCCAATCGAGCTCACCGCCCGCAGCTGCTGATCCGGGATCTTGTGAGTGAGCCTGCGCCAACGCGGCAAACGACTCACCAGCGATAATGCGCTGGCGCAGTTGCTGCAGTCGCTCTTGTACCTGAGCATCACTGGTTACCGCATCCGTACGCATCAGAATATGTCGGGCACGGGTCTGCTCTACTAACTGCGCACTCTCCCCTCGCTTTGCCGCTAATTGAATGATGTGAAAGCCGCTAGGGCTCCGGATCAGATCGCTATGTTCACCGACCCCCATTCGTGCAACCACCGGAGCAAATAGGGTCGGCAGTCGATCACCGCTGCGCCAGCCGAGATCCCCACCCTCTAAAGCATTCGGACCATCGGAGTGGCGTAACACTAACTGTTGAAAATCGACCCCTTCACGCAGCTGCTGGAGAAGTGCTGTTGCGCGCTCTTTAGCCGTTTGGATCTGACTCGGTGAAGGGTTAGAGGGGAGCGCAACCAGTAGGTGGACGATCCGATACTCTGCCCGTTGATCTGGCTGTTGGAGTACACGGGCAAGCGCCGCATTGACCTCTTGCGGTTGTAGTTCGATCCGATTTTCGACCTGCCGCTGCCGTAGCCGCGCAATCACCATCTCATCACGCACCTGCTCCCGAAATGCCGCATAGTCGATACCATCCTGCTGTAGGGCAAGGCGGAAGCGGTCGAGTGGTAGGTCATTATCCTTAGCGATTCGCAGCACCACCTGCTGCACCGTCTCATCATCAACGACCACCCCTAATGTGGTCGCAAGATTGAGCTGTAGCCGCTCTAACACCATCCGATCAAGGAGCTGGCGCCGTAGTATGTCGACCGGAGGTAGGGTCAGATCGCGGCCCCGGAGCTGTCGCAACTGCTGCTGCAAGCGGCTATCGAGTTGGCGTGCTGTAATCACATCATCGTCAACTATCGCAATGATACGATCAAGTTCAACAATTGAGGCAGCCACCGTCAGTGGCGAAGTGAGCGCCAGTAGTAGGGTTACACAGAGGCGAATAGGTGTCATGGTTTACCGTGCAGATCAGGGGGCTGAGTAGCCAAGGATATCACGCTCTAGTTCGGTCTCAAGCGGTTGGCCAAGCTGACCTAGCCCCTTGAGCGATAGCGTAAAGTAGATACTGCGATCGAGCGTTTCTCCGCCATTGCGGGTGGTGCGCCAGAGGGTGCGAAACGCCCAGCAGCAGCTCTCATACTCGAAGCCAAAGGCGGTATCGAGATTACGATCGGTTGCCAGATCGTGATTGAGCCGGGTCAGTAGTTGCCAGCGCCGATTGATCGGCCAAAAGAGCGCGATATCACTCTGCTGTAGTGCATCACGCTCATAACGGTAGCTGACAAAGAGGCGCTCGCGGCGTGAGGGTCGATACTCCAGCCGACTACTGAGCTGCTGCTCTCGATTGGCCTTTGGATCCCAACGCAACGTCGCGGCAAGATTGAGATGGCGGTGTGGATAACCACTCACTTCAGCGAGATAATCGGACTCTCCGGCCGCAATGACTGGCTCATCGGGGTGGAGTGTAACGCGCTGATCTTGAAGATAGTGGATCTGCCCGATACTTGCCGCGATCAGTTCACGACCACTGCCGCTGTTGAGTAGACGGCTACTGAGTGCAACGGTGAGCTGATTAGCATCACCAATACGGTCACGGCCACTAAAACGGTTATCGCGAAAGAGACTACTGAAACCGAAAGTGTAGGCACCACTATCAAATAGCGGGATCGCCTGTTGATCGTGATAGGGGACGTAGAGGTAGTAGATACGCGGTTCGAGTGTCTGAAGTAGTGGTTGCTGTAGCAGCGTGAGCTGGCGCTCAAAGATAAGCCCGCCATCGATGCTACTGATTGGCAGCGTTCGCCGGACTGTATCGCTATCGGTACCATCAATACGGTATTCGGTGTGACGCAGGGTGAATTGGGGCGTTAGAAACCAAGCGGTACGGCGGATCGGCAGCGTCAACTGCTGCTGCAAGTCGAGTCGACTACCCGTGGTGAGATCGCCGCGATGCTGGAAGTGAGTCAGGTCGGCGGTGATCTGCTGGTTGAGCCGATTCGGACGCTGCGTTGTAACCGACTGGATCTGTAGTTGCGGTGCCCGGCGATAGGGCTCGGCACTATTTAAACTTTGATAATCCTCGATCCGCCCTAGCAGTTGCCACTGCTGTACTCTTCGACGCACTGTCAGTTGGCGCTCTAGGTGGGTCTCACTGCTGGTTGTAATACCGCTGCCAAAGTCGATGAAATAATCCTCATCGGAGACCTCACGAAAGCGAAGATCGAGATGCCAGCCATGACCAAACCGGTGCTGATGCGTCAGATCGATCAGGCTGCGACGCTCACCAGTGCGTTGATCGCGAGGAAGTAGGTGGTAGTGTAGGATACCGTTGCTGTTACGTTCGAGGTAGCGATACTCGCTCTGCAGCATCGCCCCACGCTGACTCATTAGACGCGGGGTGAGCGTGGCGTCACGGTTCGGGGCGATATTCCAGTACCACGGTAGCGTGAGGTCGCTGCCATTATCTTCACTCGCACCCACTTTCGGTGCTAAAAAACCGCTCTTACGGCCACTCAGTGGGAAGTTGATGTAGGGGAGCCAGAGTAGCGGTAGGTCACCAAACTGGAGGGTTGCATCATAGACCGCCCCCTCATTTTTGCGCTGATCGAGGGTGATGCTCTCCGCTTGTAGTTGCCAGCCCAGTACGCCAGGGTTGCAGGTGGTAAAGCTCGCCTGCTGTAACTGCATCCAATCGTTCCCCTCCATCACAATCTGCTCGGCATGGCCAAAAGCGTGCAGCGGTAGATGGATAAACTCAGCCTGCTCAATCTCACCCCGATCACGTTCACGCCAGAAGCGGCCCCGACTGCCACTCAACGCGATCGTCGGCGTGCGTACGCGAAGGTTGCCTTGCAACTCCAGCAGCTCCTGATCCTGTCGATAGTGAAGGGTATCGCCTTGGAGTAGCGTATCACCGCGCCACGTCTCCACTCGACCGATAAAGTGTGCGCCACTATGACCTTCAGCCTGTAACCGATCGGCGCGGATATGGGTCGCCTGATCACTAAACGGTGTCGCCGGTAGCAGCGGGACCACCGGTGGTGGACAGAGGTGGTAGAGATCATCAATTTCAGGGTTATCGTTCGCGCTAGCAGCGCTCAAACAGGTGCCGAGCAACAGCGCGAAAATAACCGGCAGAGGATGGTAGCGAGACAAACGAAGCTCCTGCAGTAGCCCGATATCGATAGTGCAAGGAAAAGAGCCGCAGAGGATACCATAAGCGGTTGCATCGCGGTGCCGTTATGGTGTGGTTAACGATTGCGTTGTTTCAGTGCAATGGTGTAGGGTAGGGGGAGTATTTATCAGGAAGAACATATCCTTGTGTCCGTAAAGCGCAATCTGCTTACTCTGCTGCGTCCACTACTCGATAGTATCCGCGATCTCACGCCGATCCTGCTAGTAATCGCCTTCTTTCAACTACTAGTACTGCAGCAGCCGATCCCTAATCTCGGTGGCCTGCTGTTCGGTACGTTTCTCGTCGCACTGGGGCTGGCGCTCTTTATCCGCGGATTGGAGATGGGGCTATTCCCAATTGGCGAGTCGATGGCCTACGCCTTTGCGCGCAAGGGGAGTCTCTTCTGGCTACTGACGTTTGCCTTTGCACTCGGTTTTGGCACCACTGTAGCCGAGCCGGCACTGATCGCAGTGGCCGGCGAAGCGGCTGAAATTGCCGCCGGAGCGGGGGTGATTCTTGCGACTGAGGAGGCAAAGGGGCGCTATGCCGATGGGCTGCGATTGACTGTTGCGCTATCGGTCGGTTTCGCGATTGTGGTGGGCGTGTTGCGTATTATCCGCGGCTGGCCGATCCAATATCTGATTATCGGTGGCTATCTGGGCGTGGTAGTGATGACCGCCTTTGCCCCGGATGAGATCATCGGTATCGCCTACGATTCGGGTGGGGTCACCACCTCAACTATCACGGTGCCGCTAGTGACCGCACTCGGTGTTGGTCTCGCCTCTAGCATAAAGGGACGCAATCCGATGGTGGATGGGTTTGGTCTAATCGCATTTGCATCGCTAACACCGATGGTGTTTGTGATGGGTTACGGCATGTTGATGGGGTGACATAAAGATGGAGCTACTACCGCGTATTCTCGACACGCTGCTGGCCACACTCAGTGATGTTCTCCCAATTGCTGCTATTATCTTCGGCTTTCAACTGCTGGTGATCCGCCGTCCAATCGCGCGCCTGCGACAGGTACTCATCGGCTTTCTCTATGTGGTCGCAGGGCTCTCGCTCTTCCTGATTGGATTGGAGGAGGCGCTATTCCCGTTGGGCCGGCTGATGGCAGAGCAGCTGACCGCACCCGCTTTCATCTTTGGTAGCGATACGGCTGCGGCGCTAGCCGGTACAGTGCGATGGGATCACTATCTATGGGTCTATCTATTCGCATTCGCGATCGGTTTCTCTACCACGGTCGCTGAACCCTCACTGATTGCAGTGGCAATCAAGGCGCGGGAGGTCTCCGGTGGTGCTATCGGCGTCTGGGGATTACGTAGCGCCGTTGCGCTCGGTGTCGCGGTAGGGATTGCGCTTGGTACTTTCCGTATCGTTACCGGTACACCACTGCATTGGTACATTATCGTCGGCTACATTGTCGTCATCCTACAGACCCTATTTGCACCACGGATGATTGTCGCGCTCGCTTACGACTCGGGAGGTGTCACCACCTCAACGGTTACCGTACCGTTGGTGACCGCCCTCGGACTCGGTCTTGCTACCACCGTACCGGGCCGCAGCCCACTACTAGATGGTTTCGGTCTGATCGCATTCGCCAGCCTATTTCCTATTATGTCGGTGATGGCCTACGCTCAGTTGAGTGAGTGGCGGGCCCGCCGCAACCGAGGATAAGAGATGCACTTTAAACTATTGATTGCACTTGTCGATGATGATAAGACCGAACGGGTATTGAATGCCGCGCGGGAGGCCGGCGCGACTGGCGCAACGGTGATCAATCAAGCCCGAGGGGAGGGGAGTAGTCGTGCCCGCACCTTCTTTGGCCTATCGCTGGAGACTCAGCGCGACATGCTACTACTGCTGGTTGAGGAGCATATGAGTCGCAAAATACTGGAGCGAATCGCCGCTGTTGGCGAGTTTGATGAGAAGCCAGGTACCGGCATTGCATTCCAGATTGATGTTGAGGATGCCATCGGAATTTCACACCAGATGCGCACCCTTGCCCCGCGGGTTGAGGAGGCGTTATAACGCCGTTTATTGGACGTTTTAGTGGCGTCTTTTGCATTGATGATAAACCCACAGTATGAGAGTCAGAGCCGATCTAATGAGTGAGCATAAGGTGATCCGGGTACGCGAGGTGATGAAGCCTGATTTCGATTTGATTGATGGTATGACAACCATTGCCGATGCCCTACAGATGATGCGTTTCCATGACAACAAGGCGCTGATTATCAACAAGCGACACGCAGATGATGAGTATGGGATGCTGCTCATCTCAGATATCGCACGACTGGTGTTAGGTAGAGATCGCGCACCAGAGCGGGTTAATGTCTATGAGGTGATGGCAAAGCCGGTTATCTCGGTCGATCCGGAGATGGATATCCGCTACTGTGCACGCCTGTTCGATCGCTTTGCTCTCTCGCGGGCACCGGTTGTCCATCACGGCGAGATTGTCGGCATTGTGAGTTTTACCGATCTGGTGCTCAAGGGACTACTAAAGGATGTGGCAGAGAGTCGTGCTATACCCTAAGTATGGTGATATCTGACCATCGGTTATGCGCCGATGATGGGCGTTGGACCCCGGCTGCCGTCGGTATCACCACTACTGGTTGATACCGCTACCGGCGTTGTGTCGAGCGCACGTCAACACCCCTCTCCCAACTACAACCAGCGACCGGCGGGGATGTCGATCGATCTGGTGGTTATCCACAACATCACACTACCACCCGGCTGCTATGGCGGGGCGTGGATTGATGATCTCTTCTGCAACCGTCTTACGCCACACCATCACCCCTACTTCCAAACGCTCATGGGGCTGGAGGTATCGGCCCATCTATTGATTCGACGCGATGGTGAGTTAGTACAGTATGTTCCGTGCCAATACCGCGCTTGGCATGCGGGTCGATCTCACTATCGTGGTCGTGATAACTGCAACGATTTTTCGATCGGTATTGAGCTGGAGGGGTGCGATCATGATCCATATGAAGGGGTGCAATATCAGCAGCTAGTAGCGCTCCTGCGAGGGCTGTTTAATGCTTACCCCACCCTATCGGCAGATCGGCTGACCGGCCATAGTGACATCGCGCCGGGGCGGAAAAGTGATCCGGGCCCCGCTTTTAACTGGCGGCTGTTACGACGCTGGTTAGCTGAACCTTGAGCACATTAGGTTCAGGGGATAAGTACCAGTTTACCGCGCATCCCACCCTGTTCTAGTCGTCGATGAGCAGCAGCGGCCTCAGCGAGTGGTCGTGTCTCCGACACTTCAACCCGTAGCTTACCTGCATCGTAGAGCGCTGCCCCACGCTCCAATATCTCACGCTGATGGATCTGCGCTTGCCGCCACCCCTGATATTGGGGTGATAGCATCAGCTCTTGGCTAATACGTAAATTGCGTAACCGTGCCACCTGCCAGTTAGTCGTCGCGACCGGTTGTAGCAGCGTCACGATATCACCATAGGGACGCACCAGCGCAAAGCTCTGTTCGAGCAGTTCACCACCAACCGTATCAAGAAGCGTATCGACCCCTTCACCTCCGCTCCACTGCGCTACCGCTGCCGCGACATCCTGTTGTCGATAGTTGATCGTAGCATCCGCTCCGAGCTGGTGACAGAAGTGTGCCGCCGCCTCGGAGCTAACGGTGGTGATCACTTGGCAATCAGCCAGCTTAGCCAGTTGGATAGCGATGTGACCGACACCACCGGCACCCGCATGGATCAGCAGGCGCTGCCCCGGCTTTAGCGTAGTGCGATCATAAAGTGCTTCCCACGCGGTGATCAGTACTAGCGGCAGTGCGGCGGCGTGGATTGCATCAAGCGAATCAGGTAGGTGTGCGGCAAACGCCTCATCAACCACCGTATACTCAGCGTAGCAGCCCGCATCGGCACCAATGCCACCATGGCAGAAGAAGATGAAATCGCCGATCTGAAATCGACTAACCGCGCTACCGACAGCAACCACCTCCCCGGCGCCATCGCAACCGAGAATAGTGGGTAGACGCTCTGGATAGTAGCTACCGTTTGCACGCAGCTTAGTATCGATCGGATTAACCCCGGCTGCGTGTAGGTGTACCACTACGGCATAAGGATCAGTTGGCTCAGGTTGTGGCATCTCTACTAGGGTAAGTACCTCAGGCGGTCCCGGATGGGGCATCACAACAGCTCTCATCAGCACAACTCCTCGTCGCATGCGTACAAGCGGTAGATAGCAATCGCACTCGACTCAACCGGTCTACGATCGCCGCTACCTGCTACATTAGCACACCCGCGAGTCGCTAGCGCGCTGCGGTGTTGCGACGGCTTAAAAAGGCTTGCTTGCAGTGATCGTGCGTGGTAGATTGCGCGCCCTGTTTGGTCAGCAATTAGGGCTGCTGTTATGAGCGTCTGCTCGATTCAGCAGTGTGAAAAATTGTTTGACAAACGGACAGTTCACAAAGATAATAGTGAGCTTACTTGATTGGAGGGGTTCCCGAGCGGCCAAAGGGGGCAGACTGTAAATCTGCTGGCACAGCCTTCGAAGGTTCGAATCCTTCCCCCTCCACCAAACATTGCAGTAGTACCGGCACGCTTGGTATCAGGCGGGTGTAGTTCAATGGTAGAACCTCAGCCTTCCAAGCTGATGGTGTGGGTTCGATTCCCATCACCCGCTCCAACTCTTTAGCAGCAGCGCTAAAGTAATCGGAGCGGCCGGCATATATACCGAGTTTGCGGCCCATATAGCTCAGTCGGTAGAGCACTTCCTTGGTAAGGAAGAGGTCACCGGTTCAAGTCCGGTTATGGGCTCCATATTTTAGTGAGTCAGGCGTCACCGTTCTCGGTCGCAGGTTCCTGTTCAACCAACCCTATAACCGTGTATCTGCCGAAGAGGTCAACCACCGATGTCCAAGGAAAAGTTTCAACGTAACAAACCGCACGTGAACGTAGGCACCATCGGCCACGTCGACCACGGCAAGACCACCCTGACTGCTGCCATTACAAAGGTGCAGGGTGAGAAATTTGGTGGTGAGGCCCGCGCCTACGACCAGATCGACTCAGCCCCAGAGGAGAAGGCGCGCGGTATCACCATCGC
>JGI10211J34971_10002535_pt1 | contig 14861 bp, 11 predicted proteins | sample Etolagsediment_FD_34971 | JGI IMG/M metagenome (IMG submission 34971) | reverse complement strand
CAAAGCCAAAGAAAAAGCAAAATGCATTTCTAAAGGGTACACACGATGTCCTGGACGGCTCATTTATCAGAAGCGGAAATCTGAAGGGTAAAATCCTGTTTATCCTTTTTTTGGCTGCCCTGGGTTTGCTCTATATCGCAAACGACCACTTTGCCGAAAAGAAAATTCGTGAAATCGACAGGCTCAAAAAAGCGAACACCGAACTGAGTTTTAAATACCTGAGGATGAAAACCAAACTCAACGAGAAAAAGCGTGCATCATACCTCGCTGAAAAGCTTGCACCCTATGGCCTTAAGCCATCAACCGAACCACCTCAAAAAATTCTATCAACCCCTTAAAATCAACTGCAATGAAAAAATCCACCAAAAAACCAAAACCAAAGGTACAGGGCCCCGGCAAGGAAAGCATGGGCCGCGCCTATTTTATCTTCATTCTTCTATTCATCTTCGGCGTCGGCATCATTATCAAAGCTGCCCATATTCAAGTAATCGAAGGCCCGGGACTTAATGAGCGTGCAAGAGAAATCGAATACAAGTACTTCAAAACTGAGGCCATGAGAGGCAATATTTATGCCGCCGACGGAAGCCTTCTCGCGACGTCAATCCCAACTTTTGATATACGTTTTGATGCTTCCTCACCCTACATTTCCAATAAACTATATAACGATAGTATCTCCAATCTTGCCTGGCATCTTTCAAAAATGTTTGGCGATCGCACCAATTGGGGCTACAAACAATACCTGATCAATGCCCGCAAAGACGGAAACCGCTACTTATCCATTCATCGAAATGTAACTTATGATCAACTGACCGAAATAAAGAAATTCCCCATTGTAAACCGTGGAAAATTTAAAGGAGGCCTGATTGCAGAGAGAAAAATACAACGCGAATATCCTTTTGGGATTTTGGCAAAACGGACTGTTGGCTATGCCCTTGTAAACGAAAAGGACAGCGTAATGGTTGGCCTGGAAGGATATTTTGACCCTTACCTGAGAGGCACTCCGGGAATGCAATTACGCAAACGGATGGCCAACAATTCGTGGAGGCCGGTATATAGCGAAAACGACATCGAACCACAAAACGGACTGGACGTAATCACTACGATCAACACTTATTTCCAGGATGTAGCAGAAAATGCGCTACTCGAACAGCTCATCGAACACGATGCCGAAAAGGGAACTGTAATCGTAATGGAAGTTGAAACCGGCGAAATCAAGGCCATTGCCAATCTGGTTCAGAACAAAAAAGACAACACCTATACTGAAACCTATAATATGGCAGTCGGTGAAGCCATCGAGCCCGGGTCAACATTTAAGTTAGCCTCGATGATGGTTGCTCAGGAAGATGGCACTTTAGACAAAGTGGATTCGGTGGAGATTGGCGATGGATGGACCATGTTTCATGGCAAAACCATGAGAGACTCACATTTAATTGATGCCGATGGCTGGCTTACGCCGGAAGAATGCCTTGTGTATTCTTCCAATGTCGGAATTTCAAGAATCATCTACGATCATTACACAGGAAAAGAATGGGAATTTTATCGTGGCCTGAAAAAAATATTCCCGATGGAATCCACCGGAATTGAAATTTATGGAGAACCCTCACCGGCTATCAAAGACCCCGACAATCGCCATTGGTCAAAGGTTACCCTGCCATGGATGTCGATCGGATACGAAATTACAGTAACGCCGCTGCAGATGCTTACCTTTTATAATGCCGTTGCCAACAATGGAAAAATGGTAAAACCCCATCTCGTTAAAAGCATTAACGAAGCAGGCAGGGTGATTGAAGAATTTGAACCCGAGGTGATCAAAAAATCAATTTGCTCTGATAAAACCCTGCAGATTGCACAACGCTACCTTGAAGGTGTGGTGGAACGTGGAACAGCCACAAACATTAAAAATGACATTTACACCATTGCCGGAAAAACCGGGACTGCAAAAGTGAACGAAAACGGCGTTTACATCCCAAAATACAATGCATCTTTTGCAGGATATTTTCCCGCCGATAATCCTAAATATTCCTGCATAGTGGTAATTTATCGCCCGCGGGAAGGTGGATATTATGCCACACAGGTTGCAGCGCCGGTTTTCAAGAAAGTTGCTGACATCATCTATGCAACCGAAATTGACATTCATCCTGACTCAAAAAACAGGGAAGATCGCTTGATCGCTCAAAATTTTAAACTCCCCGACAGTAAAAAAGAAATTGATGATTTGGGTTTTGATACGGATGAGATTATGAATGGAGATGTCAACAACGAATCGTATGATGAATTTATGAAAGTAAAATCGATTCCTGATGTTACCGGGCTTGGCGCAAAGGACGCCGTATTTTTACTCGAAAACATGGGGTTGATCGTAAATATAAAAGGACGCGGATTGGTAAAAAAACAATCGTTGGCTCCCGGAACAACATTAAAAAAGGGTTACGAAATCTACTTAACACTGGAAATTTAAAAGTTTGAAAAAACTTAAAGACATATTAGCCGATTTAAGTATTCTTGAACTTTCAGGAGACGAAGATGTTTTGGTCAGCAAAATTACCTTCGACTCCCGTGAGGTTGAGCATGGCGATTTATTTGTAGCCATCAGTGGCACAAGGGTTGACGGGCACAATTTTATCGATATCGCCATCGACAAAGGCGCTACAGTTATTGTTTGCGAAAGAATACCTGAATCGTTCCCTGAAAAAATAACGTGTATTAAAGTTGAAAATTCAGCTAAAGCACTTGGATTGATGGCCTCAGCACATTATGGCCATCCTTCAGGAAAGTTGAAAGTTATTGGCATTACCGGAACAAATGGGAAAACGACCACCGTTTCTTTATTGTACAAACTCTTCAAATCATTGGGCTACGAAGCCGGGATGCTCTCGACCATTGAAAACCGGATTGGCAATACCATTATAAAATCAACTCATACCACGGCCGATGCCATCCAGATCAACAGGAACATTGATGCAATGGTGGATGCCGGTTGTGATTATTGCTTTATGGAAATCAGCTCACACGCTATTGACCAGGAACGCACCAGCGGCCTGCAAATTTATGGCGCCATTTTTTCCAACATCACTCACGATCATCTTGATTATCACGAAACATTCGATAATTATATAAAAGCTAAAAAGAAGCTTTTTGATGAATTGCCAAAAGAAGCTTTTGCATTGGTCAATAGCGACGACAAACACGCAAACGTGATGCTTCAAAATTCCAGAGCAAGAAAACTTACTTACAGCCTGAAAAATGTATCCGATTTTAAAGGAAAAATTCTCGAAAATCTTTTTGAAGGCCTTCAGATACGGATTAACAATAATGATGTCTGGACAAAACTTGTTGGCACTTTCAATGCCTATAACCTGATGGCTGTTTATGCCACTGCGATCATCGACGGACAAAACCGGGAGGATGTTTTGCTCCACATCAGCAAGCTCGACCCTGTTGAAGGAAGATTTCAGGTGGTCCCCAACAATTCGGGAATAGTAGCCATTGTGGATTACGCCCACACACCAGATGCTTTGAACAACGTGTTGCTCACGATCAATAACGTAAGGCAGGGAAATGAACACTTATTGACTATTGTAGGTGCCGGTGGAAACCGCGATAAGGCAAAAAGGCCTCAACTTGCGCATATTGCCTGCAAATACAGCGACAGGGTAATTCTTACTTCAGATAACCCGAGAAATGAAAAGCCTGAGGACATTATCCGGGATATGGAAAGAGGGCTGAATGGCGATGACAAAAGAAAAACCGTAAAAATCACCGACAGAAGAGAAGCAATCAAAACAGCTGCTATGATTTCGGTGAAAGGCGATATAATTCTGGTTGCCGGTAAAGGCCACGAAACCTATCAGGAAATCAATGAGGTGAGGCATCATTTTGATGACCGCGAAATATTGATGGAATGTTTGAATAATTTATGATTTTACAATTGATACTATAAAATGCTTTATTACCTGTTTGCCTATCTCGAGCGTAACTTTGATTTTCCCGGAGCAGGGATGTTTGAATACATTTCATTCCGTGCGGGGATGGCTGTGATTACCTCGCTGGTTATTTCCTTACTTTTCGGCAAACAGCTCATCAGTTTTTTGAAAAGAAAACAAGTGGGTGAAAGCATTCGTGATTTGGGGCTGGAAGGACAAATGGAAAAAAAAGGCACCCCGACCATGGGTGGGTTGATCATCCTTGGTGCTATCCTAATCCCTACCCTGCTTTTCGCGAAACTGCACAACATTTATATCATCATCATTATCATCAGTACTGTTTGGCTTGGATTTATTGGGTTTATTGACGATTACATTAAAGTATTCAAAAAAGACAAAGAGGGACTTGCAGGCAGGTTTAAGATAATTGGGCAAATTGTTATAGGCCTTTTTGTAGGCGTAATGATGTATTGGAGTCCGGATATTGTAATTCGTGAAAAAACAACCGATGTTTCATTTATCGATCAATCTGTGACTTTTAACGACCGAACCGCAGGTGATGCGATGGTGCTTTTTAATCCTGAGCCCATCAAATCGACCAAATCGACTATTCCATTTTTCAAAAACAACGAATTTGATTATTCGATCTTTGTCTCCTGGCTGGGTGAAGGTTACAAAAAATGGACCTTCCTGATATTTATTCCGGCCGTGATCCTCATCATTATTGCAGTATCGAACGGGGCAAACCTCACGGATGGCATGGATGGGTTGGCAACGGGGACATCCGCAATTATCGGAACCACCCTTGCCATATTTGCCTACGTTTCGGGCAACATCTTTTTTGCCAATTACCTCAACATAATGTACATTCCCGACACCGGCGAGCTGGTAATTTTCATCAGTGCCTTTGTGGGTGCGTGCATTGGCTTTTTATGGTATAACTCGTTTCCGGCCCAGGTGTTTATGGGCGATACGGGGTCGCTTGCCATTGGAGGTATCATTGCAGTTTTCGCCATCATGTTGCGCAAAGAGTTATTGATTCCCATTCTTTGCGGCATATTCCTGGCCGAGAATTTATCGGTGGTAATGCAGGTAAGCTATTTTAAATATACCAGAAAGAAATTTGGTGCCGGCCGGCGGATTTTCAAGATGTCGCCCTTGCATCATCATTATCAAAAGAAAGGATATCCGGAACCCAAAATTGTGCTGCGCTTTTTCATTGTCGGGATTATGCTGGCCGTGTTTTCGGTGATTACTTTAAAAATCAGGTAAGGAGGATGTGGATTGGCAAAAACAATAGCCATACTGGGGGGAGGCGAAAGTGGCACCGGCGCGGCGCTCTTAGCCAAAAAGAAGGGGGTCAGTGTTTTCCTTTCGGATAGAGGAAAAATTAACAACAAATACAAAACAGTTCTTTTACAGTCTGACATTGATTTTGAAGAAGGCCAACACAGCGAGTCCAGGATTCTTGCTTCGGATTTAATTATAAAAAGTCCGGGTATTCCTGATACGGCACCCTTGGTTAAAAAAGCACATTCGTGTGCCATTCCTGTAATTTCTGAAATTGAATTTGCAGGGCGTTTTACCAAAGCAAAAAAAGTGTGTATCACCGGCAGTAATGGGAAAACGACAACAACGCTACTCATTTATCATATCATGAAAAATGCAGGTTTGGATGTTGGTCTTGGTGGCAATGTGGGAAAAAGCATGGCCTGGTTGCTGGCAGAACGCGATTATGAATATCTGGTACTCGAGATCAGCAGCTTCCAATTGGATGGCATGTTTGATTTCAAAGCCGAAGTTGCAGTATTGATGAACATCACACCCGATCACCTCGACAGGTATGATTATGATTTTGAAAAATATGCCGACTCGAAGTTCAGGATCATCCGAAATCAAACCGCATCAGATGCTTTTATCTATTGCCGGGATGATGAAGTGATTATGGGGAAACTAAAAGCATCAAGCAGCTTAGCTCAAAAATATCCGTTCAGCCTTGAGAATAAAAGGCTTGAAAATGGAGCATTCTTCGAAAGAAATATTAAAGACTATCAACAAAGCAAAATTATTATCAACATAAAGAATGAAAAAATGGCAATGACATTAAAGGAAATGGCGCTGAATGGAAGGCACAATGCTTACAACTCGATGGCTGCTACTATCGCCAGCAAACTTTTCGCCATCAGGAAAGAAAACATCAAGCTCAGCTTGTCGGATTTTCAGGGTGTTGAACACAGATTGGAGCAGGTTGCAACGATTAGAGGTATCGAATTCATTAACGATTCGAAAGCCACAAACATTAACTCAACCTGGTATGCACTTGAAAATGCAAACCATCCGGTGATTTGGATTTGCGGCGGGCAGGACAAAGGCAATGATTATGATTCACTTTTGCCATTGGTAAGCGAAAAGGTAAAAGCCATTATTTGTCTCGGCATCGACAACAACAAAATTATCGATACATTTTCGCCGGTATGCAAAATAATTCTTGAAACACAAAGCATGGCTGAAGCTGTATTGATGGCCTACAAATTGGGCGAAATAGGAGATACTACGCTGCTTTCGCCTGCATGTGCCAGTTTCGATCTTTTTAATAACTACGAAGACAGAGGCAATCAGTTTAAAACTGCCGTATTTAATCTTTAATAAAATTGAATGATCAAGCATTGATGGAAAACAACACACAACATATTACTTTTTTCGATTATCAATCAACCCTTATTTTATCAACCCTTAAAACTACAACCCTATGATTACACGCATGATTAACGGAGACAAAGTGATTTGGGTGCTGGTCATTATTCTGTCGGCAATTTCCCTGCTGGCTATTTACAGCTCCACCACCTCGCTTGCATGGCGCGAGCAAAACGGCAACACAGAGTATTATCTGATTCGCCAATTCTTTTTTGTAGTCCTTGGATTGCTGATCATGTTTTCGGTGCACCGCATGAACTACATCTATTTTTCGCGGGCAGCACAATTCCTGTTCTACGCTTCCATTGTTTTACTAATAGCCACCCTGCTGTTTGGCCCGGTAATTAATGGCGCAAGACGCTATCTGTTGATAAACCTCCCCGGCCTTGGCATGATTACTTTTCAAACTTCCGACATGGCCAAACTGGCACTCATGATGTACCTGGCAAGGTTTCTTGCCAAGAATCAGGATGAAATCAGAAATTTTAAAAATGGCTTTATTAAAATTATTGTCCCGATCCTCGTGATCTGTGGATTAATTCTACCCTCCAACTTCTCAACGGCAGCCATGCTTTTTGCAGCCAGCCTCGGAATCCTTTACATCGGGAGGGCAAGTGTAAAACATATTGCGGCTTTAATTAGCATTGGAGCATTAGGCTTTTTAATGCTTTTGATGGTTGCAAAATTCCAGCCCGAATTATTGCCCAGGGCTACAACCTGGTACAACAGAGCAGAGGCATTTTTTAAAGGAACCTCAGAGCCGGAGTATCAGGTAACGATTTCGAAAATGGCCATTGCCGGAGGAGGCCTGCTGGGCAAAATGCCGGGCAACAGCACACAACGCAATTTCCTGCCCCACTCCTACTCCGATTTTGTTTATGCTATTATTATAGAAGAGTACGGAATTGTGGGCGGTGCTTTTGTAGTATTGCTGTTTGTGGTGCTCATGTTCAGGTCCATAAAAATAGCACGGCTCTGCCAAACAAAGTTCGGAAGTTTTCTGGTGGTTGGTATCAGCTTCCTGATGGTATTTCAAGCCCTCATCAACATGGGGGTAGCGGTAAATCTATTGCCTGTAACCGGGCAAACACTCCCGTTCATTTCGATGGGAGGCACTTCCTTCTGGTTTTCATGTGCCAGCTTAGGAATTATTCTGAGTGTAAGCAGGTCGATTGAAGAAAAACAGCCGGCCGAAAAAAACAATATAAGCTATGCCACAGCATAAAATTAAAATATTAATCTCCGGTGGGGGAACCGGTGGCCACGTTTTTCCGGCCATAGCAATTGCCGAGTCGCTGATAAGGATCGACGATACCATCGACATCCTTTTTGTTGGCGCCAATGGCCGAATGGAAATGGAGAAGGTACCGTTGGCCGGTTTCCCTATTGTTGGTTTGTGGATTAGCGGATTTCAACGCAGCCTGTCGTTGAAAAATCTGATGTTCCCATTCAAACTCTTGTTCAGCCTGGTGAAAGCGGGCAGAATAATCCGGAACTTTAAACCTGATGCTGTGGTGGGTGTAGGTGGCTATGCCAGTGGCCCAACGGGTAAAATGGCTGCACGAAAAAAAATTCCTCTGCTTTTACAGGAACAAAATTCTTTTCCGGGCATCACAAATAAATTGCTTGCAAAAGATGCCAAGAAAATTTGCGTTGCCTACCCCGGAATGGAAAAATATTTCCCGAAGGAAAAAATAATCATAAGCGGAAACCCCATCAGGCAGCAGGTTATCAACATTGAAGGCAAGAGAGAATATGCATTGGAATATTTTGAACTGGATAAAAACAAACCGGTAATTCTTATCGTAGGAGGAAGCCAGGGAGCACTTTCGATAAATGAGGCTGTAGATGAGAGCCTGGAGCATTTTGCCATGAAAGGCATACAGCTGATTTGGCAAACAGGACAAATGTTTGAAGCTCAAGCCAATAAATCAATCCTCGAAAAGCTGAACGGAAATAAGAAAAAGCTCATCAGGGTACAGGCATTCATCACAAAAATGGACCTTGCCTATGCAGCTGCCGATCTGGTAATTTCAAGAGCCGGAGCCATTGCAATTTCCGAATTAAGCGCTGTGGGCCTGCCCTGTATTTTCGTGCCCTTGCCTACGGCTGCCGAAGATCACCAGACGCATAATGCACAAGCCCTGGAAAGTCACAACGCGGGGATTCATTTAGTGAATTCGGAAGCTAAAGAAAAACTGGGTATGCTGGCAATCGACCTCTTGGCTGATGAAGAAAGACGACAGAAACTTTCAGAAAATATTAAAAAACTAGCTGTTACAAACTCGGCCGAAATGATTGCCGGCGAAGTTTTAAAAATGATTAAGGCAGATAAAAACGATGAATAAGTATTCGCACATATTTATGATTGGCATTGGTGGGATTGGCGTCTCGGCACTTGCCCGTTATTTTGTGCGAACCGGCAAAAAAGTGGCAGGTTACGATCTTACACCTTCAGCACTCACGGCTCAGCTCGAAAATGAAGGTATCGAAATCACCTTCGATGATATGCCTTCATTTGCTGATACTTCATTTTCGGACCCTGAGAAAACGCTGGTTATTTTTACACCCGCGGTAAAAGAGGATAATGGATTTTTAAGCTACTTCCGTGCCCGGGGATTTAATATTATTAAACGTGCTGAAGTTCTTGGCGAAATTACCAAAGCATACAAAACCATTGCAATTGCCGGAACTCATGGAAAAACAAGTGTTTCGTGTATTGCAGCACATTTGCTTTACCAATCTACGCTTGGTTGCACCGCCATCCTTGGAGGCATTCCGGCCAATTATAAAACCAATTTCCTTTTTAAAGAAGATGCTGTTTTTGCTGTAACGGAGGCTGATGAGTTCGACAGATCCTTCCTGAAACTCCAACCCTTCTTTGCCGTTATTACTTCGGCAGATGCTGACCATCTTGATATTTATGGTGATAAAAATTCATTGGTACAATCCTTCAACGCTTTTGCCGGAAATGTGCATGATGAGGGTGTACTTCTGGTAAAATTCGGTGCTGACATAGAAACATCCGGATTAAAAACGAAGGAAATCATTACCTACTCACTGAATGATGAGCAGGCCGATGTGGTTGCCACAAACATCAAAATCAGTAATCATAACATGGTTTTTGACATGATTATGCCCGGCCAGGAGTTAAGGAAACTAGAAATGAAGGCATTGGGCTTATTCAATATCGAAAACGCAATTGCTGCAAGTTTCATGGCCTTAAAAGCAGGCGTTAGTGAAGCGGAAATCAGGGATGGGCTGTTGAGTTTCGAGGGTGTTTATCGTCGCTTCCAGCGCCAGTTTGTTTCTGATGATGTAATTTACATCGATGATTATGCCCATCATCCTGAAGAAATCAAGGCACTGATAGCATCAGTAAAATCAGCTTACCCGGGCAGAAAAATCACCGGTATTTTCCAGCCCCATCTTTATTCGCGTACACGCGATTTTGCTGATGGCTTCGCCGAAAGCCTTGCATTACTGGATGAGATCATGCTTTTGGACATTTATCCTGCAAGAGAAAAACCTATCGAAAATGTAAGTTCAAACCTCATATTCCAAAAAATCAATCACACAAATAAATTATTAACAAACAAAAAGGAATTGCCCGACCTCATTAAAAACGGTGAGTATGAAATCCTCCTTACCATTGGTGCCGGCGACATCGACAGATTAGTTGTTCCGATAAGGCAAATCCTCGAAGAAAAACTTAAAACCCAACTACAATCATGAAAAAAATAATCAACATATCCCTTTGGCTTATCCTTTTTAGCGGGATCATCCTGCTGCTGAGTTTTGCTGTAAAAGATCAAAAACATGTGACATGTTCCAAGGTCATTTTCAATTTTACCGATCCAGAAACATCTGGTTTTATCAATAAAGAAGATGTTGAACGAATCATCATAAAACAATGCGATTCACTGACGGGGCAGTTGCTGGACAGCATCAACACAAGCAGCATCAGCAAAATCCTGGGCGAAAATCCATACATCAAAAATGTGCACGTTTTTAAATCGCTGAATGGCGAAATTCAAATTGACATTGAACGTCATATTGCTTTGGTAAGAATAATCAACAAAAACAACAAGAGTTTTTATCTGAGTGAGACAGGTTCGGTTTTACCATTTAATAAAAAACACACCCCTTTCGTGATGCTAGCCAGTGGAAACATCAGCGAAGATTATGCAACAGTAAAGGCAAGCAATTATGCCATGGGATACGCTGCGATGACAAACCAGAGCATTCTTTCATCAATACATCTTTTATCAAAAACACTCAAACAACACGAATATCTCGACAAATTCATCGAACAGATTTATGTAAACAAGCAAGGCGAAATAGAGCTCGTTCCTTCTGACGGCGATCATTATATCATTGTTGGTGATGTGGATGCCTTGCAACAAAAACTGAATAACCTCATGGCCTTTTACCGTGAAGGTTTGCCGCAGATGAAAGATGATTTTACTTCGATCAATCTAAAATTTACAAACCAGGTAGTCTGTAAAAAGTAATACATATGGAATCAACAAACATTATTGTAGGTCTCGATATTGGGACAACCAAAATAGCTGCAATCGTTGGCCGTCGTGCCGACCATGGAAAAATTGAGATTCTTGGATATGGCAAAACCGAATCGATTGGCGTAAAACGCGGGGTGGTTTCAAATATCGAAAATACCGTCCAGTCAATCCGGAAGGCTGTAGACGAAGCCGAGCAGAAATCGGACGCCGAAATCAAATATGTGAATGTAGGTATTGCCGGACAGCATATTAAAAGTCTGCAACATCGCGGCAGCCTCATTCGTGAGAATAACGAAGATGAAATCAGCCAGAAAGATATCGACAGCCTGCTTAACAGTATGTACAATCTCAACATGAGTCCGGGGGATGAAATCATCGACGTAATTCCCCAGGAGTACATCATCGATAACGAGCAGGGCATCCGCTATCCCATCGGAATGCTAGGCAATTCGCTGGAAGCCAATTTCCATATTATTATCGGGCAAACCACGGCGGCAAAAAACATTTACAAGTGCGTAAAAAAAGCCGGCCTCGAGGTGGTGGATCTCATTCTTGAACCTATTGCTTCGTCGAATGCCGTGCTGAGTGATGAAGAAAAAGAAGCAGGAGTGGTGTTGGTTGATATTGGTGGCGGCACCACCGATCTGGCCATTTTCCAGGATGGCATCATCAGGCATACGGCAGTTATTCCGCTGGGCGGAGATATTTTAACCGAAGACGTTAAAGAAGGCTGCAGCATAATTCGCAAGCACGCCGAAGAACTAAAAGTAAAGTTCGGATCGGCTTTGGCCAACGAAAACAAAGACGAAGAAATAGTCGCCATCCCCGGTTTGCGCGGCAGGCCTCCAAAAGAGATCAGCCTGAAAAATCTGGCCAGCATCATTCAGGCCAGGATGGAAGAAATAATTGAGCACATCTATTACGAAATTAAAAATTCGGGATTTGAGAAAAAACTCATCGCCGGGATCGTACTTACTGGTGGCGGCGCATTGCTGAGGCACATCGCCCAGCTCACCGAATTTATGACCGGCATGGATACCAGGATCGGGTTGCCCAATGAGCATCTCGACCCGAACACCCCCGACGAAATGGGAAGCCCTATGTATGCCACCGGTATAGGTTTGGTAATTGAAGGGCTGGAACGATTTGAGAAGAACCAGATTCGGGAGGAAAAACAATCGGGAGAAAAAACTGATGAAAACAGGAAAAAGAAGAAATCGGAACCCAAACCCAAAAGACAGGGAAGTTTCTTAAAGAAAATCCAGGAGTTTTTCGAAGATGATCCGGAATAAAATAAAAAGTAAATAATTTAAATAACAAATAATAACATAGAAAAAGGAGCAAAACTATGACTGACATGCTAGAATTTGATGCCCCCAAGCAGCGTGCATCAATCATTAAAGTACTGGGCGTAGGTGGCGGAGGCAGCAATGCCGTCTCACACATGTACCAGCAAGGAATTAAAGGTGTTGACTTTATCATTTGCAACACCGATTCACAGGCAATGGAAATTAGTCCGATCCCCAACAAAATTCAATTGGGAACGAAAGGCCTTGGCGCCGGAGCCATTCCGGAAGTTGGCCGCAAATCGGCTGAGGAAAACATTGAGGACATTAAAGCCATTTTGGAGAGCAACACAAAAATGCTGTTTATCACCGCCGGAATGGGTGGTGGAACAGGAACAGGTGCAGCACCTGTTATCGCCCAAATGGCCCGCGAAATGGACATTTTAACCGTTGCTATTGTCACCCTGCCCTTCTCGTTCGAAGGAAGGAAAAGACGCCTGCAAGCAGAAAAAGGAATTGAAGAACTGAAAAAGCAGGTGGACACACTGCTTATTATCAGTAATGAAAAATTACGTGAAATTCACGGGAATCTCAAGCTTTCAGAGGCCTTTGGCAAAGCAGATGATATTTTAACCATCGCCTCCAAAGGCATCGCAGAAATCATTACCGTCACAGGTTACATCAACGTGGACTTTGAAGATGTGAAAACTGTAATGAAAGATAGTGGTACCGCCATCATGGGATCGGCCACTGCCGAAGGTGAAGACCGTGCAAAAGTGGCAGTAAGAGAAGCCCTGGCATCACCACTGCTCAACGATAATAAAATTACAGGCGCCAGCGATATACTGCTATACATCTCATCGGGCTCTGAGGAAATTACCTTTGATGAAGTTACCGAAATAACCGACTACATCCAGAACGAAGCCGGCCAAAGTGCTGAAGTTATCTGGGGTAACGGATTTGATGAATCATTGGGTGCTAAAATCAGCATCACATTGATAGCAACCGGATTTATGTCGCCGGAAGACATCGAGGAAACCACCCTCAACAAAGGGAAAAAGAAAACAGTTTATTCCCTCGGCGATTCGCTTCCCAACGAAAAACCCAGCGTAAATAAGGAAGCTGAAAAAACAGAGGCTGAACCTGTTGATGAAGGTATTTCAGAAATTCAACTGGTGAAAAAAGATGGCAATGGAGCACAGGCCGAAAATAAAAAGGAGAACACACATTCCTTCCCATCACTTTTCGATCAGCCTAAACACGAAATTAAAAGGCCCGAAATTAAAACTCCGGTACAGGAGGGGCTACCTAAAAATGAAACGCTTCCCATTAGCAATAATTCCAATGGAAACCTGCGCATCAAGCATACTGTCGGTTCGTTTGACACAGATAATTTGAAAAAGGACCAAGAGCAACTGGAAATGATGAAGAAGAAAAATGATGAGCGTAGAAAAAAACTTCAGGAATATAGTTTTATGTCGGGCGAGATAAACAAGGACATCGAATCACTGGAAAAGGTTCCTGCCTACGTGAGGAAAAATGTTGAACTTAAACAAATCGTTCCTTCTTCCGAATCGAATGTGGCACGTTACACACTGGGTGAAGATGAAAATAAAAATGTTGAATTGGAATCGAAGGATATTCCTTACATCCACAACAAGCCGGACTGAATTTAATAGTTAGCAGTCGGTAGTTAGGATTCGGCATTATTTGAAGACTGCCAACTGAGGACAGTTAACTTTGTAAAACAGAAAGTCACCATCGAAATCGCATGAACCAAAAAAGTAAAGATTATGAGTTTAGCAGAGAAAATCAACAACGACATCAAGCAGGCCATGTTAGCCCGCGACAAACGGAAACTTGAAGCACTCAGGGCCATTAAGGCTAGTCTGTTGCTGGCTAAAACCGGCAAGGACATGAGTTCGGGAGAAATACCCGAAACGATTGAGATGCAGCTTTTGCAACGGCTGGTAAAGCAACGCAAAGAATCGGCACAAATTTATAAGGAACAGAAGCGTGAGGATTTGATGGAGGAAGAATTGTTTCAGGCCGGCATTATCGAAGCCTATTTACCACAACAAATGAGCGAGGAGGAAATTACCGTTGTAGTGAAAGAAATCGTCGAACAAACCGGTGCCGCCGGAATGAAAGATATGGGAAAAGTGATGGGTGCTACTACCAAAAAGCTGGCCGGCAAGGCCGATAATAAAACAATATCAAATATTGTGAAAAGTATCCTTCAATAATTATTATGTCTATTCCGGCTAATAAAAGTTGAAGGGGGGATTAAGTTTTGCTCAAGAGGCGAACCATTGGGGGTTCGCCTTTTTTTGTGGGACCTGAATAATCCTGCACCTTATCGGTTGAACTTCTATGCCTTCGCCTGCCGAAAAGAAGGGTTGTGTAATTTAAACTCAGAAAAAAGCTATATACTC
>JGI10211J34971_10002534_pt1 | contig 14861 bp, 10 predicted proteins | sample Etolagsediment_FD_34971 | JGI IMG/M metagenome (IMG submission 34971) | reverse complement strand
AGAATTGATCGGAAGCATCTTTCTTCATTTTCTTACGATAAGCAGATTGAGCCATAATAACCTCCAAGGTTTTTATTATTTAATAGGATTCAGAAAATTCTCACACTAACAGTCATTAAATACTGACCCGACTTGTGACCCTGCTTCAGATCCAATCTTCTGACCTAGGAGCAGTGCCCAACCACCTGCTAACCAACCCACGTAGGGGATGCTAGCAACCGCTGGGACGGCGAGACCAGCAGCAATGCTAGTTCCTGCCATCGCACCTTGTGATCGTGCTCCAGCGTCCGCCACGATACACTCTATTTCTTTGGCAGACTTTCCCTCTTCTGTATTCACACCTCCCATATTACGGGTGCCCTGTCTAGTATATTCATCACGACGATACTCAGTTCTTTGTTCAGAACTACCACCAAACCATCCTTTCTTGGTTTTATCTACATCCAAAGATCTTTCGGATGATAAAACTTTAGGATCGTCTGCTCTGTATTCAATTTCATATCCATTTTTACCAGCTTTAATTCTGTAAGATGAATAAGGACCACGGGGAAGATTAAATGTAGGAGGTTGTTGAACTGGTTCTGGTTTCTCTTTGTTTAAAACATAACCAAGAAGTCCAATATGAGAAATGCCAACAAGAGCACCTAATACCAACGCAATAGTCTTAATTGGTGATTTAGACTTGCTCGGTACTTGCTCGGTAGGAATATAATCTTCCTTTTCGTGGTTGAATATACTCATGGTCAGAAGGGGATAGCGGGACCAGTTGTTGATGGAATAACATTGCCAGTTGCTGAAGGAATTTCAGGAACTTCTGGCATAAGACCTTCTACAATATCAGGAACAGCAGACATTACTGCTTTCTTGACTTCTTCTGTTGCTTTTGATCTAGCTTCTTCCACAAGAACTCCAGCATTCTTATAGAGATAAACCCCACCGCCAACGACGCTGAGAGATACCAGACCAGAAAGTAAAGCAATGACATTAATCAATTTTTGCATCTTTTCTTTCCTCTTTTTTAGGTTCTTCGTCTTTCTTCTTTGCTGCCTGAACCCCAAAAGTAGCTAACGTTCCTGTAAAAACGCTGGCAATAAATGTAGGATCAATTTGTTTCTGTTGTAGACCAGGAATAGTTACATAGTTAAGTGTAAGAATTGCTGCGGACCACGAAAGAATAACAACACGCACCAAAGCAGACAGACCTTCATCTGCCCAATCAAACTTTTCCTTCTTTGGCTTCTCTGTATTAGGAGTTTCTGCCATGAGGATATAGTAAGGCTCTTCTATTTATCAAAGAGTGGGCCAGTTCTGATGTGTAACTACTTCCTTCAACTCTTCAACAGTAGTGGCAGCAAGGATTGCCTCTTCTAATCTAGCACCCTCAGCATGAACTGCTGCTCTGTATTCTTCTACTTCAACAGGAACATCAACATCTCTTTCATACTTTCTGACAATATACCAGTCAGTGTTTTGTAATGATTGATTGACTATTTGCTTGGTCTGCAATACCCAACTCGTTTTCAGACCCCTACTAGTATAAGTTTTGGTCTCTGTAGTTTCATTACCTTCTTCATCAACAACAGTGTATTCTTCTGTTATTTCTTCATCTTCTAATCTCTTTGGGTTATTCTCACTCCAATAAAAACGAGTATCAAATGTTGGAGCATCTGGTGTTTCCACAATACCCAGAGCATCTCTCTCTTTCTTTGTTGAATATCTCAACCAAGACGCAGCATATCTTACCCCATCAATTTCAAATGGTTGATCTAGTTTTAGGATGATACCTTTTCCTTTGATACTAAGCATTATTTTCTCTAGGGTTTATTGATATTTATGGAAGTTATCTCGCACGAGCTAGGATGAATGGATTTTCGGCAAAAGCTGCGTATAGATAAGTGACTCCATTGCCGTTGGTTTGACCACTTGTACCTTGTCTAAGTTTAAATCCATTTGACAAGATATCAAATTGCCTGTCTACGTCATTAGGATCTTCAGCGAGGTCTAAATCAGCATAAAGTGCATTATCTGCGACATTATAATCACTTCTAGTCGTGTCAATTAATGTCCAATGACCTGCACTTAAAGACTTTACCAGTAACCACTTGGCTCTAAATCCTAGATAGACAAACGGAAAGTCGGTTGTGTTGCCAACATAGCTACCAAAGGCGCTGTAGGATTCGATCGGGGTGAAGCAGTAGGCGACGTAGGTGTTGCCATTTGTATTGACATTGTTAGCGTTGCCTTGCGTACCAGCGTTAAATCCAAATGTAGTTGAGCTTGTTAAATTAGCGATGCCACCGTTAAAGAAGTCGCTTATCGTATTGTTCGTAGATGCATTAAGCTCTAGTCGATTATTGTGATTTGACAACATAGATTCGTGACGCACATACCAACTTGGGTAGGTTTGACTGCCGCTGCGTACTTTTACAATCACCATTTTTGGTGCAACGCCTAAACCGTGTCCAACCGTCGCCCCTGCCGTTCCATTGCCTGTGTAGGTAACAATCGAGAACCCCGCAGACGGATTGGCGCGGACGGTTGAAGCGATTGATGGAACCTGAGCAAACGATGATAAGTCAGTTCCAGAGTCAATTAACAGCCCACCATCAATTTCAACGGCGTAAAGGGTGGGTTTATAAGTAGTCGATGTATTTGATCTGTATTCAAAGCTGTTCAAAGTTCCTGTAAAACCTAAATCTTGCCATCTTCTGTACGGAGACGATGTACCAGGCATACTTGTCCAAGATCCGTCATTTACTCTGTACTCATAGGTAACATCGCTGTTATTTAAGTCAAAAACATGAATTCTAATGCTGCTGTTTACAGTAATTGCCGATGCAGGTTGGAAGCGAATTGTTGAGAAACCGCCAGATGGGTTGCCAGCTTCAAATCCATTGGTCAAACTTCCATCAAACGCACTTGTGACACTAGATCCACCATATGAACCTTGAGGAGAACTTAAATCGTCACTCCAGGTGTCTGACGTGTTGTAAGCAGAGCTATTAAGGCTGCCAACAGTAACATTTGTGTTGGAATCTCCTGCGTCCCAAGCCCAGGCGACGTAAGTTTTACCAGTCCCGTTTACGCGATTGTTAGCGTCAGCACCTAAAGTGAATCCGTCAGTATTGAAAGATGTAAGACGATCGGTTACAGTTCCATCACCAGTGTCAGAATCGCTGAACAAAGCCTTGGTGCTACCGCGTACAAAATCAAATATTTGGTGTGACAAAGCATCACTTCTTGATTTGAACCAGAGCAGATCTGGACCAAATCCCAGTGTTTTAGTGTTTGTGGCATTGGTTCCGCTATAAGTCACCACATCAAAATACTCATTGCCATTCAAGATGCTAGGAGTTGGAAGGTTTGCTGTGTTCAAACTGAGATATCCTGCTGGAGCTGGATAAACAAAAGGTCTTTGTCCGAAGTTAAAAGTAGCTGCTGCGCTATTACCAGTTGTTGTTCCAAAAGCAGCGAAATATTCTAACCCAGATGTGACAGTTACTGGACTAAACGTAACCTCGACACCGTTTTTATAAACTTTAAGTTGATATGTTGAGGAATTGAAAGCGAATCCAATAACATCACCAGTTGTTGCCGTTGGAGCACTCGCTGTTGAACCATTAATATATTGATCTCCAGCACTACACCCCCAACCAAATCCACTACCAGCACCTGGATAACTCACTTCAGATATAGGAGCTATACCTGGCGTGTTATTGGTAGAAGAATTTAGTGTAACTTCCCAATACCACAATCCATTACTCAAAGATATGGTAGAAATAAGTGTTTCATTTCCTGCGGTTGTTTGCACGAAATCTAGATTGCCATTTGAAAAAGTCCCAAGACCTTCTGATTTAAGTGGATTCAACGTCGCATAATTCCCCACAACAGAACCACCAGGATCTCCACCTGTAGATGCTGTGCCGTTTGTGGGAGAATCTACGAAGTAATCACTTTGGTTGCTATCATATAAAACTTGACCGTCTACACGAATAGCATAGAATCCAGCATCGAAAGCGTTATTATCAGTTCTCTGGAAGAACATGCTATTGATAGTTCCACTACCAGAAGCAACAGTTACCCAAGCATTTGGAGCATGTTGAACAAATGATCCACTATTTACCTGAGAACGAGTTACGTTATTATTGTCATAAACTTCAACGGATGTTGTATATGGAATTGGAGTTGGTGGAGTAAATGTCAATCCACCTGTTCCTTCAGATCTTCCAACATTAAATGGCTTTGTGAATCCAGCAGTAACTGTTTTCAATCCACCAGATGTTAGAGCAGAACTAAATGCTCCAGTTAGTGTTGCGATGTTTTCTGAGATGTTCCAATCATTATTATTTCCAGAAGCATCTTTTCCAACATCTGTAGTTGACATATCAAGATGGAAAGAGTTACCAGGATATGTTCCAGTATATTCAATAGGATTCCATACACCAGTTGTAGCATCAAACTCACCGAATGCTGTTGGTGCTAATGCAGAACCATCGATGAAATTTACGTCTGCTAAGTATCCATCAAAAAAGTTAGTAGATCCATCATAAGATCCAATCCTATGAGTAGATGCTGTATTTATATGTGCTTCTACACTCGGTCCTGGCGCAGTAGTTACAGTTAGATCTTGAGAGATTCCATTAATATAAATTTTGAATCTATCAGATTCAGTAGATTGGGTAGTATCCATAGATACAACAATATGATACCAAGCCGATGAATCCCTATACAGTGCGTTAGTCTGAATTTCTAAGGAATCTACGCCACCAACACGACCAAAGCATAGTATGTAAGATGGATAATAAGCAATATAAAATCTATTGCTATTATCAGCAAATGAAGCAAAAAGCATTTGATTGTCTTGTTTTCCTCTCTTAGCCCAAGCACTCCAAGTCCAGGTGCGTCTATTTCCTGCCGAACTAAAAGCTTTACTAAAATGAGAAGATGAAGAAGCATCAAATCTCACACTATTATCAATAGTATAAGCAGCAGCTCCACCACCACCGCCACCGCCAGATGCTAGATCTCCCCAAGCAGTTCCATCATAAACTCTAATCTTACTGGTGTCTGTGTTATAGAACATATCACCAGCTTCTGCTGTTGCTGGATCGGTAGTTCCCGTAGGTAATCCGAGACGATCTGCTCTTGCTTCTACTCCTGTAGTGCCGTCTCCAACAAATACTGACATGTTTGAATTCCTAGTAATTAGACATCGGACCAAGTAGAACCATCATAGATTCTTACTTTGTTTGTATCGGTTTTATAATATACATCCCCTACATTAGCAGTAGCAGGATCTGTTGTTCCTGTAGGGAGACCTAATCTATCAGATCTCTTTTCGGTTCCAGTAGTGCCGTCACCAACAATAATTGGCATTAGCTTACCTCCTGAAGCATGAACTTATACTTCTTACCGTTCCTTCTATTTATTAGGAACAGGTCTTCCTCACCCTCTTGAATTGTGTATTGACCCCAAGTTCCATCTACATCATTAGCACTACCTTCGTTGGAGAGTTGAAGGTCAGCAGAGTAGATGTTCGCCCAACGTTTATCAGATGCTCCAAGATTTCTTGTGGCGTCTGCTTCTGGTTCAAAGTTTCCAGTTACTCTAGCACCAGTTGAAGTGGTTTCAAATTTATTGGAGTTGTCATGATAAAGAACTGCTCCACCATCAGCAACAAATACTGCCATGGTTTCGCCCGTATATTTTCTAAGACGAACAACATTTGATCGTATTTTTAGTTCGCCTGTTCCAGCATCGTCAATATAACTATCGCTACCGTCATGATAAATCTGTAAGTCATTACCAGCACCAATATTCAATATATCATTATCACCAAGATTGATGCCACCATTAGCAGTAATAGCACCAGTAACTGTGAGTGATGTGAGAGTGCCAACTGATGTGAGTGAAGATGATGTTACAGCAGCACCCAATCCCCATGCTCCAGTATCAGGTCCAAGTTGTCCGTTCTTAGCAACTAGTGTATTACCAACTCTATATTCCTTAGCAAGTGGAATGTCAAGGTGCTCTGTAGTAGTCCAAGCATCAGTAGTATTGTTCCAAGTGATACTCTTATCTGTCGTTCCCTTGACAACAATACCTGCTCCATCAGCTGAGGTATCAAATGGACCGTTAGCATTGAATACCGCACTACCAGTTGTTCCAGAAACTGGTTGATCCAAAGTAGCAGTTCTAGCAACAGGATCAAGAGCAGCAATTACAGTGCCAGCAGGGACACTAATACCAGCAGTGATGATTGAAACCTGCATACCAACAATCAATCCATCAACAGGAGTGATGTTAGTAATATTGACACTGTTGTTTGTAATAGAAGCACTGAACTGTTCCGAAGCAACTGAAGCAAGTTCAATTGTCTTATCATCTACAGTCAGCGTAGATGTATTCAGAGTGGTCGTTGTTCCATTGACTGTCAAATTACCTTCAATCGTGACAGCACCTTCGACTGTTAGATCATTTGGAACAGTTAGATTAAAGAACTGGTCTCCCTTGATCCATGTTTCAGTTCCAGATCCAATAACAAGTTGTCTATCTCCAGTAGCAGAAGGAGGAGCATAGGTAGCACTAGTAGAATCTTCTGTATCTGCTGGTCCAATGATGACGTTTCCACTGCCAGTAGAACCATAACCAGCATAGTGACCGATGAAAACGTTAGCATTATTAGTTTCTAATGTAGCACCAGCACTATTACCAACGCAAACATTTTTATCTCCACTGAGGTTTCCTAGTAGAGCATCTTTACCAACACCAACGTTCTCCAGACCGATACCAGTGTTTCTTAGAGCTCTGTATCCAATAGCAGTATTAGCAGCACCACTATTATTTGTTAGTGATGCCTCAAATCCAAGTGCCGTATTCTGAGAACCTGTTGTATTGTTCTGTAGAGCATCAAAACCAACACGGGTGTTTGAAGCAATCTCATTACCACCTCTACCAATCTTGATTGGGTTAGCAGATGTTCCACGAATTGTGATATCAGAATTTACAAAGTCTGGTGTGCCATTGACAGTGAATGTATCACCAACAACCGTATTGAATGTAACATCTTCATCAACAATTAGGTTACCTCTGAGTGTTGTATTACCACCAGAGACAGACATGTTTAGTGATGTAGCAGCACCAAAGGCATTGACTGTTGTAGCAGTGCTATTGAATACATTAAATGATGTGCTATTTGTGGTAACACTTGTAAGGAAGATTGGGTTAGTATTGAATACCAATACGCCAACACCCGTGCTATCTGTAACAATACCTCTCAACTGAGTAGAAGTTGTGGAAGCAAACACCGCAAGAGTATCAGCAGTGTAAGCAACACTACCACCATTTCTAACATCAACAGAAGAACCATCAGTTCCTGTAAATGTAATACTATTACTTGCTGTTAGTGTCTTCGCATTAGCAATAGTCAGAACACCAGATGCTGTAGGTGTAATCGTCAGACCATTGATTGTTGAAGCAGTAGCAGCACCCAAGGATGGTGATGTTAGTGTTGGAGATGTAAGTGTTTTATTTGTAAGGATTTGGACTTCGTTTTCTGTTACAAGTCTATTCGCAATAGATCCATTGTAAGTTCTCCAGTATCCACCAGTTTCATACCACTCCATTGAGCTGTATGTAAGAACTCCACCAGTAGAATTAGTTGTTCTGTTGACTGTAATACCACCATCAGCACCAACAAGGTTATTGCCCTTTCTCAGTTCAATGTTATTGTCTGCTACTTTTAGCGTAGTCGAATCAATGGTGGTTGTAGTTCCCTCAACGATCAAGTCACCACCAATCGTTACGGTAGATCCATCATCTTCAATAATGCTATTAGCAAACTGTTCGTTACCACCATCCCACTTTACTACTGTGTTATCTGTAAAGTTAGCAGAATTTTTGACAGAATACTCTGTTCCATTTGCTAAAGAAAGACCCGTTCCTGCTGATAGTAGAGCACCAGTATCAGTGTTGACGGATGAAATCTCAATCGTGCTTCCATTCTGTGAAACAGAAGTGGCACCAGAAGCAACAAAAGTAATGTCTCCTGCTTGGAATGTGCCAGAAGTTGTGCCTCTTACTCTAGTGATTGTATCACTGTCTGTTGATGAAACTGTAATTGTATTTCCGTTCTGAGTTACAGTTGTATCACCAGCACCAGTGACAGTAATATCACCAGATTGGAATGAACCAGCACCACCGCCCTTGACTCTAGTTACAGTGTTGACAGAACTAATTGTAATGTCTTTACCGCTCTGAGATAGAGTAGTAGCACCACCAGATAAGAAAGTAAAATCACCAGACTGGAGAATCTGTCCTGTTCCAGCACGCATTCTGGTGATTGTATCCACATAAGTGGAGTTGATGGTAATAGTATTACCAGTTTGTGATACTGTAGATGATCCAGTAGCAGCAATTGTTACATCACCAGATACAAGAGCACCACCAGTTGCTGACTGTAAGCGAGTTACAGTATCAGTATCTACATAACTCGAATTGATTGTGATAGCATCATTAGTTCTGGAAAGTGTTACGTTAGTTCCAGCAATCAAACTTACGTCGTCATTAACACCAGCACCAGCATTGCCACCAGATGTAAGACGAATGATCTTTTCTGTTGCTGCCAATCCATCAGTGGCAGAAATTGAATAAGTTGTATTATTATCAGGAGTTGTTACAGATCCACCAAGAGCAATAGTAGTTCCGTTGACCGTGATTCCAGAATTTACGAGAGCACTGTTTGAAATGTTGGTTAGTGTATTATTAGAACCAGAAATACTACAAGTTTCTAGTGTTTTATTAGTTAGAGTTTGTGTTTCAGTTAGATATACATCACCAGGAGAATCCCAGAGAACATTTGTTCCATCACTCTTGAGATATTTCCCAGCACCAGTGTCTCCACTGATAATAATACCGTTACCAGTCAATTCTAAATTGTCACCTGCTACAATTTCTTCAATCTTCTTTGAAACAGCATTGACAATAAGTGGAAAACGATCAGCCATTTATTTTTCCAATGGATACTAGTGCTCTGGATTATTTATGCCCCTACGAAATAATGATCTGTCCAACCATACCACCATGAAACTGACAGATGTAATAGTATGTTCCAGAGGTTACACCAGTAGTGTCCCATGTAACTGTACCAATTGATGCACCGTTGTTAGTTATTGTTCCTGTGGTAACTTGATTACCTGTTCCTGTAGTTGGAGAAGTCTTTATATAGAATGGGTGACCAGACGCATTGACATTGAATACTAGTGTATCACCACTATTACATACTAAATTTGGATCATTTGTATTTGTATAAGAATTATCTCTATCACTACCTGTAAATGTGTAGTGAGAAGCTCCACTATTTCCTACAGTAAATGTATAGGTTTGAGATTGTGGTGCTGGTGTTGTTGGTGTTATTGAATTAAAAATTGATGGTCTTGGAAATGTTTGACCAGTTTTTCTACTTCCACTCTGCTCTAAGATATAACCAAATTCTTTTCTTGGATTTTCAACATGTAAATACCTGTTAGGACTTCCTTTGCGACATGAATTATCATCGAAAGTACCACCCCCAATATCAAATGTCATATCACCATCAATAGAATGATTTTGAAGATATCTACGAACATCATCTTGTGTAAATCTTTCCTTAGCACTAGCAAGACAAGCAGCAACACCCGTTACTTGAGGAGATGCCATACTAGTTCCTTGAATGGGATAGTAATAGTTGCCGTTGCCATATTTTTGATCCGTAAATCCTGTGTTACCATAAGAAGATAAAATATCATCACCAGGAGCAAACACATCAATAGCAGGACCAAATTGAGTGTAAGTAGATCTTCTAAATTGTGAATGATCTGACAATGCCCCTACAATAATTGATCCACTATCAGAAGTATTAGGCCACGAACCCCTATTATAATAAAGAGATTCATTTTCACCATTTCTAAATATGGTAATGTAATTATTATAATCTATATCATCAACTTCCGCTATCAATAAATTATCATTGCCAGCAGATCCAATAATTACTATACCATCATCGATTGCATCCTGTACATCAGCAGCAACAGAAGAAGACCATGATGGATAATCAGGCAATCCGAATCTCACCCCAAAATCAAATTCAATTCCAGATTCTGTCCACCCAGATGGTCCAGGATTATTTGCATCATACATCACTCCCCTATAATTTACGTTAACTAGATCTGGGAGATCTAATCTGTAAATAGTATTACCTTCACCATCAGTTCCTTTGTCTGGCATACGTCGTATGCCACCATAACTATGATTAGTAATAGTAGGGTTTTTTACTCCTGTCTCAGGATTAACTGCTTTATTTAAATGAAATGCTCTAAGGTAATCGAAGATAAGGAGAGCAGGAACTGACTGACCACTATCCCATGAATCTGTTACTGCCATATTATAGATGTTTGCTTCCGTTGCCCACCCATAATATCTACCAGCCGCAGTACCAGTAACATGTATACCATGATACTGAGATGTATTGAGATTAGGAGCATAAACAATCGCTCCTGTTGGAAGTGTTTGTCCGTCATCATCAATAGATCCAACATCAGTATTCAATTCAGTAAACCATTGATATTCAACAAATCTAGTTTGTAATGATGTAGGACTATACCATTCTTGACTATCAAAAGAAACAGGATCATCAACAATAACTACATCAACATGTCTACCATTGTTGAATACATCTACACTATCGTTAACAATTTCTGTTGCTGTTGGATCACCCCACTGAGTTTTTCGTCTCTGTACTTGATCTCCAGCACAATGAAGATGTCCCCATTGTCTTAGATTAGAATTAATTGTTGATGCTTGAGGAGCGTTTTTAAAAAAATCTCCAGAAATATTATATTCTTCGTTATTAATTACTTGACGTTTAAGTTGAAAACTATCTACTGCTTCTACTCCCCAAACCCTAGGATCTTGACGGAGTTGTTCTGCCTGTTCCTCTGTCATCATATAGTGTGTGTTCCTACTAAGAGGACGCTTTAACACTAAAGGAAAGTTAGTGAGGTACATCTCATTATAAAACTGCTCCAGATCTTCTTTACTGTGAAGCGTCACAATATATTCTTTATCCATATCAAGCCTCCAGAGGGACGTATGTTAATGTAACTTGTAAACTTACTGTTGATCCGCTATTATTGACTACTTTCGCGTAAGTAGTATTTGATGCTGTCGAATTATAGCAGATTGTTCCTGGAGAAATCAACTGTGTTGTAGCAGAAGATGTGATAACTTCAGCAAGAACACCAGATCCAGGAGTAGGATCTGTTTGTTGTGATCTAGTAGAATCATTGGTTCTACTTGTAGTGTCTGTATAAAGAGTTACCCATGCAGCATGTGATGTTTCAATTTTCAGTAAAGCGTATGTTTTTGGTGTAGTGAATGTAAAATTTTGTAATCCGCCATTGCCTAAATTGACCGCCGTATATGATACTGTTTTTCTAATAGATGGAGCATCAGCAGCAACCCAATTAGTGCCATTGTATTGTAATACAGATCCAGTATCTGGAGAAGAAACAGAACAATTTCCAATGTTATTTAAAGCAGCTAGAGAACCAGAAGATCCCGTGACACTAATATTATATGTTCCAGATAACCGAGCAGAAGGCAGAGTTCCTGAGTTAATATTACTAGCATTAGTATAATATGTACCATGCTGACCATCTAAAAGATCAGCATCAAAACCATTTCCAGTACCTTGACTAAAGTTTTCCCATTTTAAATTTGATTGATTCCAAGCAAGAAAATCCCCATCAGATGGAGTACCATGATCAACATCAGTGTGTGTATTAAGAACTCCAGTTGATGTTAGATAAGACGATAAATCTGGAGGAGTAAAAGTAAATACACCATTGTTAAAATTATATGATAGGGTTCCATTACCAAAAGCAGCAGCATTAGTAGCACTAAAAACTGTTCGGTCGGTAGCAGTAGCGCCAGAACCAGCAGCAGTCCAACTCTCACCATTCCAAGAATATGTGATACCTGCTGTTACATATGTAAATGTTCCATCAGTTGCCTGCCCTGCTGTTGAGGGAAAATTGATTGCCATTTCTTAAGATGCTCCTTCCAGTTTTATTTAGAGGTTGGTAATCGTGACCATGATCTCGCCAAGAGATAGTGGGTTTTCATCCCATCTTCTTGGAGTGAATACAACACTAGCAGTTCCTCTAGCAACACCAATCGATGCTCCATTTCCAGAGACATAATTGGTGCCATCATAAGTAGCATGAACGATATAATCTGTTCTTGCTGAGTATGCTGTTGGGAATGTTAGGGTAATTTCATAATCAGTTCCACCACCTCCTGGTTGTGCTCCAGATACTGTATATCCAGTAGTTCCAGACCACGTTGGAGAAGTTCCATTTAGCGTGATACATCCAGCAGCAACAGGAACATTAGGTTGTGCTAGTGGTGGTGATGCGTCAACCCATTGAGTGCTATCAGTATCATTATAGTAAATCTTCAAGCGTCCTTTATCAGATTCCCACCAAAGATCACCAGCATTAGGAGAACCAGGAGCAGTATCAGAAATAGTTACGTTTGTATTTCCACTACCACCTGCTGGTGCTACTGGACCCCAGTTAGATCCATCCCAAGTTAATACATCATTTGTATTAGGAGCAGTAGTAGCAACATCTGCTAGTTCAGAAAGAGAAGAACCAGTGTCTAGTAGTTGTGTCCATGCGCCAGCATGAGCGAAGTATCCATGACCAGTATCATGGGCATGTGCGAACATACCGTGATATGTAGAAGCATTTACCGCCTGAAGATCTGTTAATAGAGGAAAAGCATTAGCATAAAAGATCTTACCTGTAGTAGTAATATCCCTGGTAGTTGTTGGACCTAAAATAAGAACATCATCTAATGTTTGTTGCTCTGTATATGATGTTAGATATCCTTCTTGAGCATGATCGCCCCAACCATATGCTGTATCCCAATCAGAAGAATTTGCTACTGCGGTATTAAGTTGAGTTGTTGTTGCGTATCCAGCAGAAGCATGATTTCCCCATCCATATGCAGTATTCCAATTATTAATATTTGTTTGAAGAATGCCAGATGCTACATGAGCAGAGAATACTGGATCAGTCTCTGTTGTTAAATAACCTGAAAGATCAGGTGGTGTGTATGTAAAAACACCATTTGTATTGTTATAAGATAATGCTGCTGTTCCAACTGAGTTAGTAACAACAGAAAGATCAGCAAAAACAATACCAGTAGAACCGCCAACCAAATCATTAGCAGGTTCCCAAGCACTATTTGCAGCACTCCACTTAAGAACTTGCTGATCTTGTAGTCCACCAGTAGTATCTACATTGTCTAAATCTTGAATGTTAATACCACTTACTGTACCAGATACAGAAAGATTACCAGTAATGTCTATACCAGTATCAGTAGTTTGTAATCTTACAGTTTCTGACTCGCCATCAGCATCGTGGTAGATATTTACAGAACCACCTTCTGTTGTTCCAGGAATAATTCTAATACTATTAACACTATTGATCTCAAGTCTTCCAAGTGTATTGTAGTGATAAAGACTAGAAACATTAGTGGTATCATTATGTTGTAATTGAACATCACCATTTCCAGTACCACCACCAACACCACAAACGTCTGCTCTTATACCAGCATTAGCAATAATCTTCTGAGAAGTGGTAGCACCTCTCGACATTACTGTCTGAAGAGTATCTGCTTCAGCAGTAAGATATCCTTCTTGAGCATGATCGCCCCAACTATATGCTGTGTCCCAATTAGCAGCATTTACTGTAGTAGCATAACCCTGTTGAGCATGATCACCCCAGTTATATGCTTGATTCCAAAGTGCTTCATTTGTATTGGAAGCATATCCTGATAGATCAGGCGGAGTAAAAGTAAACTCTCCGTTTGTATTATTGTATGTTAGGTTGCCATTATTACTAGGAACAACAACATTTACAGATGGTTGTGGTGGAACAATTGGTTTGTTTAAAATTTCAGAAACAGTTCCAGTAGCATTCCAATCTGCTCTAACTTGCGCTGGTGGAATAGTCGGTTGATTCGTTAAATCATTATAACTTCCACTAAAAGGTGTGGTCCAAGATAACGCAGTGCCTGTTGATGTTAGAACTTGCCCACTAGTACCAGAAGAACCTGCTACCTGAAAAGCTTTTCCAGCAGGAATATTCAATCCTTCTTTTAGTTCAATAGGAGCACTATCTCCATAATTAGCGATTTGATTCGCAAGAATTTTTGACATATTTCCAGTCCTGCAGACAGATTCTCTAGGCTAGAAGTATTTATAAAGAGCGAGTGACGGGGATCGAACCCGTGACACCAACTTGGAAGGATGGGATGTTACCGCTACACCACACTCGCAGGGTGGGAGGATGTTAACCCTCCCTAGGCTCGCCACTTGTTTGTTTTAGTTGTAAACAAGAACCAACTCACACGGAAGGGGTCATTTGGATCCACCACTTACTTTTTGACTGGAAGTAAGAAACCAGGCGGGAGAGATATCCCATCCGCACCAGGGCACTTTTTATGTCATTCCGAGACACAGGGGTCAAAAGACCATCCCGACCAGGGCGCTTTTAGCGTCATCCCGAGACGTATTATCAAGAGAACGAGATAAAGTCTTGACCTTCAGTATTGCCAATAGCGACACTGCTAGCAGCACCAAAGTTATATACGGTTCCATCAGCAGTATCAGTAGTTGAAATGTTGATGTTACCAAGACCAGCAAATAGATCGGGAGCAGGAGTATTTTCACGCTCACGAACACGATTATAGAGATCAAAAAGATCACCAACCAGTTCATCACGACGTTCATCAAGTGCATCAATCAGCACATC
>JGI10211J34971_10002531_pt1 | contig 14865 bp, 9 predicted proteins | sample Etolagsediment_FD_34971 | JGI IMG/M metagenome (IMG submission 34971) | reverse complement strand
GAATGGTCGATGTGAGTGCCAAGGCACATACTGAACGTGAAGCCACAGCGACCGCCACGATTTTTATGCAACCCGAAACCCTGACTATGATTGTGGAAGGCAAACATAAAAAAGGGGATGTCATGGCCACCGCACGTATTGCCGGGATTATGGCCGCTAAACGCACACCCGATTTAATACCGATGTGTCACCCATTAATGATTACCTCGGTTAAGGTTGAGCTTATTCCCAATCTAGAAAAAAGTTGCGTGGTGATAAACGCAACCTGTAAAACCGTTGGACAAACAGGCATAGAAATTGAGGCCTTAATGTCGGCTTCTACGGCCGCCTTAACACTTTATGATATGTGCAAAGCGGTGGATCGAGGGATGGTAATTAATGAGGTTAAGTTACTGGAAAAAGTAGGTGGAAAATCCGGTCATTGGCAGCGTTAATTAAGCGCCAAATTCAATGAAGATAACGCCTGATTCTTCTGACAACCTGCCTCCACAAACTGAACAGGCCTGTTCAGTTTCAAAAAACACCTGGTTTGTTTATCTGTTGCGTTGTGCCGATGATACCCTTTACTGTGGCGTGACCACCAACTTACAAAAACGCCTGCGTCAACACAATGGTGAGCTGGTGGGTGGTGCCAAATACACTAAGGTTCGTCAGCCCTGTGAGTTGGTCTATTCTGAAACCAGCGAAGATCGTCGTTCTGCAACTAAGCGTGAATACGCCATTAAACAACTCACTCGAAGTCAGAAACTAGTCCTGATTAGTAAGCAAGAAATGAATAAATAAGGTTATCTGTTTACTTTTTAGTAGACATAAAAAAAGGCCGCTATGTATATTACATAGCGGCCTTTTTGGCATTTAAGACAACAGCTAATTATTCAGCTGATGGCTTGCGTGCACGACGTGGCTTGCCTTTATCTTTCGAAGGGGCAGACGAGTTACGTGTTAAACGTTTGCGGGGTGCCGCTCCGCCTTCACCAATCGTTTTCATCTTGGCAATTTTCAATTGCTGGCCACATACCCATGCTTTTTGTAGATCGCCAATGGCGTCTTTAGGCATGTCTGACGGAAGGTCAACGGTACTGTAGCTGTCATCAATATTTAACTGCTGAATGAATTCACTGTCTAAGTTTGCTTCGTTGGCAATACAACCCACGATGTTACCTGGACGAACACCGTGGCTACGACCCACTTCTAAACGGTAGCGAGTCATGCCTTCATTTGGTGTTGCTGAACGTTCACGACGTGGACGTGGTTCGCGACGACCTTCAGAGCGGTTGTCACGACTTCCACGGTCGCGATTGTTTTCACGAGGCTCGCGTGCTGGTCTTTGTGGCTTGTCTTCTAGGAAGAAAGGCACATCACCTTGTAACATACGCGCTAAACCAGCGGCAATTTCAAGTGCTGGAATGTTGTGTTCACTCTCAATCTTCTCAACCATTTCTTGGAAGAACTGCGTGTCTTCCATTTTAGCGGCTTCAACAATTTTATCTTTAAAACGAACAATACGGTTGTCGTTAATGTCCTGCGTTGAAGGCAGATCCATTTGAGTAATTGGCTTCTTAGTGGTGTGCTCAATNGAACGTAGCAAGCGACGCTCACGAGGTGCAACAAACAAGATAGCCGTTCCTGCACGGCCCGCACGACCTGTTCGACCAATACGGTGAACGTATGATTCGTTGTCATGTGGAATGTCATAGTTAATAACGTGACTGATACGTGGAACATCTAAACCACGTGCAACTACGTCAGTGGCAACTAGGATGTCTAGCTTACTTTTCTTAAGCTGGTCAACGATACGCTCACGTTGGTTCTGTGCAATATCACCGTTTAAGGCTGCAGATGCATAACCACGTGCTTCTAGCTTTTCAGCTAATTCAACCGTCGCCGTTTTGGTGCGAACGAAGATAATGATACCGTCTGTTTTTTCGTGCTCTAAAATACGTGTTAACGCGTCTAGCTTGTGCGTACCACTTACTAACCAATACTTTTGGTCAATTGTCGTAGCCGTAGCCGTCGCTTGCTTGATGATAACTTCAGTTGGGTTGTTTAGGTGACGTTGGGCAATGCGATTTACTTCTTTCGGCATGGTTGCCGAGAACAAAGCAATTTGACGCGATTTAGGCGTTTGCTCTAAAATCCACTCAACATCGTCAATGAATCCCATGCGTAGCATTTCATCGGCTTCATCTAAGATTAAGGTTTTTAGCTTATCTAGCTTAAGTGTGCCTTTACGGATGTGATCCATAACACGTCCAGGTGTTCCTACAACAACGTGAACGCCACGTTTTAATGCACGAATCTGTGTGCTGTAGTCAGAACCACCATAGATAGGTAGAACGTGGAAACCTTTCATGTGGTGTGCAAAGCCCTGGAACGCTTCAGCAACCTGAATCGCTAATTCACGAGTCGGGGCTAAAACCAATACTTGCGGATCTTTTTGGTTAAAGTCGGCATTGCTTAATACAGGTAGGGCAAAAGCGGCGGTTTTACCGGTACCTGTTTGCGCCATACCTAAGATATCGCCACCTTTTAATAAAACAGGGATTGCTTGTGCTTGAATTGGCGATGGAGTCTCGTAACCAATATCAGTAATGGCTCTTAATAATTCTGGGCTTAAGCCTAAATCTTCAAATTTGACGTCAGTAGTCATTCATTTTCCTTTTCACGGTATCGTGTTGTGGGTCTAATTGCCCTGGAATAATGAAAAACGTGAGTTCAAAGAGTATTTGAATCAGACAATCGAAACCAATGAGATGGCTCAATTATGCTATCGATATCGTTTTGATAAGGACCGTAGTAGTTATTCTGGGGCAAAAGCGTCTAGTTAGTGAGACCCAAGTCAGGGTCTCTTAATTGAGCGTTTTGCAACTAAACGGTCGATTCGAAGGCGCTGTTTAAATTCTTTGATGATGTTATCAAAGATAAGGCCGTAGTCGAGGTGCTTAAAACTGGGGCAAAATGCTCGTTTTCTTGTCTTTTCAGCAGGCCTGGTAAGTTACGAGGCGTCTTTGAAAGAAGGCGGATTATATAAAAAATATAATGACAATGCAAGTTTAATTTATGACCCGTAGGGCGTTATGAAAAATGCATGATTTTTTATAGACTTACTGATGAAATGTCGATTGCTAATAGGCGTTATAGAGACCGAGTTTGCTTATTCACTGGCGGTGCTCAGCTTGGAAGGTTTAAGAAACACGTTTTCAAATTCATTAGCAGGTACAGGCTGGCTGTAATAGTAACCCTGAATCAGGATGTGATTAGAGAGTTGGTTAAGCAGGTTTAATTGTGCCTCGGTCTCTACGCCTTCAGCCACCACAGTCAGGTTTTTTGTTTGTGCGAGTTTGATAATTGATTCAATAATCGCAATGTCATCGGTGTTTTCAGGGGCGTGGCGAATAAAGCTTTGATCTATTTTAAGTTCGTGAATCGGTAACTTTTGGAGGTAACTGAGTGAAGAGTACCCCGTACCAAAGTCATCGATGGATACCTGAAAACCAAGACTAACTAAGTGCTGAATTTTTTGTAAGGCCAGATTGGTGTTGCGGATTAAGACACCTTCGGTTAGTTCTAGGGTGATGTGTTCAGGATTGACTTGAGTGAACTTAACTAAGCCAATCACCAGCTCGACAAAGCTTTGCTCATGAAATTGAATCGGACTGATGTTGATGGAGAGGCGCAGCAAGCCATAATGCTCATTCCATGCTTTGGCTTGCAGAAAGGCTTTGTGCATGACCCATAAGCCAATTTTAATGATTTGCCGCCCCTCTTCGGCAACCGGAATAAATTCACCCGGTGGGATTAAACCTAGCACAGGATGGAACCAACGTAATAAGGTTTCGACCCCCACCGTTTGACCCTCAGAGTTAATCTGTGGCTGAAAATAGAGTTGAAACTCATCGTCTAGTTCAGAGTGATTGAGAGCCTGTAGCATCTCTAAGCGATGTTTAGCGTCATCGCACAACTTATCTTCAAATTGATAAACTTGATTGCCACCTAAATTTTTTGCTTCGTGCATGGCGAGATTAGTATGGCGAACAATCTCATCCGGATGGCCGGTTTCTGGTCTCTCTTTAAAGATAAATACACCGATACTGGCAGAGCTATGTAATGAACGTTGTTGAATGGTATAACGGTCGTCAATTGCCTGACGAATATTGTGTGCTAAGCCTAATATGTGAGTAATGGCTTCGGTTGGGTCTTGGCTTACTTCACACACCAGAACGGCAAACTCATCGCCATCTAATCGGGCAACCGTGTCATGCTCTCCAGAGAGTTCTTGGACTTTCTTAGAGACTAAGATAAGCAGCTGGTCGCCAATGGCGTGCCCTAAGGTATCGTTAATCATCTTAAAGCCATCTAGGTCAATAAGAATCAGTGCGGAATAACTTAAAGACTGCGAAAGATTGTCGAGTGTGGTGGCAATTTTATTGTTTAAAAGCGTGCGGTTCGCCATGCCAGTTAAGTTGTCGTAATAGGCAAGGCGTTCGATTTCACTGCGTGCTTCGTGAATGTCAGTAATGTCTTGCAGTACTCCAATAAAATGCTCGATATTACGGTTGGTATCGGTCATCATCGATAAGTTGAGCACCGCATGGTATTGAGTCTGTTCAGAAGGGGTCAGTTGAACTTCACCACTCCAAAAGCCTTCGGTTAACAAAGCGTGCATGACCGAATCAAAAGGAACGCGTAATACCACCTGTTTTTTTAACCAATCAATGTAAGTCATCTCACTCAAGGTATCGGGCTTAAGCCCTGTGTAGGCCGAGAACGCATAATTAGGCTGAGTGATAAAACCGTTGGCATCGGTAATGAACTGGCCTGCGTAACTGGCTTCCATGAGTTTAATCTGTGCTTCAGCCTGAATTTGTAGGGACTGGTCCTGAATGAGCACCATTAGGTTTTCTGTCTTATGATTGGCTGATTGAATCGGGTAGGCTTTAACTAATACTGGGACTAAAGCGTCTTTATTGTGGTTAGTCGAGTGGTTTCTAATCCAGAGTAGAGGGCTAGTCTTGTTGCTTTTGTGGGCACCGTTAAAAAGTTGTTGTTCTAACCAAGAAGCCAGGTCAAACGGGATGTGTTTGCGTTTTTGAGTGTAGATTTCAAATTGATTGAAAAGGGGGCTAGAGTTTGAATCAGAACTTGATTCAGAACCTTTATGTTCACTAAGATACTCTTTGGCTTTGCGATTAATCAGCTGGGGTTCAAGTTTGACCGACAGCAAAAAAAGTCCGTCATAGAAAGCATCGGCAATGTGTTGTTTTTGGAATTGATGTGCATGATTAAGTTCAGTAATCAGTTGCGTCATTTCCGAATCAATATGAGGTGCTTCCATCTATTAAACTCTTCAGTTTCTGTCATTTGGTTGAGATCATCAGGCACCCTATCTAAATCGTGTAATAGGGTAAAAATAATCTTGTTTCAGTCGTTAAACTGCCGTTAGAAAAGTGTCTTCAAACTCGTTTTTTGGGCACGGACGGCTGTACAAGTAACCCTGGATTAAAATTTCGCACGGCTGATTATTTAGAAAGCTAGCTTGTGCTTCCGTTTCTACCCCTTCGGCTACAATGAGTAAATTTTTAGAGCGCGCTAAGCTGATAATGGATTCAACAATCGCAATGTCATCGGTGCTTTCGGGTACACGAAAAATAAAACTTTGGTCAATTTTGAGTTCGTGAATGGGGAGTTTCTGTAGATAACTTAAAGAGGAGTAGCCTGTTCCAAAATCGTCAATTGAGATTTTGATGCCTAATGCATTTAAACGTTCAATTTTTCTTAAAGCGCTTTCAGTATCAGAGATTAATACCCCCTCGGTGAGTTCTAGGGTAATGTTTTTAGGGTTCACACCGCTCTCTTCAATAATCACCTCGGTCTGCTCAACGAAGTCTACTTCATGGAACTGTATTGGACTGATGTTGATTGAAAGATTAAAGTCAGGCTGGATTTCGGCCCACGCTTTGGCTTGAGAAAAGGCTTTGCCCATTAGCCAGTGACCCAAGCGCAAAATTTGACGGCCCTCTTCAGCAATCGGGATAAATTTGCCGGGTGAGATAAATCCAAGTTCAGGATGTATCCATCGCAATAACGTTTCTGCGCCGTGCAAGCGTCTGTTTTCACCAATTTGAGCTTGGTAATAGAGCTGGAACTGCGCATCAAGGTCGACATTGCTTAATGCCTGCTCTAATTCACGGCGCTCTATCAATGCCTCAGAAAGGGATGGTTCGTAAAAGTAGGTTTTATTATTATTGCGTTTTTTAGCGGCAGAAGCTGCTAAGTCTGCATACACCAACAGGGTTTCAGCATTGTCTGTGTCGGCAAACGGAAAGATGGTAATCCCCAAGCTAATACTGCTGTTAATGGTGATTTCATTAAGGTGGTAGTTTTGGTTTAGGCGTTTGGTGATTTTTTGTGCTAAATGGTAGGCATTTTGAGTTGCTTTGTTTTTTGAAGTCGCCTGATCTTGGGTCATTATAAGGAATTCATCGCCATCAATACGGGCAACGGTATCTTCATCTCTTAGTAGGCCTTGTAGGTTTTTAGCCACTTGTTGCAGTAATAAGTCCCCCGTTCTGCGTCCAAAAGAGTCATTAATGGTCTTAAAACGGTCTAGGTTAATGACAAACAAGGCGGCAAATGAGTGCTGCCGTCGGTGGTGTTTGACTGCAGTCTCAATATGCTCTATCGCTAATCTTCTATTGGCAAGTCCGGTTAACTCATCGTAATAAGCCATCTGTTCAATGGCAATCTGAGCTTCATGAATATCGGTGATGTTTTGAACGGTGGCGACATAGTGCTCGATGTTGAGTTGTGCATCTGCCAGCATCGAGATACTTAACACTGCATAAAACGTGGTGTCTGGCACAGGATGAAGCTCGACTTCACCGCTCCAATGCTTCGATTCTAATAAGGCCCTAAGCACTTCATTGCTGTTGGTTTTTAGCCTTACTTGCTGGTCTAACCAGGCGGTTAGCGTTATGTTCTTTAACTGATTACGGGTGAGCCCGGTTAAGGCACAAAACGAGTTGTTGGGATGCGTGATGTAGCCTTTTTCATTGGTGATGAACTGCCCATCAAAACTGTTAAAGGCGGCTTCCATCAGTCGTTTTTGCGTGTCTGCCTCTGCATAAATGCTTCGATTGTATATCACCACTAAGAGATCACGCAGCTTACCTTCAGGGGTAAAAAGTGCTTTACCGGAAATGAGTAAGGGGGTGGTTTTTAAAGTCAGCGGATCTTTGAGCCAAATATAGCTGTCTGTAGGGTCTTCAGTGGGATTGGTAATTAACTCATCTAGCCAATTGGTAATGTTGAACGAAAGGGTGGCTTTTTTATTTTTGGAGAAGGGAACGCTTTCAATGAATGGGGTATTTTCTAAATAAGGTTTAAATAGAATCTTAGCTTCATCATTAATGATGCGCGGATGCCGGTCGGGAGTGAAAACAATGACGGCTTCGTGAAAAGCACAAATTATCGAAAGTTTATTTTCTTTCTCCTCTCTTAATAGGGAGACGCTCTTTTCAAGTTGTGAATAGATTTTTTTTGAATTCATCCACTAAACCGATAGCTTTTGTTTATATTAATCCATTGATTTTAGCGGACATAGGGGGTCTTAACAATAGCTTAAGTAAGAGAATTTAAATAATTTTTAGGGGTATAAGAAAAGGCTATGCGATTTTGCTTAGCCCTAACGGGTGATNTGGAATTGGTAGGCGGGGATGTGTCTAGCTATTTAAAGCACCTTGGGTAGCCAGGTAACAATCTCAGGCCAGATGGCAATAGTGACCAGTACCGAAAGCTGAATGACAATAAAAGGAACGGTACCTTTATATAAGTCGGAGGTTTTTAATTCGGGTGGGGCAACGCCACGCAAGTAGAACAGTGCAAAGCCAAATGGAGGGGTTAAAAAGGCCGTTTGTAAATTAATGGCAATCATGATGCCTAACCAAATTGGATCAACGCCCATCATTAACAAAATCGGGGCAACGACTGGGACAACCACGTAAGTGATTTCAATAAAGTCGAGGAAAAAACCAAGGATAAACATAAGAGCCATAACGATGAGCATGGCGGTAAAGACACCGCCTGGTAAGCCGGTTAATAGCTCGGTAATCAAGTCGTCGCCACCCAGGCCTCTAAAGACTAAAGAGAACAATGCAGCACCAATAAAAATCATAAAAATCATACTGGTTACATTAACGGTGTTACGCATGACGATATTTAAGGTTGCTAAGCTTAGTTTACTTTTTAACAGCGCTAATACGGTGGCGCCTAATGCACCCAATGCGGCTGCTTCTGTGGGGGTAGAGAAGCCACCTAAAATAGAACCAAGCACTAATAAAATAAGCATTAAAGGGGGCAGAAGGCTGCCTAACACGCGTTTCGACAGGCCTGGTTCAACGGGTTTACCAACGTTGTTAGGCACGCTGTTTGGGTGAATAATAGCCTTAACAAAAATATACAGCATATACAGAATCACCAGCAGCATGCCAGGAAACAGCGCACCTACAAAAAGGTCGCCAACGGAGAGTGTTTCGGGCGAAAAGATGCCTTGGTTAAGTTGTGCTTGTTGGTAAGAAGAGGATAAAACATCGCCTAATAATATCAGCACAATGGAAGGCGGAATAATCTGCCCTAATGTGCCTGACGCACAAATGGTTCCGCTCGCTAACTTGGGGCAGTAACCCTGTTTAAGCATAGTCGGCAGAGCCAGTAAGCCCATTGTTACGACAGTCGCGCCGACAATTCCAGTACTGGCCGCCAGTAACATCCCCACTAAGATAACCGCAATGCCCAAACCGCCTTTGATGCCTCGCATGACCTCATCCATCGTGTTTAGCAGTTGCTCGGCAATTTTAGATTGCTCTAACATAATGCCCATGAAGACAAACAGAGGTACGGCTATCAAGGTTTCATTGGCCATAATGCCAAACACGCGGTTAGGCAGGCTTTGTAAAAACGCCATGTCAAACGCGCCAAACAGGTTAGCAACGAGGGCAAATAGAAGAGAAACGCCGGCTAGGGTAAAGGCCACAGGAAAGCCAACCAGTAATGCCACAAAAATCATTGCAAAAAGCAGTAGAGAGAGCCATTCCATTATAACGTGCCCTCAGTTTCTTTTAGGTTGTCTGCGGTGTGTGTCCCAGGGTAGCGAATTGTTAACCAAGATTGTGCCGCAACCGACAGAGATTGCAGAATAACCAGGCCTGCCATAATTAAGATTAGGGTTTTTAAAATGTATAAATAGGCTAGTCCGCCTGCTTCAGCAGAGGTCTCTTGCACCGCCCAACTGGCATTGACATAATCCCAACCTGTCCAAAACAGATACAGCATGCTCGGAATCGCTAAAACGAGAACCCCGATTAGATTAATCCAAGCTTGACGTTTGGGTGAAGCTTGAGAGTAAAAGACATCAACGCGCACATGTTGGTTTTGCTGATAGGTGTAGGCGATGCCGAGCATAAATAAAATGGCGTGGTTGTACATAACCGCCTCTTGCATGGCGATGGAACCGGTATTAAAACCGTAACGAAGAATCACGATCAGTGCCGTTAATAGCACCAATGTTAAACTGCTCCAGGCAACGAGGTGACCCAGTTTGACTTGAAAACGGTCTTGTATTTGGATGAACTGAATCAAAAAGTTAGGGAGCTGCATAAACCTACAAGGTAATAAATGAAATAAATTGCAATTATTTTACGGTTTTGACATCAAAATGGGTAGGTTTTATGCTCTTTGGCTAATAAATTGCATAGTATTGAAGCTGGCAAGCACTAGACCAACGCTTAATTATAAGTCAGTGTTTTTTTGTAATGGATGCCTGATGGGTCGGCAGTAACCGATTGTTGACTTGTTTTTAGAGGCACCATTAGTTCTGCTTAGCGTAATTAAAAAGGATAAAATGCCTAACTATGAAAACCCCTAAAATTCCTTTTTACAGCCTGATTGGACTGAGTCTAGTACTTTTGTTGAGCCTACCTGTCCTATTTTATTGGCTGGTCAGTGACGATTATTATGGTCGGTACGTCGATAAAATGGCCAGCGATTTTGAGTTAATGGATGTGAATGGACAGCCCCATCGTCTTTCAGAACATCGAGGTCGTTATGTGTATTTGTATTTTGGTTACTTAAACTGTAATGACGTTTGTCATAATCAAGTGGGGGTCATGTTTAATTTGTATCACCAGTCTCGCCGAGATGACCTTGATTTTTTATTTGTGACCATGGACCCCAAGCGAGATTCTTCCAAGATGTTGAAAGCCTATTTCAACCAGTTTGGTACGAATTTTGTTAGTCTAACCAGTGACTCAATGAAGTCCATTCAAAAAGTCGCGAGTGATTATCAAGCGTTCTTTTTTCCAGATGGCAATCCAAAAATGAATAAGGATTATGAAATTTCGCATCCAGGTGCAATCTATTTGATTGATCCAAATGGGCGTCTACAACTCGTTTACCAAGGCGATTTGCGTTACGACTTAATGTTAGAAGACCTCCAAAAATTAACTGCAGTACCCGAGAAAAACTGAAAACGTTTGGTTTAAGTAAAGCTTGAAAACAAAGGGAAATAATAATGAGTATACAAAAGTCAGCATTGCGGGCGATTGATCAAAAAATGTTTTATATCTTGCTGGCACAGGTGCCTGTATTGGCATTTATTGCACCCATTGGATACGGAACCCAAACGTTTGCCATGATGATGGCCGCCTTAATCGGCATCATTGTGGTGGTGGGTTATGCCACATTAAAAGGTACACGTGGTTTTGGTATCTTAAGTGCCGTAGTGTTAATGCTCTTTTCAGCAGGCTTTATTCAAGCGCAGTTAGGGCGTATAGAGATGCACTTTCATATTTTCGTGGTCTTGGCGTTTCTATTAATCTATAAAGATTGGTTGGTCATTGTGGTGGCAGCGGTTGTTGGTGCGGTGCATCATTTATTGTTAACGCAGTTACAGTTGTCTGGTCTAGAAGTTGGTGGCATGCCGATTATGTTGTTTAACTATGATTGTAATTGGGGTATTACCTTCTTACATGCCCTGTTTGTCGTAGTTGAGTCGGTGGTATTGATTTATATTGCGATGATTATGCGCAAGGAGCAGCAGGTTGCGGATGAAACCATGGATGCCATTAATCGCATTTCTGGGAACTCTGATTTTTCACAGCGTATTACGACACATATCAAAGAGCCATCGGTGGTTGCTTTTAATCAGTTAATGGCCTCAGTAGACCACGCTATCCAAGAAATTTCTGGGGTAATGCAGTCAATTGCAGGCGGACATTTTGATGCCAGAGTTACCGAAAACTTTGAAGGTGATTTAGCCTCATTAAAGCAAGCGGTTAATGATTCTGCTAAAAGTGTCACGATTACCATGGAAAGCTTAAAAGAGATTATGCATGGGTTGAGTCAAGGTAACCTTAATGTCCGTATGAATCCAGCTGTACAGGGTGAGTTAAAAACCCTAGTGGACGATTCTCTGCATCAGATGGAAGTTTTGATTTCACAAACCGTATTGGTCATGGATGAGATGGAAAAAGGCAATTTCGGACAGCGAATTGAGGTGGATGCGCAAGGCGAATTTAAGGCGATGAAGGATAAAGTTAACGAAGCATTAAACGCTTTACAGCAAGGGTTTGCAGAAATTAATGCAGCCACTGAACGTTTGGCCAGTGGCCAGTTAAATCAGCCGATTCAAAATGAATATCGTGGTGAATTGAATATCATAAAAACTGGAATTAATCAGGCATTTACCGAGCTGAATAGCTTGATTAAAAACGTGGTGAATGTGAATCAACAATTAAATAACGCTGTTCAAGAAATTTACATTGGTAGCCAGCAGTTGTCTAATGCGCTTGAAGACCAAGCGCACCAACTACAATCCGCTTCGCACTCGTTTGACAGTATTACTCAAGGCGTACAGCAGTCTTCTGAGGGGGCGGCACAAGCCAATGAATTGTCTTCTAAAGCAAGTGATCAAGCCAAGCAGGGTGTACAAGTCATGCACGATACCATTGAGTCGATGCGTACCATTCAAAACTCAAGTCAGCAAATTTCAGAAATTGTGAAATTGATTGATTCGATTGCCTTCCAAACCAATCTGTTGGCTTTAAATGCCGCAGTGGAAGCGGCACGTGCAGGTGAACAAGGTCGTGGATTTGCTGTGGTAGCTGGAGAAGTTCGTGCGTTGGCAGGTAAGTCGGCCGATGCGGCCAAAGAGATTCGCTCTTTAATTGACGGCACGGTGAGCGCCATTAACAGTGGTACACAACAGGTTGAAACTTCGGGTTCAACCTTGGATGAAATCAATGAAGCGATTCAAAGCGTCAATGACATTATCTCAAAAATGGCCAGTTTGTCGGAAAGTAGCGCACACGATATGAAGCAAATTAACACGATTATGCGTAATGTTGATGGCATCACTCAGCAAAACGCAGCCTCGGCGACGCAAGCCTCTTCGGCCTCACAGTCGGTGGTCGGTAATGTTGAATTGTTGACTAAAGATTTAAATAAATTTAAAACCCACTAATCCAAAAGATAACAAGTCTCTATTTCAAACTGAGCAGGCCTGCTCAGTTTGGTTTTTAGCATTATTCATGCTCTCTTAATCAACGTATTGACCACATAATGTCATAAAGCACACGTGTTCGCGTGTTCATAATCGCCAAATCATTACCAATCATCACTCGAATATAACCAGCGGGTAACGGGGTTAAGCGACGGTTGAGCTCTCTTGGAATCGGGATAGGGCGATAGTGGCTAGGCAACGGCTTATGACGCGAATAGCGTTTGTAATGACCCGGGGGCACTTTGCCATGTGGCTTACGATGGCCGTAATACGATTGAATATAACGGCGGTCATAATCTGTAAATACCAGCTTGACGTGCATGTTAGGTTCATGCACGCTCACAGCCGCTCTTGTCTGGGTTGGGTAGATTGTGCAACCTTGTAAGCCCAGTAAAAAAAGGGCCAGTACTAAAATAATGGGTCGAGTTCGCATAATAAGTCTCCTATTCATAATCCCGTTTAATTTATCAGGTTTTAGTCGTAAAAGCCTTGAATCAATCTAAACAGAGTCTGACGGATTGGGTAAAATGCCAGCATGATTATTCAAGTCGCAGTGCCTGGCCCCTTCTTAACCCCGTTAGACTACCGTTATGCTCTAACTGAGGGAGCAAAGCCGGTGGTTGGCGGTAGGGTACGTATCCCGTTTCGTAATAAAGAGCTAATTGGTTTGGTGATGAACTTGCCCAAACAGTCTGATTACGACAGTAAAAAAATCAAACCCGTTTTAGAAGTACTGGATGCCAAACGGCTGTTTGATGAGCGTCATCTAAAGTTTATAGAGTGGGCGGCACAGTATTATCATGAACCGATTGGCGAGGTGGTTCAGGCGGCTTTGCCAAAGAAATTGCGAGCTGGAGAGGGGGTTAAGGTAGAGGGCTTGCCCGTGTGGCAGTTAACCGCAGAAGGTAGAAAGAGATCGGTTGAAGATTTGCCTAAAAACGCCAAACATCAAATTTCACTCTTTAACCTCTTGCAATCAGCGTCAAAAGGGCTAAGTGCTGGCCTCTTAAACAGCCAACTTGACAGTTGGCGTGCCAGTCTTAAAAAGTTTATAGAAGCGGGTTGGATTGAAGAAACACGTGGGCTTTGTCTTGCCGACATGTCTCTCGGCGACGCACCCAACCATGTGTTAAACGAAGAGCAGCAGCAGGCTGTGAATGCCGTCACCGAACTTCCCGAGGAGACGTTTAAGGCGTTTTTGGTTGAAGGGGTCACCGGCAGCGGAAAAACCGAAGTCTATCTGGGCATGATTGAGCAGGCTATTAAATTGGGCAAACAAGCCTTAGTTTTAGTGCCTGAAATTGGACTCACCCCGCAAATGGTGTCGCGCTTTAACGCGTTTTTGCAAAAGCCCATTGCCACCTTACATTCTGGGATGAACGATTCCGAACGTTTGTGCGCTTGGCATTTGGTGCAATCTGGGCAAGTTAGCGTTCTATTAGGCACACGTTCGGCGATTTTTGCCCCATTTAAAAACTTGGGTTTATGCATTATTGATGAAGAGCATGACCTTTCGTTTAAGCAACAAGAGGGGTTTCGCTATTCAGCGCGGGATCTGATGATTCGTCGTGCGTTTGATCTGAAAATTCCGGTGGTATTAGGTTCGGCTACGCCCTCTCTAGAAACCTTGCACAATGCCAAAGCCGGACGTTATGGTTATTTACAGCTGAAACAGCGTGCCGCCAATGCGCAAATGCCATCGATTAAATTGTTGGATATTCGTGGTGAAAAAGTACAAGAAGGGGTAACGACACCGCTAAAAGCCGCGATGCAAAAACACCTTAATGCCGGTGGTCAAGTGTTGTTGTTTTTAAATCGCCGTGGGTTTGCCCCGGTTTTGATGTGTCATGATTGTGGTTGGCAAGCACAATGTCCAAGTTGTGATGCCAATATGACGCTTCATCAAGGTGCGTTTCCCAGTTCAGCCGATACCTTACGCTGTCATCACTGCGGTCATCAAACATTTGCACCTCAGGCCTGTCCAAGTTGTGAGTGTGTTGAGTTTGTCAAGGTGGGGCAAGGAACAGAACGTTTGACCGAAACGGTCACCGAGTGGTTTCCCGAGCAGCGTATTGTGCGTATTGATCGCGACACTACCCGTCAGAAAGGCAAAATGAAAGAACTTACCGACTTAGCGCGCAGTGGTGAGGCGGATATTTTGATTGGCACGCAAATGCTCGCCAAAGGGCACCATTTTCCGAATGTGACCTTGGTGGGTTTAATTGATATTGACCAAGGTTTGTTTGGCTCTGATTTTAGAGCGCCAGAGCGGATGGCACAATTGGTCTTGCAAGTGGCAGGGCGTGCGG
>JGI10211J34971_10002530_pt1 | contig 14872 bp, 16 predicted proteins | sample Etolagsediment_FD_34971 | JGI IMG/M metagenome (IMG submission 34971) | reverse complement strand
ATCGAAAAATGGCTGTTGTCGTTTTTAATGCTGCTCGGCCGACTCGAATTGTTCACTATTTTGATTGTGATCTCACCGGTATTTTGGCGGAGATAATGGTTGATTAATTACTCAAGTTTCGCAGTTTAACTTATTTGGTGAAAATCAGATAATTAAATTATTATCAAACATAATCGGCATTGATATACTGTTAATTACCGATTCCATTCTTATTCCGAAATTTTCTCTGTGAACCTCCGTGACTCCTTTGTGAACCTCTGTGCAACAACTTATTAGCTATGCCACAAAGGTTAAAATTAAATCATATTTTATTGACCATCAGATATAATAACTCAAAAAATTACATGCGAAACTTGAGTTAATTACAAACACGCTTCTCCTGTTACTTACTGTTTGTGCTGAAAAGCAGCAAGTAGGCTTTTACATAATCATCTAAATCACCATCCAGCACTTCGTTTACATTGCTGGTCTCGACGCCTGTACGCAAATCTTTTATCAGTTTGTAGGGGTGCAGGGTGTAAGACCGTATTTGCGAACCCCATTCTATCTTCTTTTTGTTTCCTTCAATTTCATCGATGGCTTCCTGTTTTTTACGCAACTCGATTTCATACAGTTGTGAGCGCAGCATTTGCAGGGCTTTATCGCGGTTTTGTCCTTGCGACCTTGTTTCCTGACATTCGATAACCAATCCCGATGGCTCGTGCCGCAATCGGACGGCCGTTTCCACCTTGTTCACATTTTGTCCGCCCGGTCCGCTCGATCGGAAGGTGTCCCAGCTGATGTCGGCCGGATTGATTTGTATGTTAATGGTATCGTCTATTACCGGATAAACATATACAGAGGCAAAACTGGTATGACGGCGGTTGGCCGAGTCGAAGGGCGAAAGGCGCACCAGGCGATGGACACCATTCTCTCCTTTCAAGTAACCAAAAGCATAGGTTCCTTCAAATTGCAAAGTAACCGATTTTATGCCGGCCACATCCCCTTCCTGGTAATCTAACTCTTTTACTTTAAAGTTGTTGCGCTCGCCGTAGCGGATGTACATGCGCATGAGCATCTCGGCCCAGTCCTGACTTTCTGTTCCTCCCGCTCCCGGATTAATTTTTAAAATGGCATCAAAAGAGTCTTCTTTGTTGCTGAGCATCTGCAGAAACTCTAAATCACTGATTTTCTTTTCTGCCAACTCGTATTGCGCATTCAGCTCTTCTGCTGTAGCCTCCCCTTCAGCAACAAATTCCTGCAACACACCCAGGTCGTTATACACTTCTTCTGCCTCTTGATAGGATGCTACCCAGCGCTTTTTCTCCTTAATTTTTATCAGAATCTGTTCCGCCTTTTTTGGATCATCCCAAAAGCCGGGAGCTTGTGTTTTTTCTTCCTCTTCTTCTATCTCAATCTTTTTTCGATCCACGTCAAAGATACCTCCTCAAGGCCTCAAGCCTTTCGGCAAGTAGTTTCTTACCTTCTGTTGAAAACATAATGCTATTTTTTTTTGCAAAGGTAACTTTTTGATTCAAATGGTTGGGGAGCTGGAAGTCGGAAGTCAGAAGTGGGGAGCGGGGGAGTTTCTCCTAACTGACGGAAGTCGAGCCAACGCCAATGCCAAAGCAAAAGTCAGCTAACATCTATCACATGGATATCAACCCGCGAAACACGTGTATCATAACGACAATTGGCTAGATTTCTCCTTTAATCACTTTCCAGGCCAGCGAGGATTGAAAACCTTTTTGCATCGCGTAAGTTACCAGTTTGGCTTGTTCCTTATAAGAATTTGATTCGGTTGATTTTTTATTTGAAATCACGGTTTTCAGGGTGTTAAGGTATTCATCGTCGTCAATCGAATTGATGGCTTGTTGGATGTACAAATCGGGGACTTGCTTTTGGCGAAGGGCAAAGATTATTTTGTTCTTTCCCCATTTGTTTTGCCTGAGTTTGCTTATTGCAAACACGTTAGCCATCCGTTCCTCGTTTAAAAACCCTTCCTGTTCAAGCAGTAGAATAATTTTGGTAATGCTGTTTGCCGACGCCGACCAACTCTCGAGCTTGGTTTTGATTTCTAACATCGACCTTTCCTGAAAAGCGCAGTAATTTCTTGCTTTTTCCAATAAACGGGTTTGCTCTGGACTCATATCACATCGTGTTTAGACCACTAAAGTAATAAAAATTGAATTAGAACAGGTTGTCGTCCGGTTGTTTGGATAAAATTTAACTGTTTGAGAAATAGTGTAGTGTAATGTCAAAAACGAGTACCTCTTTGCCGTAAGCCATTTCCGAAGGGATGATGAGTTTTATTTTTCCGCCTTCTCCAATCAGCTGCAACCCTTCCTGCCACCCGATTATGAGTTCGTTTAACTTGAAGGTAATAAAACTGCCTTCATCGACTGTCTGCCCGCTAAGGGTTACGCCCTTGTATGTAACAGTAACCGTGGAGTATAAACCCGGGTGGACTTCATCTCCGGGCTCAATAATTTTGTAAAACAAACCTGTTGAGGTGAACTCACCGGTTATGTCGTTTTCAAGAATATAGGCCTCAATTAGTCCTCTGTCAATTTCACCCTGGTTTACTCCTGAATCTTTCTTACATCCATGCACAGATCCCAAAACCACCAGCAACAGCAGGGCTAACCCTAACTTCAAAAAAATTGTTTTTATCATGTTCCCTCACTTAAAGTAGTTGGCAAAACTATAAAAATTGTCGAGTCATCAAGCTATGGCCTGCCGGGAGTATATTTGTTAGGTTGTCAGGGTAATGCAATCAATTCAGTCATTTTTTTTTCATTATCTTGAACGAGAAAGCTTCGTAATACTTTTTTAGCTGTATATTTGCTAAGTGTGTCATGTAAAAACTAAAAAATTACCATCATGAAAAAGTTTTTGTTTTATGCCCTGCTTTTGGCCTTTTTATCCTCATGCAGTTCTCTTTCAGTAACTTCCGATTGGGACAAAAGTCTTAATTTTGAGCAATTTACTTCTTACAGTTTACTTCCATGGGATCAGCACAACGATTCGCTGGTAAATCCTTTTCAGAAAGAACGCTTGCTGGCAGCCATTAAGGATCAGATGAATAGCCGTGGATACCAATACGTGGAAACCGGTGGCGATTTGGCCGTATCTATTTACATTACCCTGAAAGACCAAACGGGTTACACAGCCTACACCGATCATTATGGAATGTATGGCGATGGTTGGGGTTACGGCGTTCCTTGGGGTTTTTACGGCGGTGGTTTTGGTGGCGTTAGCTCCACAACAGTTACTCCGTATAATTACACCGAAGGCACCATTGTGTTGGATGTGTTCGACTCCAAAGACAAAAAACTCACCTGGCAGGCTGTTGGCAAAGGTGTAGTTAGCGGAAATCCGCAACAAACTGAAAAAAGTATACCCAAAGGCATTGCCAAAATGTTTGCCTCCTATCCTAAAAAACCACTAAATGCAAAATAAACTCTGAAAAAATAACTTATGAAAAAATTACTTTTACCGCTGGTGATCTTATTTCTTGTATCGTGCAGTTCGTTACAGGTTACCAATAACTACGACAAATCAGTGAACTTTAAGTCGTTCGCTACCTTTAGTCTTTATCCCTGGAACAAAGACCTTGATAAAACCGTGAACGCTTACGATAAACAAACCATTATGGATGCGGTAAAAAGCGAAATGCAACGCCGCGGTTATCAGTATGTTGAGAAAGACGGAGAACTGATTGTTTCGACCTTTGTTATACTTAAAAACAAAACCGATTATCAGGCGTATACCGATCACTATGGTGGTTATGCTGGATATGGCGGAGGCTGGGGTTATTATGGTTCGCCATGGGCTTATGGCTATGGCTGGGGACCAGGATTCAGCACCACCACCATTACCAGCCGCGATTATGTGCAAGGGTCGTTGCTCATTGATATTTTTGAGCTGAAAACCAAAAAACTGATCTGGCAAGGCATTGGCACCGGCGAAGTGGATGAAGATCCGGCTACGCGCGACCGTAATTTACCAAAAAGTGTTTCGCATATTTTTAGAAGGTATCCTATTCCAAAACAGAATAAAAAATAACAGAGGAAGAAACTTCGGGTAATTTAAAACATGTTTAATTAGGGGTATGATTGCTTTTAACGTAAGAAAATACGAAATCAGCTTTTTGGTATTCACCTCATTGCTGCTCACGTTGATGAACAATCTGCCCTATTATTCACTTCATTTTTCTTCTTCTACCACATTTCCTAAACCCGACTAAATCTCTTGATATTTATCTGTGTAAAACCCTGTTACCTGGTAATACTCCATTTACTTCCGGTGATACCTACGCCATCAATTACTTTTTGAAAGGCGACTTTGTCGAAGTGTTTTAGCACCACATCAGCTTTTTCAAGGAGTTCAATGGATTCTGCCTTGCTGATTGGTTTCTCTTCGTCAGTAACCATGACCATAGCACCGGGATTATAATAATTTCTCAATGTATTCGACTCGCATACCAATAGGGTGTTTGGACTGATCTGCTCGAAAAAGGCAGTAACCGCTTCCGGCAATGCTTCCTCAAAAGCACGGATAAAAAACGCCCGCTTAGCCCCTGCTGCTAAAAACCGCTGGGTATCTTTTTGATTTCCGGAGGAGGTTTCTTCTTCAATCAGAAAACGTTCGGTCAGCGCATCACCATGCCACCCGTGAACAGCCTGGTCGCCGGGTTTGATGTTCGATATTTTGACCGCTATGATAGTAAAATCTTTTGAGAAATGTTCGATAAGCAATTCGGCAAAAGTCGTCTTACCTACAAATCTGCCTGTGCCACCCACCAAAAAAAGCGAAGGTAACTGGGGAAGGGCGTGGTGTTGATTCATGGTGATTAAAATTAAGTTATTGCTGGTTTTTATTCCTATCTATAAGTTCCCGTGGCATGTATTGCCCGAAGTTCGGGGGTTAATACAAAGGCTGTATTACGATCACGATGAAAACCCACCATGTCGTCAAGCTTGCTGTTTACATACGCTCGCTCGTAATAAGCCTGTCCATAGGCTGCATCTATGTTGATGGCGCAGCTTAAAAGCCGGTGTGCTTCAAGCAGATGATAGCGGCTGACATCAGGATTGTTTTGGTAGAATAATTTCGCCTGGGCAAGTAAATAGTTGGGCAGTTTATTTGGGTCTATAATAGGTTTTAAAAAGGATAAAGCTTCGGTATATTGTGCGTTTTTAAAGTACAAATTAAACAAGGCATAGGCCGCTTTGTGGTAATTTTCGCACTTGCGCAAGCTCGCAGTGTAAGCTTCAATAGCGGCTTGACGCAGGTTTAGCCTGAGGCAGGCATTGCCCAGATTATAATAAAGAACATGGCTATCCAGTCCTTTTGCAATAGCTGTCTGAAAGTGATAAACCGCTTTATTGAAATTTCTCAGGTTGTAGTATGCAATCCCCATTTGGACGTTAGCGGAAGCCATGTCAGGGTTCAGGTACAAGGCTTTTTCAAGTTGTATCAGGGCTTCTTCGTTGTATTTGAGTTTAATAAGAGCCAAACCTAAGCTGTACCATCCAATTTCAGCAGCAGGATAAAGTGTAACCATATCTTCAGCTGACTTTTTAAGACCACCCCAGTTTTGTTCGTTTTCAAGGATTCGGAGAGTTGATTTCAGCCGGAAATATCCATTCCCTCCTGGTTGCAATCGGTTGATTTCGTCTTTTTTATTGCCGGAATTCATAGTTATGCAAATAGTTAATGGTGCTAACGCGCTTTTTGATGTGAAAATCACCTTCATGTCTCACCCTGAGCCATTTGGTGAGTTGAAGCAAAAGTACAAATAAAAAACTGTTACAACCAATAGGATTTCAGGCAGTTTATTTGAGGTCGCGTCTCTTGAGAATTGAGATAACCGACCACAAATAAATAACCAGCCAGCCCAGAGCTATGGCCAGCGTTTTGAAAGGGATGTAGTCCTGAATTTCCATAAAAACATATCTGCCAAAAGGTACTGTGATCAGGTTATTAAGCGATTGCACCGGGAAAAAGGCTACCAGCTCACTCCAGAACGTATCGCGAAAATAAGGCGCATTGGTTAATATAGCACTCAGAATGGGTTCAAACATCATCGAGTAAAGAAACAACAAAACGATTACAAAACCGGCTTTTTTAATCACCAGCGCCAACAAAAAGGCTAGTGAACAGTAAACTACGATATCCAGAAAGTAAGCAAATAAAAACTCCAGTTCATCAAAAATAAACCTTGATTCCCATACATGGGAGTAAATACTTCCAGTTATTAAACCATTGATAAACAGAAACAAGGTACTTATCGAGGCCAGTAAAGCAATAAACATCAGTTTACTGAGCAGATAGCTTTTTTTACTGATTCCATCGATGATGTTTTGCCTGAGCGTGTTGTAGGTCACGTCGTTGTTTACAGAAATGATAACGATGAAGGCTAAAAATATTTTGGCATAACTCCCCAGATAAGTCATGTTTTGCCATATATCCGGAAAATCGTAAATGGGCACAATAGTAGGATCGATGCCGTTAAAATCTGCTCCCTGGCTTTTTAGCCATTCAAGAAAAAACACTCCCCCTGAAGCTATTACGGTTAAGGCAAAAAGGTACATGCCCAATAAAATCCAGAATACGCGGTAATTTTTAATTTTTAGCCACTCGAGTTTTATTGCGTCAATCATGGTCTTTCAGGATTTTAAGGAATTCTTTTTCAAGGGTATTCGTATGGGTAATGAGCCGTTTGAGCACGACTCCTTCGGCAAAGCAGTGGCTGTTTATTTCGGAGGCAGTAAAGCCGGGCTTGAGGGTAATTAGCAAGCTGTTGTCAACGGATTCTAATGCTTCCGTTCCGGGGAAATCATACATGAGGTTTTTAAGATGCTCATGGTCGTAATCAGCTGAAACTTCTACTTTATTCAATTCTTCGAGGGTGTCTTTAACTTTTCCTTCGTGAATTTTTTTCCCGTGCCGCAACACACAAAAATGCGTACATACTTTTTGCACTTCATCAAGCAAATGACTCGCCATGATGATGGTTTTACCTTGTCTGGCCACATTTACAATAAGGTCTCTCACTTCGGCAATGCCTTCCGGGTCAAGGCCGTTGGTTGGTTCATCCAGAATCAGAACCGGAGGATTAGAGAGTAGAGCCGCTGCGATGCTCAGGCGCTGTTTCATGCCCAGGCTATAGGTTTTAAATTTATCATTCCTGCGCTCATACAGGTTCACCTGTTTCAAAACTTCATCGATGGGCGCAGGGTCACATTTTTTTATGTGGGCAGTAATCTTCAGGTTTTGAACGGCAGTGAGGTAAGGATAAAAACTGGGTGATTCCAGGATAGCTCCAATTTTCTTTCGGGCTTCTTCATTGGAAGTGTTTGAAAACCAGTGATAATCTCCACTAGTGGGGGCAACAACATCGAGAATCATGCCCAATGTCGTGGTTTTTCCGCTTCCGTTTGGCCCTAAAATACCAAAAATCTGACCCTGCTCTATTGAGAGCGACAGGTTATTAACGGCTGTAATGCGCCCAAACTTCTTTGTCAGGTTATTGATGGTGAGGGTTCTGGCCACGTTTTTTATTGTTTAGTTGAAAGATATTGAGCAGGTCGCCTTCTTGAAACTTTTCAAATAATTCAGGAATTTTATTCCATCCTATGGCTCCTTTCAGGTAAAAAGCCTGTGGTTGATTGTCCTGTTGGTACACCCCGATAAATGTGCCGGTGGTGCTTTCTTCGAGGCCGTAGAGTAGAAACAGATTGCTGCCACCGTACATGGCCATATATTCTTCAAAACCAATTTCTTGATACGCTTTAATCATCTGTAAATACGATTTGTCAGCGCCGGCGGTTGAATCGAGGCTGTAGATGACCAGTTTTTCGATGTTGTTTACCACATCGTAAAACTCATGGTTTTCGGAGAGGTCGAGCATGCGCAACGTACTGGGATATAGGCAGTAAGTGCGCGTTTTTACACTGTCGGTGTATTGGCTTATTATTTCTTGCTGTGCCCAAAGGGGCTGTAACAGCCCCATCAGGAACAACAAAATGAGAATTTTACTTTTTGTCATGGTGCATTCTGCCTAAATCTTCAAGACCCTGAACTTTCATGTCGCGTGCAATGCGTGAAATGTTTTTGAGGTCAATTTCTCCGTAAAGGCTCAAAAGTACGAATTTATTTCCACCTCCGACTACCATCACCAGTTCTTCGATGATGCCGTTGTTTTCCTTTATCGAGAAGAGCATGCTTTGATCGGGATCGGCTACAGTCATCAGCTCAGCATATCCAGCCTTATTCACATCAGCGGTGGCTTTTTTGTAGAGTGCTTTGGCATCGGCAATGCTGTCGGCCATTACCATTTTTAAGCCTTTTAGCTTGCTTACTGCTTCCAGAAATTCCTGCTCGGCTTCTGTTCCTGCTTCCATTTCGGTGAACATCGAAAACATCTTGCTGCTTACCGATACTTTGGTAAAGGCATCGTTGTCGGCATATTTGTTAAAATATGAAGTAATGACTTCGCCCTGAGCGAATACACCAGCCGATAAAAAGGCCAGTACGATAAAAAAGATTCCTTTTTTCATGTGATTTTAGTTTTAATAAATATTTGAATTGTTTTTGTTAGTAATTATTTCTTTTGGTTTATTTATCTGATTTAACTGATAGGTGCTTAGGTCTTTCCCTTCGTTTAACCCTGATGATACCATGAGGAGGGCATTGCGGGTTAGCTCAAGAGCTATTTCAGGATCGTGAACAGTATATTCGGAGGAGGATTGCTGCCGTTGCCACAAACCTGTACCCACGAGTAGCCCGATAACCAGTGAAGCGGCTATGGTGACATACCAATAGTAAATTCTTTTGCCGGGGTGCTGGAACGAAATTTCCGAAACTTGTTGTTTCCGTCGATCAATGGCTTTAAAATAGTTGGCTTCAGCCGATGCTTCCTGAACTGTTCCCAACTGTTCTTTAAGCAGTCTTTCTTCCGCTGTTGAGGTCTCGGCTCGCCAGTATTTTTCCAGAAGTAATTTAGTTCGCGAGTCCATAAGTGTCTAGTTTATTGATGAGTTCTTTCATTTTTTCTCTTGTTCTATAAAGCGAAATTTTAACTTCGCCTAAGGTCAGCGACAAGATATCTGCTATCTCCTGATAGGTAAGTTCTTCGACTTCACGCAAGTGAAAAACTTCGCGGTGTTTTGCCGGCAGGTTTTCAATAATTTTGTTGAGCCAGGCTTCTCTGTCTTTAAAAAGCAACTCCTGATCCGCAGAACTGATGTCGGCCTGATCCGTTTTTTCAACTTGTAACAAATTGTATCTGTTTACTTTCACCCAATCGTAGCATTGGTTGCGTGTGATGCGCATGGCCCATGATTCGGGATTGTCGATAGTTGAGATCATTTGTCGCTTTTTCCAGATTTTAATTAAACATTCCTGCACTACATCATGCGCATTGTCGGGCGATTTAAGTATCGACAAAGCGTAGCGGTACATTTTATCGCGTACCGGCATGATTCGTGTATCAAATAATTCTTTTGACATTTCGGTTGAAGACGACAGCTTGTGGTAAAAGTTACAAAATTGATCTTTTTTTTGAAACAGTCGAAATCTGCGCTCATGCATCTTTTTTGATTGTTTTATTGTCAATGGGGCATGTCGACGTAAGAAGCCATGGCATGTTTGAAGTGTATTTTTGTTTAGTTTTGCCGCTTTAACAATTAATTAACAGCCAATTGTATACTGTTTGCGTTTCTTCGCTAAAAAAAGACTGAAAATAATTGTCAGGATTTTATTTTTTAAACGACCAATGTAATTGAAGGTGTAAATAAAATCTGAGATTTCAATTTGATAACAACTATAAAAATTAATACATGAATATTCGATTATTATCAAAAGCGTTTGCGGTGGTAGTTTTATCCATTGCATTAGCGCCTGATCATCTGGTTGCCCAGGAGATATCCCCTGCCAAAGTGTCAAAAGCAGTGCATTTTGATGTGTCAAAACCCTTAAATGAAGTTGAGCCAATACCTATGGGTCTGCGCAAACGTGAATGGAAGAACAAGGTTATCCCAAACAAACTACATCTCACACATGAGCTTGAAAACACGCCATTGCCCACAGGCCCTGATCCGGTATTGCAGAGTAGTCAGCGCAGCATTTCCGGAACACCTCAAATAAACGCCAATTTTTCGGGGATAACCAACACCTACGGCGTGGCTCCTCCCGATACCGATGGCGATGTAAGCCACGATCACTATTTCCAAATGGTAAACAGTGGTTTTGCTATTTGGGACAAAGAAGGCAACCTGATGTACGGACCAGCCGATAACATCACCCTATGGGATGGATTTCCCGGTCCGTGGTCGAGCACCAACGATGGCGATCCCATTGTGCTTTACGACGAATACAGCGACAGGTGGATTGCTTCTCAGTTTTCCTTACCCAACTACCCATCCGGTCCTTTTTATGAACTGGTAGCCGTATCTGAAACCAACGACCCGTTGGGAGCCTGGTACCGTTACGCTTTTGAATTTGATGCCATGCCCGATTATCCCAAATTCGGCGTGTGGCCTGATGGCTATTATTTTACAACCAACTTGTTCAGCAATGGCGGCTTTTCAGGCGGCGGACTAAGTATTCTGGACAGGAGCGCTATGTTGGCCGGAGATCCGGATGCTGAAATGATATTTTTCGTTGTGGGCACAAACTGGTCCGACCACAGCAGCTTTCTGCCAGCCGACTCAGATGGAGAAATGATGCCCCCCGAAGGCTCTCCTTCGTTTATGGTGAATATGGGCAGTAATCAACTGCGTGTTTACGAAATTATAGTCGACTGGGAAAATACCGCCAATTCAACCATCGAGAAAATTCATACCCTATCTACCCAGCCCTTCTCAACCAATGGTATTAATATTCAACAGCCTGGCACAAGTCAAACCTTGAGTACCCTGGCCGGACGACTGATGTACAGGTTACAATACAGGAATTTTGGTGATTATCAGGTCATGCTAACCAACCACACGGTGAATGCCGGAAATGGAAAAGCCGGGGTTCGTTGGTATGAACTCCGAAACAGTGGATCGGGTTGGTCAATATATCAACAAGGAACTTACGCTCCTTCCGATGGCGAAAACCGTTGGATGGCCTCGGTAGCCATGAATCAGGGTGGCGATATTGCTGTTGGGTATTCAGTTAGCAGTGCCAATACATATCCCTCTATCCGCATCGCCGGACAGTCGTCGGGTGCGCCTGCCGGATTGGGTATCCTGGATATCGATGAAGCTGAAATTTATACCGGTATCAAAGCGCAGTCGGGAGTGGATCGTTGGGGCGATTACGCCATGATGTCGGTTGATCCGACCGATGATCAGTCGTTTTGGTTTACAACCGAATATTCCAACGGAGGTTGGGCATGGCGGACTCAGATTGCGTCTGTCTCTTTTGCTGCACAACCTGTTTGCGATTTCGAATCCGATGAAACACTTATCCCGGCAGGCGAAATGGTAAATTTTACCGATCTGACACAAGGTATCCCCACACATTGGAACTGGACTTTTGAAGGTGGAACACCCGCCACTTCAAGCGAAGAGAATCCTCAAAATATTCAATACAACACCGAAGGAACCTATTCGGTTAAACTGGTGGCCTATAATGCCATCGGCATCGATAGCATCACAAAAGAAATGTTCATTGAGGTGAGTTCCACGGTGTTACCTCTTGTTGATTTCGAATCTGATAAAAAGGCAATTTGTTTGGGTGAGTCGGTTCAGTTTACCGACCTAACGGATTTCAGCCCTGTTTCATGGAATTGGGAGTTTTCCCCCGATGGAGTTACTTTCGTGAACGGAACAAGTGCTTCAAGCCAAAACCCTGAAGTTGTGTTCAATACCTCTGGAAGTTATTCCGTTACGCTTACTTCGGCCAACCTGAACGGAAGTTCAATGCTTACCAAACAAGATGTGGTGCTGGCCGGCGGATTGCCCCCCTATTTTATTGAAGAGTTTGAAAATGAAGGATTGAAAACCAATGAATGGACTGTCGAAAATCCTGATGATAACATTAGCTGGGAAATTTTTGAAGTCGGTGGCACAACACCAGGAAGTCATGCTGTCGGAATCAATTTTAGGGAATACTTCGCCATTGGGCAGCGCGATTACCTTATCTCGCCTCCTTTTAATCTGACAGGTACTCAGACCCCTTCTCTTGAATTTCAATATGCGTATGCTCAATATTTTGCCGAAGCCGGCGATTCTTTAATCGTTTCGATTTCCAATGATTGTGGAGCTACCTGGAACAGGATTTATGCCAATGCCGAGGATGGCTCGGGAAATTTTGCAACACATCCGCTTACAACCGAAGATTGGTGGCCTGAAGTGGCATCCGACTGGTGCATGGAAGGTTGGGGAGCTCGTTGTATTACCCTCGACCTGACTCCTTATGCCGGAACAGATCAGGTGCGCGTACGTTTTGAAACTTTCAGCTTTGCCGGTCATCCGTTGTTTATCGATAACATCGCTGTAAGCAGCACGGTGGGAACACTTGAAACAGGAAAAACACAGGCTTCGCTATCAGTTTATCCCAATCCGTCGAATGGCAACTTCCAGGTGATTATTCCGGAGGAAGTTAAATTTGATAAAATACAGATAATCAATAATCTCGGGATGATTGTGCATGAAAGTACTGTCCCTTCTAATGAGCGCATGGTGGAATTCACGAGAAAATTAGGCTTGGAACCCGGATTATATTTTGTGAAAGGTGTGGGTGCAAGCAACAGCGAAAAAATTAAAGTTGTTATTAACTAAAGTCTTCCATACGGCATAGTTCGAAAACGCGGCGTAATATAAAATCTCCCTTCGATGTAACCTTTTGGACACATTGTAAGGGAGATTTTGTCTGAATTAGAGTAGATTATTTATCTTTGCCCCTCAGTTTTAAGATAGTTGCTGTTTTATTTAATGAATTGAGTTTAGTTTTATAAAATCACAAGGCACGTCGTAATGGCATCCTGATCAACTATTTAAATTCTGAAAGTTTTTGTAAAAACGAAAGCTCTTTCTGGAATTAGTAAAACTGAATGACTTGTAAATTAATTAATTACAAATTTCTACCAAATGAAAAAAATTATTATCACCTGGGGATTGTTGGTGTTCTTTGTTGGCCTGAGTGTTTCATCTGCCATTGGACAGTCAATTAGCCCCACATCAGTTACAAAAGCTGTACATTTCGACAAATCTGAGCCTTTACGGGACGTAGAACCCATACCACTGGGTCAGCGCGAACGTACCTGGAAAAACAAGGTCATTCCGAACATTTTTGATTTCGGCAAGTTTAACCGCAAGGCCTCNTGGAACACAGGTGAGGACAAAGCCTTACAAAAAGTGTCGGGGCATCCCATGAACTCGGATGCCGTAATTGAGGTCAATGTCGGTGGAATAACCAATATTTATAATATTGCTCCTCCTGATACTGACGGTGATGTTGGCCCTGATCATTACTTCCAGATGGTGAATAATGGTTTTGCCATTTACAACAAAAATGGAGTAAAAGTTTACGGTCCTGCCGATAACATTACTTTATGGAATGGATTTCCCGGTCCGTGGTCGGGCACAAATGATGGAGACCCTGTTGTGTTATATGATGAATACGCTGATCGCTGGATAGCCACCCAGTTTTCGTTGCCCAACTACCCCAATGGACCTTTTTACGAGCTTGTTGCCGTTTCCGAAACCGGAGATCCACAGGGTGCTTGGTACCGCTATGCTTTTCAATTCGACAACATGCCCGATTATCCAAAATTTGGCATATGGCCTGATGGTTATTACTTTACTTCAAACCAGTTTAATAGTGGCAGCTGGGTGGGTGGAGCCATAAGCGCACTCGACCGCGATGCCATGCTGGTTGGTGATCCAAATGCCGAAATGTTGTTCTTTGAAATGGGTGCTAGTAATGGTAGTATCCTCCCTGCTGATGCTGACGGAAGCATGGAACCACCTGCAGGTTCTCCTTGTTATTTTGTAGCTCTGGCGGGCAATACGGTCAAACTTTGGGAGTCGAATATCGATTGGAATAACACAGGTGCATCTTCTATCGATTATCTCGGTTATGTGGCTGTGCAACCCTATACAGATAACAACATTAATATTTCGCAACCGGGAACCTCTCAAAAACTTGACGATTTGGCCGGGCGACTTATGTATCGTTTGCAATACCGCAACTTTGGCGATTATGAAGTAATGGTTACTAACCATACCGTAAATGCTAACGGAGCTGGTCAGGCAGGTGTTCGGTGGTATGAACTTCGTAAATATGATGGCGACTGGGAAATGTATCAACAAGGCACTTTTGCACCTTCCGATGGTCATTCCAGGTGGATGGGTAGCATTGCCATGAACGATCAGGGAGATATAGCCATTGGATATTCCGTTTCTTCGGGAACAAAATATCCTTCAATATATATTACCGGACAATCAGCCGGAGCACCAATGGGGCTTGGTGTGCTCGATATTGGTGAAATATCAATCAAAGAAGGTACAAAATCTCAGTCAGGAGTCGATCGTTGGGGTGATTATTCGGCCATGTCGGTTGATCCCAGTGATGGCTATACATTTTGGTATACAACCCAGTACTCAAATGGTGGATGGAGCTGGCGTACCCAGATTGCAGCGGTGAATTTTGCTCAAGCTCCCACTCCTGCATTTAGTGCCGACAACCTAATTATCCCTGTTGGTGAAACAGTTAACTTTTTCGACGAAAGCATGAACCTGCCTACAGAATGGGAATGGTCGTTCGATGGTGGTGAACCTGCGATTTCAACCGATCAAAACCCGGCCGGAATTCAATACAATACCGAAGGTAGTTTCACGGTAGAGCTTACCGCAGGAAACGAAATTGGAAGCAATACCCTTGTTAAAGAGGC
>JGI10211J34971_10002529_pt1 | contig 14874 bp, 19 predicted proteins | sample Etolagsediment_FD_34971 | JGI IMG/M metagenome (IMG submission 34971) | reverse complement strand
AGAATCTAAAACATAGATAATTAGGATTCCTAATCCAACTAAAACTAATAAATCGAAATAATTACTCGTTCTATTAGAAAATCCTTCCATAACTTGTTTATCTCGTTTGACACACATTTCTTCTAATTTTTTAATTCTTTCATCAATTTTACTAAGTATTTCTCGAATATTTTTGCTTTCTTCAGCAACTACATTTTGACTGACCATATTTTGTGTCGATACAGGTGCTAATTGTTGAAATTGATTTTGAGGGGCTACTAGCTGTTGTTGTTGATTGGCTAACATCAAACTTTCGTTATTGTTTGTAATAGGAGCGAGTTCAGTTTGAAATTTATTACCTCCTGTGTAATCTATTCCAGTCTGTTCATTGTAATTATTAGCATTACCAACTCCTTCATTTCCTCCATTGGTTGCGCTATGACCGTTACCTCCATTGGTAGAACCAATTGCGTTAGCTGCGCTATGACCGTTACCTCCATTGGTAGAACCAATTGCGGTAAAATTGTCACCCCATAATTCATCTAATGATCCAAAACCTAATGATGACATATCTATAATAAATTTAGATAATAATCTTAACAAAAATCTCGTATTATTTTATAAAAATGAAACTTTTTATTATTTTCATTTCAATAGTTTGTCTGTATCTCTTACTATTGATACAAAAAAAAGATATAATAGAAAATTGGAATTCTAATTTCCTATCTGTTAATACAAATACTGAATTCTTTAGTTATTTCTTTGACGAAGATTAACTAAAAAATCTTCCAAACAATCTATAGAAAAATCCCTTTTCCTCATTACTATTATTATTTTCACTTTTAACAATATCGAAAATTTCAACAATTTGTTTATCTTTGTTCCAATGATAAAGTTTTCCATAATGAGATGTTAAATAATTACAATAAATAATCATTCCCATATCTTTATTTTTAGATTGTTGACCACTCCCATGTTTAATTTTTTCGGTTTCTTCATCCCAATAATGGGAGGCACCACCACATGAATTTGTTAAGTATCCACAAAAGGCGTGTTGTTCAGAATGTTTATTCGGGTATTCAGGTTTCTCAGATGATGACATTTAATAATATTATGTAATTCTTTGTTTTTTTTAAGTTTCTAAAAAAAATATATCAATAAATATATAATGCACCTCAACCATCACTTGATTAATACTCTTATTATTTTAGCTCTTTTGGCTTATTTAGTCTACTTATTGTTTTTCGCTGACAGAAGCACCGAAGTCAAAAACTTAGTAACTGATGTTGTAAACAATAGATTCGGAAGATTGGTTATCATCTTAGCAATTGTTTTCTTAACTGTTGATAATAAATTGAAGATTGGTGGACCATGTGTCGGAATCTTACTTCTCGTTGTCTACTTATTGACACTTACACAAATGAATGAAAGTTTCTCAGGAGACTGCAAACTCATGCCAAACCTAAATACAGGATACAATCCACACCCATACAGACCAACTGATTCTACTTTAGCTTCAGGTGTTCCAGATCCAATCCCACAAGAAAAAGATGGATCCCCATCCGGACCATGTGCTATGTCCGGAGTTTCTAACCAAATGGGTATGAGATAAAGATCTCCTTTGCTTATGTTTTTTATTGAACTTTGATTTGCTTATTATATTTGATATAATAAGTCAAACTTTCTATATTTTTTTATGTAAATAATATTATATATGTTGTACAATATTATTATAATTTTATTGATAATTGGTGTTGTATTTTTGATGACAAAAAGTGATAAACTTGGAAAAAAATATAATAAACATTCTGGAAAACTCATTTTCTTCTTATTGGTTTTGTACATGTTAGTTAATAAAATATACCACGGAGTTGCTGTTCTGGCTGTTATTTTTGTTTTGTATTATCACAAAGAGATTAGAAAGAAATTGAACATACAGAAGATTGATATGAAATTCCTAAAAAATAATGTCGAGAGATTTGTTAATCCAGAATCAAGTGAGAGTGAAGAACCTAAAAAAGAAGAAGGTGGAGATATATTTAATGAAATCGACAAACTAGAAGAGGTTGCTACAAATAGCGACGAAATTGAAAAAGAACCTTTTAAAGATATGGTTTCAGATTTGAGGAAATCTTTTGATGCAATTTATAACAAACTGGGGGAACAGAAATAAAAATCTATTATCAAGTATGATGGATGCTATACTTAATATATTAAACACAAGTCCGTTTATTGGTGGTATTGCAATGTTTATTATGAATATTGGTGGTAAATATATGGTTCATGAAATTCCAGAAACAACTGATTATTTATTCATGAAATACAAATTTTTTAGATATTTAGTCGTTTTTTCAATTGCTTTCATATCAACAAGAAATATTAAAATGTCAATCCTATTAACACTCCTTTTCATCCTTATTTTCAGATTCTTAATTGAAACAAATAGTAAATTTTGCGTTATAAATAAAAATAAAATCCCAAAACAAAACCAAATCAATAAACAAAACAATCAACAGCAAATAGATTCAAATATGATAGAATATCACAGAGCAATAGAAATTATTAAAAATTTCAATCGGAGATGATATAAAACATCATTTCAATGAGAAAATATAACAGATTGATGATGAGAATTGTGTTTATTGAAGAAGGTAAAGTAAATTCAAAAATTTGGATTTCATATGAACTTATAGAATCAAATTATGATGGATCTTTAGAGAAATATGTTATTTTTGGATAAGATTAATTCTAGTGAAAGTAAGATTTGGCAGTTTGAAAGATTATGTTATTATTTTTTGTTAATAATAATAAAAAAGTGTATCTAATATTATTGAATTAAAAATATTTTTTTTATAAATTTAGTAAACTTATTAAATAATGGTTTTAATAAGTTCTGTAGGTAATTGATGAAATTGCGTATATATCCATTTAGAAACATCTCTACATCTTATAAGATATGAGTGGGCTACAGTTTGGCAATAGCACTAATTTCAGAAATCAGAGTGTCCCAACTAGTACAAATGACGATAATGTAGTTATATTAGAAAATAAAAGTAATTCAGTTTCTCCAAATAAAAATAAAATAGGATTCAACACCAGACCCCAGTTCAATGTAAACACATCTAATGAAGGAAGAAGAGTAAAAATCAAACCAACTTTAGGATCGCTCGATTTCCAATCTATGGCGAACCCTAGAAGAAACCATGACAAAAGTGATGATGAATCAGAAAGTGACGAAGAAGATATCGATTTGAGTGATGACAATGATAATAATGATGGTGATGATAATATGAACATTAACATGCCAGATTTCTCAAATACAAATATGGACCAAAACTTAAGTGATAATCATTCTATACATGATGATCAATCCAGTGGTGGCGAAGAAGTTTCATCTGATGAAGAAGAAGGACATAATGGAGAATATGATTATAGTCAACAAGAGTTTCACAATGATGACCAAGTTCCCCAAGAAGAGGAAGAATACAAAGAACCTGTTCCAAAAAAAACAGACAACTTTCCTGATACAGCTCCAAAAGATTACCGTGAACGTACTCGTTTGAAACAAGAACTTATGTATAAGTTAATTAGATTGGAGAAATCTGGTTATCAATTATCAAGGAGATTAACTATGGCCTCAAGTTATGATGATCTTCTTTTTGAGTTCAGGAGATTAAATAAACAAAGAGCTGTTGAATCTAGTATTAAATTTTATAGAAAGATCCTTATGTTAATTGTTAGTGGTACTGAGAAGGCCAACAATAGATGGGACCCACTTAATATTAAATTAGATGGTTGGTCAGAAAATACTATGGAGAATATTCATGATTATGATGAAGTTTTTGAGGAACTTCATGAAAAATATAGTGGATCTGTCCAGATGCCACCAGAGTTAAAATTGATGCTTATGGTTGTTGGAAGTGGTTTCATGTTCCATTTGACTAACTCTTTATTCAAGACTGTTGATCCAGATATAAGAGATCTCATTAGAAACAATCCAGACATTGCTGCAAGTATTTCCAAACAAGCAATGAACAAGATGAATGAGAAGATGGGTGTTGGAGATGATGATCCACTCATGGGAGCAGTTAGATCTGCTGTTAATATGACTAATAATAAGAGAGGTGGTGGAAGTAGAACATTTGATGTACCAAGACCACAGAGAAACATGGATGTTGAAAGACCAAGAAGTTCCAAAAGTGATATGGAAGAGGTCGACAATATTTTGAACAGCTTGGAGAATAACGAACCTGTTCAATCATCTAATATAAGAAATGGAGTAAGACTTAACTTGTAAAAATGTTTAAGATTAAATTTATATAATATACAATATATCATGTCAAGAATTTTTACAAGGAGAATGTGTAGTTTGATAAAAAAAAAGTATCACTAAATCCATATCGTCAACAAATGGAATATATTTATGGTAATTATGTATCAATGAATGGTCCATTTGATTATGCTTTTGAATATGTTAACCAATCATATGGATTTATGTGTGTAGATAAAAATGCGTGTTACTACATAATACGCGACTTATTATATGATGCAAAAGATAAATTAGATGAAGAACCTGAATACAAAACAAAACATATAGTTCAAAAAAGTGTATATTATGGATTAGATATGCTTGATAATCCTAACCTAACAGAATATTTTACATTTGAATTACAATCTGAAGAAATGGAGTAAAAATAATTTAAAATTGTAATCTTACAACCATCATAATTTTCGTGATAGAGATGTTCTGATTCCTACGCTTTAGTTAAATAACTCTTTATTATAAAACATTAATTCACTTTTAATATCATCACTTTGTGTAATAGCACGACCAACAATATAAAAATCGATTCCATCGGTTTTACCAGTATATTGTTGATCTTTACCATCTCCTTCACCAACATTTCTAAGATTTACACCAGGTTTAAAATATAACCCGCCGTGATATCCTAGATTCTCTTGACTAATGAAACCAATTATGTTATCATGTTGAAATCCAGCAGTGACACAAGCTTCAGTATACTCATCATTAATCAAATTTCCTTTGTTGGACATTTGTGCAACAACTAAAACAGGGAGTAAGCATTTCTTGGCGAATTCGAAACCAGCAACTCCGTGACAAATACAAATATCCGCACACAATTCCATATCTGGGACTTCAAACTGTTTTTCATTTGTTGCACAGATATCAGCGTATTTTCTGTCATCAATTACGATAAAATCTTTTCCTGTTTTTCTCTTAATATTCATAAAGAAATGTGACAAATCTGCGATCTCAGAACTTTGATAAAAATCGAAATGAAGTTTGATTCCAATGAAATAATCAACATAATCCCTAACAAACCCCTTTACTTCTTCAGCTGTCTCAAAATCTAATGAAACAATAAGATTGGATTTCCTCTCTTTAACTAAGCTATTCAAAACTTGGAATATATTGCCATTATTCCTACATAACATATCATGTTTTAGTGTATCCAACTTATCACTTAAACACATTGGATGAGTTTCCAAATAATTATACTTAATCTCAGTATCAAACTTCGGAATACCTCTCTGAAAAATAGTGAAAACATATTCAGCTGTCAAATCACATTCTACCAATTGAGCTACAGTTTCATTAATAGATTTTCCAGTTGTCACAACATCTTCAATCAAAATAACATTCAGACCCCCACTTTCACCTTCAACCAGCTGCTTTGTACCATACTTCTTCTGTTCTAATCGCATTAGTAAAAGCGGGATCTCCAGTCACGAGGCTACAACACTGGCAAAAGGAATTCCTGAATATGGAACTCCTATAATTGCATAATCAGTTTTATAATTTGGAATTCTTTTGACATTTGTTATTAACATATCAATAATTTTGTTGAACAAATGTGGAATAGATATCGTTTTTTTTATATTTACATAATAATCAGATTTTACACCAGATTTTAAAGTGAAATCTCCATAAACAATTACATTATTATATACTAAATCCTTAAACATAAGGTATAAGATTGATATTTTTTTAAATTATTATCGACCAGTTATTGAATGTCTCATCATATTTGTTCCTACTATTAACATTCCTGTTTTGGGATTTTTTATCATAAACCTTAATTTGTAGATTGATCCTCCAACAACTATTCCAATAACAAGTGGTAACAATATATAAATTAAAATATTTTGTTTGTTTGAAACATCTTTATTTTCACAATGTTTGTCGTCTTTATCACAAACTTTTTTTTCAGATGTTCCATCTATGGGAACTTTTAAATATAACACTAAAAAAAGTAAAACAATTATTCCGATTACTAAACCTGGAATTACACCCATGTCACCGGATTAACATAAGTTAAACTATTAACACCTCTTTTAATTTGATTTCCTATTTTATCCATTATAATTTATCAATTTTTTTTTATTTTACCAATCTTTAATAACTTTCTCATCATTGACTTCTTCAACTTCTTCAACTTCTTCAACTTCTTCAACTTCTTCAACTTCTTCAACTTCTTTAACTTCTTCAACTTCTTCAACTTCTTCAACTTCTTCAACTTCTTTAACTTCTTCAACTTCTTTAACTTCTTCAACTTCTTTAACTTCTTCAACTTCTTTAACTTCTTCAACTTCTTCAATTTTCTTTTTTCTTGTTGTTCTTGTTGTTCTTGTTGCTCTTGGTTTTCGTTTTCTTTTTGGTTTATATTGTTTGTTATGTTCTCTTTCTAAGAAGAATAGTCCTTGTAAATATGAATCTGCTAAATCATCTTTCTTTTTATTTTTATTGAAGAATTCTAAGTATTTGTCTTCTTCGTATTTTTCTAAAAAATATTTGGTATGTTCCTTTGCTAAAAATTTTCTTTGTGAGTATTTGGATTTTTGTTTACAAACTATCTCCTGGCCATCATAAACTTTCAATTTATTTGTTGCTGACATACATTCTACATTCTTAATTGTTGATTTTGTTCCATATAATTTCTCTCCGTTCTGTTTATGGAAAACAAAATGAGAAAACAACATAATCTGAACGGATTTCATTGTTGGATTTTTCATTGAAGGTTGATTTTCAATTAAAACATCACTAACCTTCACTAATTCTGGAATGGTATTCAAAATAATTGGCATTCTTTCATAAACCCCCATTTTATCCTTCTTAATTTCACAAGATTCTTTATTACAAATTGGTAATATTCCCCATTTCAAAATTTTTACACTATACTTCGGTCTTACTTCACTTTCTGGATCATACTCTTCTAACAAAGTTTTTTGTAAAATACAATAAGAAAGATTATATAATCCTACATCCCAAGAGAGTATTGGCATTCTTTTTTCAGGTTCGAAAATTTCGTTTTCATTAGACATCTATACTTAGAATATTAAAATATTTTAAGTATTTTTTCTTGAGTCTTAATTGTCTAAAAAAAAGTTTGAAACTTATTTAGTTAGGTCTTCCATTAGCTCTGCAGTTTCTTGCTCTGGCATTGTTGTATCTAGCAGTGTTACATCTCCATCTTCCTCTACCAGTTAATTTCAACATTGGGCAAGCATTTCCCATACTAAATCCATTGGCATTGTATGGAGTACTAGTTCCGAAGTTGTTTCCCGGTCTAGTGTATGGAACGAAGTAACTTCCTAAGTAGCAATTCTGAGTCTTGAATCTTCTTCTCCAATAGTTCAAAGAGGTGTATGGATCTGGACAAGTTGATGAAAAGTAGTTGCCAGCCAAACCTCTTCTTGGAGCTGGATTATAACGATTAGCATCTCTAAGGTGTTGTGCACATTTACGACTTCCTACCATCTGTTTATATACTATAACAAGATATTATTTTTTTTTCTCACAGAAAAAAAATAATAATAAATTAAATCAACCCAATCATCCCCAATCATCCTCAATCATCCCCAATCATCCCCAATCATCCTCAATCATCCCCAATCATCCTCAATCATCCTCAATCATCCCCAATCATCTCCAATTTGACCAGTTTCGCACAGAGTGCGAAGACTGAGCGTAGAGTTTAAAAGAGAGATGCAATCTCTCTTTGCAATTTCTCTCTTTATTTTATTTTCAAATTCATAAATCTACTTAATGTGCTTGTATTGTTAATAACTGGTTTATTTCTCTTCAATTTAAGTTTTTCAGATTTCTTTGCATTTGCTAATACATTTTCATCCATTGGAATATATAATTTCTTATTATTTCTACTGCCATGTGAAATTAATTCTTCAACTTTTGGAATTAATGAAATAATTGGAGGTTCTAACATTTTGAAAATCTTCTCTTGACGAATAAACGAATTTCTAAATTCATTAATAGATAAATAACCACTAAACATTTTCAATGTTTCTCTAGGTGGTGCTAATCTAATTTTAGCAAATTTACATTCATTCAATTTCTTATACATCAAATTCAATAAACTATATCTTTCCCAAACTTGATCATCCTTCTTACTAAAACTATACGCAGCAGCACAATTGAAACTACAAAATATTCCACTAACATAAAATTTACCATCATAAAAATATTTTGGCAATGATACAGGTATTGTATCAAACTTATGACAACACCATAAACAACATGAATTAGTATGTATCGGCCATGTATGCTTCTCATTCGCATCTATAAACTCCCACCTGATATTTACTAATTTATTTTCCTTAAATGTATAAGAAACATCTATATCATTTATCGAATAATCATTATTTTGATTCTTACTTTCATTAATTAACTCTAAATTTTTATCATATTTTTTATTTAATGTTTTATTATCAATGATTCCAGTAAATTCACCAAAAGATCCGGTATCCTTTAGAATTGGCTCAACCTTTTTTAATGTCTGGAAATTAGAATTACTCTCAAACGGAGCGGGTTCAGTCAATTCATTATATCTCAATAGTTTATCCTCAATTAATTCATTTTTAAGATCATTTGATCTTATTGGTAAATGTAAAATCAATGTATCAACTTTAGGATCATCATAAGATACAATTGGTTGTTTCTTAAAACTATATGTTGTTTCTTTTTTTTTGCGTCCCCTTTTCTTCAAAACTTTTTTATCAGTTTCAGTTTTTACTTTTGGCTTTCTACCTCTTTTTGTAGTAGTTTTCTTTTCTTCTGTTTTTTTTGTTTTTGGTCTTCCCCTTCTTGTTGTTTTCTTTTGTACACCATCACTATCTGTATCAACAACTTTTTTTATTCTAGGTCTCCCTCTTTTTTTTTTTTGTGTACTATCCATAATATACAAAATTTTAGTATAAATCTTTAAGTATTTGAGGTTTTTTGCTTGTTTTTTGACTTAATGAAAAAATATATGTTTAGTTATATATGAGTACCAGATTTAGTCAAATTATTACAAAAGAATTAGATGACTATGCTGATAAAAATAAAGAAAAAATTAAGATTATGTTGATTATACTTGAAATGATCAATTCCTTGTCCGAATTATCTAATAGAGTAGATGGAATGGATGTTACAGCTGACTTGAATAGTTTTTATACAACATATTGTAAATACATTTCAGATTTGTCCAAAGAAAATAATGATTTATTGAGTCAAATTGGAGATATTACAAGTCTTGTTCAAACATATGAAGCAACACTTGGTGGATCAAATGATGTAAATTTTAAGAGTAAAGTTGCTACATTTTGTTCCGATTTGTTTTCTAATAAAACAATAGCTTTCAATGCTTTTCCATCTCAAAATTTGACAGATGACAAAACTTATGCAAAAATTAGTTCATCTGAATTATTAAATTTAATTCAATTAGTTGATGTAGAAAACGAAAATCAAACAGAACCCAATCCAACTTTACCATTCATCTTTGATGATATTATGAAGAAGTTCAATGATTATAATCAAAAAATTATATCCAATAGTAAAACAAATTTGGCAAAAGTTGGAGAAGAGACTGGAACAACATCTAATAAAAATGTTGAAGTTGTTTCTACAACAGATGAAAATGCGAGCGAAACCACAAATGTGAATGAGGAGAAAGTTGTTTATTCTAAGATGATTAATAATTTTGAATCATTAATTGATGTTGGAAGAACATTGAATGATTTTTGTGACGGAGTTAAAAACAGTTATGATATCATTTTTAAGAAAATTGTAACTTCACAAAAAAATAATAATTTGATCGGTTTAGGAATAATTAATCCAGAAACTTGCAGAATGTATTCCAATGTTTATTTAAATAATCAAACCACATATAAAAATGCAATATTGAATGCGAAAGAGCAATTGGGTTCCCCAGATACACAAGAAAATGAAAAGTGGACAGCTTTTATTAACTTAATGCTAAATATCGCTAACTACTATATCAATATCTTGTATATGCTCATGTATTATAACGTTGATATTTCTTGTGACAAACTCACAGATTCATTCATAGATACAAAGATGTTAACATCCAAAATTTATGAAATGTATGGAGAACAAAACGCAATTGATATGAGACAGAAATTTATAAATCTTCTTGCAACAACAAGTAATGACTTCCAAAAAACATGGACAGATCTTACAAAAGCAAGAGCAGAACTAAAAACAGCTCAAGCAACAATTAAAAGTCTACAAACTAAACAAAAAGTTAAAGATATTATTAGTAACAATGAAGCATCAACCACCGCTGTTTCCAGTGTAAATAAAGCTTCTGCCACTGCTGTTTCCAGTGTAAATAAAGCTTCTGCCACCGCTGTTTCCAGTGTAAATGAAGCTTCTGCCACTGCTGTTTCCAGTGTAAATAAAGCTTCTGCCACTGCTGTAAACAAAGCTTCTGCAACCGCTGTAAACGAAGCTTCTGCAACCGCTGTAAACGAAGCTTCTGCCATAACTATTGCTAATAAACCATCAACAACAGGTAATAAAGCTTCTGCTACTATTATTGCTAATAAACCATCAACAACAGGTAATGAAGCCTCTACTACAACTATTAAAAAAAGGTCAGTTGTAAATGAAAATCAGGTTCAAGGTCATGAAGAGAATGGAAATCAAGGTAAATCTACTGTTAAAGGTATCAGTGATAAAATAGACAAATCTGTTAGTAAAGGATTAGGTCAATCTGTTAGTGAAGGGTTAGGTCAATCTATCAGTAAAGGATTAGGTCAATCTGTTAGTGAAGGGTTAGGTCAATCTGTTAGTGAAGGTTTAGGTCAATCTGTTAGTGAAGGTTTAGGTCAATCTATCAGTAAAGGGTTAGGTCAATCTCTTGGTAAAAGTCATGGCGGTGGCTCAAAAAACATGGGATTAGTTGATGAACTAAGGGAGTTGAGTCGTTACTTAAGAAAGTATCAAAAAAAATCTCATTTTACGACACGTATTGAGAGACTTGATGGGAGAGTAAAGTATATTAAAAAATAAAAAAGTGAAATCTTATAGATCAAGTAAAATTATATAAATAAATTTAGCATTCTTATTTATATAAAATGAATTCTGTTGGCAATCTTCATCTAATTATTGGTCCTATGTATGCGGGAAAAAGTACAGAGCTTATCCGTATGATTAACAGATTTAAATTCTTGAATTATAAAATTCTTTGTATCAATCATTCCATTAATAGTAGATATGGAAGTAATAATATAATTACACATGATAAAGACGAAATTAAAGATTGTGTATCAATGACAAATTTGGAAGAGATTGAGTCTTGTGAACTTTATAAATCTGCAGATGTTATTATTATTGAAGAAGTACAATTCTTCAAAGATGCATATGACAAAATAAAAAAAATGATTGATATTGATAATAAAAAGGTAGTTGCTGCGGGATTGGTCAGTGATTTTAATCGTGAACCTTTTGGAGATGTACTCCGATTAATTCCTCTTTCTGATACAATTCAACATGTAACTGCACTTTGTTCAAAATGTAGAAATGGAACTCCAGCATCATTTACAAAAAGACGAACAAATGACAAACAAAAAGAACTAGTTGGAAGTTACGGAATATATGAAGCTGTTTGTAGATATCATTATATAAATTAAAGAGAGAGAGAGTGTCTCTAACTTCGTTGGGTCAAATTGTTATTTTTATTACTTCTTTTGTATCCATATTTTTCAAATACAAATCTCCCAAAATAAACTCATTATGGTCATTAAGTGTTTTTTGATTTTCTAAATATTCTTTATATTTCTTTCCATTTGGATCTTTATTACCAACACTTGTATGAAAAGTAAATGGATGTTGTACTACCAAATATCTTCTGTAAGTGAAGTTTTTACATAGGTTCTCAAGTTTCTCTAACCCTCCTGAATTATCATCGACAAAATCTAATAAACAAGTTTTAATCATATTTGGTTCTCCATTTGGGCCATCCAAATATTTTTCACTTGTGACATGAACTAATTTATTTTCCAATTCCAGATTTTTCAATTCATTGATAATCATTTGTAAAGTTTCATCATCTGTATCATGTCTGAAAAGAACAGTAGTATGTAAACTTGTTGGTTCTCCATTTTTCGTCAAAAGTTTATAAGCAGCATAATAATTCATTATATTTTTTTTTCATATATTTTTATTAACAAATCTAAACCGACTTTTTTTTTGAAAAGAAGATAAAAAATGAAAACAGAATCCCTCAATATTTTTTATATAACCGCAATTAATAACTATGCCACAAAAGACACTTAATAAATGGTTAGGTTTGAAACCAAAAAATGAAACCAAAATTAAGAAATATTTTTATATTGATTGGGGAAGTGAATACATCCCAAAAAATGCTGTTTGGCTTAACAGAAAACCAGAAAATGTGAATTTTGAACACACTATTAAGTGGGATAAACTCAGGGATGGGTTTAAATTTGTATTATGTGGATATTTCCCAAATATTGAAGATCAATATATTATAAGTAAAGAGCGAAAATACAAGAACACACCATATATTAAATCACATTTACAAAAAACAATTAGACGAATGGAAGATCTCATTGCTCTCCAAACTGCATCGCATTTTATCCATATGGATATTGTAGCATTCTTACGAAGACTTCCTATCATTATGTTGGAAGATGTTTATTTGAATATTTCAATGAATAATATGATTTGGCTTATGGTTGCATTTTCTAGTACAAAATTCACGATGAAAAAATATATTATTGAATATTTATTGGGTGTTGTTTATCATCTTGTGACAACAAAAAAAGTGGATGTTTTATCCGATAATTACCTCGGAATAACAAATGATCTTGTTCACTTTGATAAATATAATAAATTATCTACAGATGAATGTTCACTTATGTATTCCTTAACACTAAGGAAAGCTTATGGTGGAATGAAAGTAGATATGGAAATGATTGATAAATACTTGCTAAAATGGTACAGCAGATTTACTGAACATGAAGCTGAGGGTATTCCATATAAAGATGAAATTTTGTACAGTAATATTAATCCCATTCAAGATAATATGAGTGATCTGATGTTGGATAAATGGGTATTGGCAGCTGTTGATTTCCATTGTTCCGATCTTCTAACTTATATTAAAAAAAAATATGATTACTTTACGGAAGATGAATTGGGTAGAATCATTTGGCACAGCTTGTCATGTAAGAACAAAAGAATTGCACAGGGTAATCCGTTTAAAAAGGAATTTAAACGCATCAAAGAATTCGTTACGAATGCTCAGAGATATTTGTTAATGAGAAATCATTAATGCTTAGTATTTCTCTTTTTTTTTCTGTTATTATTCATTTTGAAGTTACATTTTCTTAAAGTTGTTTTATACCAAAATTTGACTTTTTCACCTTTTTTATTTACAATAATATTAGGTTTCATTAATTTAATTCTTGAGCCAATATAGCAATATTTTTTTCCGGTTTCTTCATCAATAATCCAAAATTTAATTTGGTTCAAGTCGTTTGAATTGTGTAAATTAACTTTTCGTGACAAATTTGTTAAAGCTTTGTGAGCAGCTTGAGCTGGCCAACTTCCTGTAAAATTTCCATAAACACTATTTGGTTCTGGATATCCCATAATTTTGTAATTTTTTTTATGTTTCTTTCCCTGTAAACGTTTGATTCTGTTCTTTCTTTGTAAATGCTTATTATTAAAATGATATCCACCTGTTCCACTGTAATTAACAGCAATAAATCCATTTTCGGAAACAACTTCTTCTCCAGTGATACTTGTTGGTGTTGGTAATTTATCATAAGTTCTATTTAATTGATTTTGTTGCTGTAAAGTTGATAATGTATTGTTTGTAGTACTTTGTGTTGAACCAGTCGTCATGTAACTTGATGTTGACATTAAAATATATTTAATAATAGATTTTTATTAAATATATGGTTTATTAGTTTACTAGTTTATTGGTTTATTGGTTTATTGGTTTCATTATTTATTTGCCACGCATGATTTTGGCGACAACTCTGTGAGTGACCTTGCTTGTCTCTTTCGTGACTTTCTTGAAAGCATCGTCTTTCTTCATTCCCTGTTTGACAAGTCTATCAACAGTCAAACGAACCAAAGCTTTAGTTCTAGTATTTGATTCCTTTGGGGATAACTGCTCAACAACAACCATGTATGGGCCGAATAATTTGTGAGCGGATCCTCTAGTTTTCTCTCTAATGACTAAAGTTCTACCTTCGCAATCAGTGTGCTTTCCTCCATTCTTCTTAATCTTTCTGCACAACATTTTAGCAGCTTTGGATGCAGCAGTCTCTGGGCCGATCTTACTGTTTTCCTTAATCTGGTAGTTTCCGTGTGGCTTGACATCTTTTCCATCAACTTGAACAACTTCGAAAGTTCTCATCTGAACGATGTTTCCATTCTTAGTTCTCTTACCTCCTCTCTGGGCTGGAGAAAATTCCTTGATCATCTGAGCTAACTTCTTCAAGTCACTTTGGAATTGTTTTCTTGAATATGAGTTTGTCATTTTATATAATAATACAATATTTTTTTTTTATATACTAATTATAAAATCTCAGAAAAAA